>Ga0316232_1000347_pt1 | contig 76384 bp, 71 predicted proteins | sample TBHtaG_FD_206006 | JGI IMG/M metagenome (GOLD analysis project Ga0316232, IMG submission 206006) | Freshwater microbial communities from Trout Bog Lake, Wisconsin, USA - TBH18025_13 | ecosystem: Environmental > Aquatic > Freshwater > Lake > Hypolimnion/Profundal zone | place: USA: Wisconsin...
CTTGTCGCAAGTGCATTGCACGCTTTCCGGTTTAGCCCTGATATTTTTTCTGCGGTTGAGCGTGGGCGTATGGCTGATTTGGGGGCAAAAAAAAACGTCGCCCCCTAAGGAGCGACGTTTCTCTTACCATCCGGCCAACTTTTAGACGTGAGCCGCGAATGGATGAGCCTGCTGGCTCTTTTGCTTAACAACGTCAGCAGCCTTAGGCTCGCCGGCAACCGCTCTCTTGATAGACAGCTTGGTTGCTTCGTAGTTGAAGTCTTGGATTTTGGCGTCGTCTTCTGCGAGCCAGTGAATGAATACACCGACGCAGATGAACAAATCGTCCGCTTCATCAGCTGGGATCGTTCCATCTTCAACGCAATCAGCAACAGCCATAGCAACACCACGCTGAGCTGGGCCGAACATTTGAACAGCTTGTTTGCCATTCTTGATGGTAACTTTGTTGAACATTACGGTTGCTGGCTTGCAAAGCAGGTTAGGTGCTACAACGGCCAAAAGGCTGGTGAAACCGTCTTTGTTGTTCGTGACGCAGTTTGCAAATGCTGTTTCTGCTGCGCTGCCACGTGGCCCCATGATGAGGTCGATATGTGCGATTTCATTGCCATCGCCATGTAACGCTTCACCGACTAGCAGCTTGTTAATTTTGCCCATTACTAACTCCTCGTTCTCATTGTTAAAGAAAGAAAAAAACTTTTTCAGGATCGACATATTGGTTCTCCCCGGCCCGGACGACTGGTTGGCGTCTCGATTATTTGGCGTCATGCTTCATCAACCCATCTACCAACAGACATGCCACAGTTAAGTCGGCTGTAGTGCCAGGGTTGATGCCGCGGTTCTTGAATTCCCTATCGATGTTCCACAGATCAGGAAGTACCGTTAGAGGAGATTCAGTCTCAGAAAGCGAGGCTTCTAGCCTTGCCATCTGTTCAGTTATCCATTGAGTTTGTTTAGTACCAAACTTCCGCTCTACGTGGCTGTCTGGAATTCTACTAAGCAATCCAATATAAACTGAAACCGCCGCCCATTCTTCATTATCCCACTGGGATAATCCGTCATCATACATTGGAATCGCAAGATGGAAAATATCAAAAAAGGAACCAGTGTATTGCCGCGCGATGCTATCCCTTGTATCCGCTAAACGCATAGCATCTTTGAGCGTCATATTTGGGGAGGAATTAACATCGCCCTCATCGACAGTGCCTAAACCGCCTGGGTTTGCTTTGCGGATGGCGTTGTAAACCAATTCCGCGTCTTCTAAGGTGGTATTTTGGAGTATGTTTGTGACGGATTCGTGAAGCGTTTTGTGGGCACCTTTCTCTTCGAAGGCTAAAATCAATGGTGCAGCAAGCAGAACGATTCCGAGGTTTGTGTTGCACCCAACGGCCTCTCGAGTGGCTCTGACGGCTTCGAAGATGCGTTCACCCAGCGTCAAAGAAGAGTTGCAGAGGTGAGATACACTAACTTCCGCGCTTACGCGGAAGTCCTCTACCGTCATGTCATGGCCGGGCGAATAGATACTTACGTTCCCCGGTTTAAAGGCCTTTAGCTCCAGCTCGCAGGCCCTAAGATAAGCTGCTTTCGTGATATCTGAAACCATGTCAGTTAGAGGCGATTTCAGGCGCGAGATTCTAAAGCGGTACAAGGCCCGCATATGGAAATGAAATCATCAACAAGACGGTCTGAAATGGATAGATCTGTCACACCCTGAAGCCCCTTCCACGCAGGGATGCTATTTACCTCAAGAACACTGTAACGCCCATTCTCATCTCTTATGATGTCTACACCTGCATATCCCATATCCAGAACACGAACAGCTTCTTCTGCCAATCGGCAGAGAAGAAGATCATCGAGCCTTACGGGCTCACATAGTGCGCCTTGATGAACGTTGTTTAACCAGGTCAAACCACAGCGACGCATAGCCGCAACACTTTTGCCGTTGATAACAAACACACGAAAGTCGTGGCTTTGATCACCGGAATTGATAAATCGCTGTAGATAAAAAACCCCGTTGTCTGGACTAAAGGTTGTGAGATCGCTCAAAGTTTCATACCTCCTCAATCCTTGACCTTGGGAGCCGAAAATAGGCTTTGAAACAACGGAATGTCCTTTGGAGATTTCACTAGCGAGGATGTCCTTGGCTTGTGCTGCATCGCTCAGAACCCATGTGGAGGGTGTAGGGATTCCATGCTTCTTGAGAAGAAAGCTGGTCATAGCCTTGTCTACCGTGCGCTCAATGGCTTGAGCGTCGTTGTAGACGGTCAAGCCCAATATTTTAAGGGCGTGCAAGATATCCAAATAAACGGTGACTTGCTCAAAACTCCCCCCTGGAATACCTCTAACAAATACCCCATCAGGTAGTTGCTTTTCAAACCCCGGCATGAGTACCGGGAGTGCGTGGTTATCGGTCGAGAGTTGGCAAGTGGTTAGGCTAAGAAAGTGTGCGGTGAAGCCGCGTCGTGCTAGAGACTCACGCAATCGTTTTCCATGCCAACCTGGATCATCCGTTACAACCGCAATGCGCCCCATTTATTCCTCGAAAGATCGATCTAACAGGGCCTCATCCAGTGAGCCAGCGTGGAAGCTATGCCCTGTTTCGACAGCGGTTACGATGACCTTTGCGGGACTAAATAGCATCGGATCAACTTTGAAGAAGTCATAACCGTATTCTTTGAAGACTTCGGCGAAAGGTTTTCCATAATCTCTAGAGGTTGAGCTTGGAAGGCCTGTTGCAAGGGCCTTGGCTTCTTCATCGCTTCCCTTAACAAATAGGTGCACTGTACCTCCGAACAGGATGGCATCATTGGTCCGCCCCATGGCTTTCACAAAATTAGGGTGCGGGGGTGGGACAGGTGCTGATGCGAATCCGTCAATGATATTCCCTAGAGGAAAATGAAGTGAGTGAGCTTTATGAAGGGCAACTTCAAGTACCCGGCTAACTACTTGCATGCCACCTGCCAAGCTAGAGGTTGGTGTTAATATGACATGGATGCTGTCTGATTCGACTTTGCAGGCTTTGGCGATTTTTTCAATGATTTCTTCCGGTGGTACTTTATCGACCTCCATCACAATGGCTGTTTCTCCAAAAACGTCGCGGTAACCGAGCTCTTCGTAGAGATCTTCAACTGGCTTTTCTGCACCATCCTTGATTTTGGTGGCCATCGCTCTTGCGGGGCCAGAGCCTAGTGCGTGGAATGCACTTTTTCCTTCACCGTGAGATAGACTCCATCCCGCGTATTGGCTGCCTAAACAGGAGATGACTGGGTTAGTGCTGAACACATTAACCATGGTCGGCCATCGCTTGAAGGGAGAGTCCTGTGTTAGGGTCACCTTGCCCAAGCCTCCCATACAGACTTCGGCAATCAAGCGACCAGCCTCAAGCCCACCAAGCGCCTGTATTCCAGCGTCTATTACCGTGCAATGGTTTGGCAAGCGGTCGATTTTCAATCTGAGCCTATCTGCATGGGCAATCATGTACTTAACTATCGGCAGGGCATAGGCATTGACGCTAACGTGGGATTGCATGAACTTATCTCCGGACGAACGAGTGTTACAAAACTGGTGATTGACCAAGCGGCTGGCTGAGAAACAATTTCAGAAGTCTCTTTTCCCTTTCAAAAATGATCGCTTTAACCTTTTCAGTGGTCGAGGCCTCGGCCTCTATGGTGCAAAAAGGCGAACCCATTGCAATTCGCGAATTCAAAATAGGCCTATCAACACAATATTCCGGCCAAACTATAGATCCATCTAAGTGAATATCGAATGGGGCAAAGACAACATGAAAGCCTTTCACGAGCTCGGCATTCCTTGGGAGGGGCTCTTCTAGATCTCCTCGACACGCCCTAATGTGCGCAGCAAGAATGCCATTGGTAAAGTCATTGTCATAAAGAGCCATCGTGGCACTTGGCCTGCAATTTAACTCTAATACCCGACAATCCTCCTTATCGACCATAAAATCCAGGCTGTTGAGGCCTACCAAAGGTATTGATCTAGCGAGGCGCTTAACATAGCTTTCTATGTTTACCCTTTGCTGCGCTCCAATATTGCCATCATTAGCGGCACCAGCGAACAAAAAGGGTCGCTCGCCTACACCAACATGCCAAAGGGTATTGAATCCCACGATCCTAAAATCCCCTGCGCTTGCAAGGAAAAGCACTGATAGCGCATCCCCTTTTACATGTCTTTGATAGTATTCATCATCAGCGACCTGCTCATGGGCGCAGAAGCGTACACGCTTGCCTCCTTCGCTGCAACCTGACTTGATGAGCCAGTTGTTTGGACTTTCCGGTTTGGATTGCTGGGTTTCCGGATAAGGTATTTTGCACTCATCAAGAAGCTTGAAGAAAAATTTGGGATCACGAACCGTTTGGAGAATTTCACCACGATTGCCAAGAACCTCTCTGTTTTGTCCAAGCTCATCAATAAGCTTTGGGCTTGCATCTAGGCCGCTGCCATATACCAGCGGGAATTCTTGAGCGGGGGCGAGAGTGTTTGAATGATGAAGTAAGGTCTCTCGATCAAACCCAATGCCACTTTGCGGGATTATTTGGGCGCGATCAGCGTACGCTCTCGTGTCGGCGTCTGCATAGAAGTCCAGGGCAACGGAGTGGATCCCTGCTTTAGCGGCTGATTTCGCGAGTGTTCTTGCAGAGCAGCTAATTAATAGCAGCTTATCGGGCAGGTTGTTCCGAGTCATATCGGACGGTTTATCTAATCAGAAAAGTTGCATTCTAGATTATTGATGCGAGCGCCATGGTTTCGGGCCGTACCAATAAGAAATTGGATCTCGGGATAATCCTGTAATTGGAGGGTAGCCTCAGAAACCAGACTTTCGGCCCTCTCAACGCTCTCTACAAGACAGAATCCTGTGGGTCCCCAGGAGCTTTGTCCCTCACCAACAGCGCCCATATCAGTTAAATACCCTATAGCCTTTTTAACGGCTTTACTGGTGAACTGGCCACCTTGAGCGGGAGAGAAATGATCACCTACACTTCGCTGAATTTCAGCAATGACCCCGCCAAATGAAGGGAGATCTCGTTCTGCAAGAGCGGGCAAGCCCTGCATCATCAATAGGTGACATAAGCGTGCCGCTTCAGTGGCAGGGAACGTAGGTAGAGACCTAAATGCTTCGATTTCATCCGAACCATGAAGGCCTTGATATTTCTGATCAATTACAATGATAAAGCGCCACTCTGAGGGCATTTCCATTCTAGAGATAATTGGCGGAACAACGGTGTTGGTTGCTCGTCCACCATCAACAATGAGACCGCCTTGTTCAAAAACGGCGATACCAATGCCTGATCGCGCGCCTCGACCTGCTAAGCAAGCTAGATCTTTTAAATTAATGGGCAGCCCATAGAGTCGGGCAAGACCCGTTCCTATGGCTAACGCAAGCTGAGTACCCGAGCCTAAACCGGCATGACTTGGTATGGCTGAGTGAATATTAATATTGACGGACAGAGGGTTTCCGAGGTGCTTCGAAAGTTTCTCAACAAATTTTAGCGCTCTTGCAGCATCGGGCCCTTCAGCGTTTAGGCCTCTACTGCAGGTTAGGGTGAGGGACGTCGTCATTTCGTTGATGCCAACACCAATGCTGCCAAACTTCCTACCTAAAGAGCCTCCTAGATCTAGGAACCCCATATGGAGTCTGGCTGGTGCCTCGATATGAATCTGTTGCTGGGTTTTCATCTAAATACTTAGGCATTCGTCATAAGGCTTATCAAATTCTTGTATGGATGCAAGCCAAGTCTTGGAATAACAATGTTAACCGATGAATCTGAAGCGTGCCGATATAAAGGGCAATAATAGGCCGCTTACTAGAATCAATGCACCTCCATAAAGGGCTTCAGGGTCTGGGCGCTTATCGAACAAAATAAAGCCAAGAAACAGGCTAATGACGGGTGTGATATAGGAAACGGAGCTAACCATAATGGCAGGGGCCATTTGATAAGCCCTCGTCAAGAAGTGCTGTGCGACAGTACCTAATACGCCAGCCGTTAAGGCCCATACCCAGCTTTCAAAGGTTTTAGGCATAGATTCCGGGAGAATTGAGAACCAGGCGATATGAATCATTACGGCTACAAGACTGAAGTAAAACACGATGCTTTTTGTTGAATTAGTTCGACTGGCTCTGGCAATCATGAGATAAGCGAGTGCTGCCAGAAAGCCGGATAAAAGTCCCATCGAGCGACCGATAAAGTCTGCTTGGTCCGGTCTCGGTTGCAGTAAGAAAAAAAGCCCGGTTATAGAGCCTAGAATCGATAACCAATCAATGGTTTTGCTTTTCTGGCCAAGAAGCCAGGGCCCTAACAACGCAACAAAAACACCACTACTAGCCGTTAGAAAGCCACTTTCACCTGGCCCGATTCTCTGTATCGATCCGAAGGACAGCATCAGAGAGATCCCACCAAATAATCCGCGAAGCCACAGTGAAAGACCAAGATCGCCGAAAAGCATGCGTGTTTTTCCCATAACCATCGCGGGCAACAGGATTACCAAGAGATTGACAGCAACTCTAATGAAGCTGACGACAGAAGCACTAACCGGCGGTTGTGTTACGGATGAAGCAAAAACGGCTAATGCCATCATGGAAAACAGAACGCAGGCTACGGCCATGGAGAGAAGTCCGCGCCAAGACTTTATTGTCAATGTCTCGAATACTTTATGCTTTGATTCCCGCATAAGCACCATTGTCTCATGCGCAACTAACTATTCGGGTTCAGTTTTTGATGAAAAAGGGGTTAAAAAATTTTCCATAAAAGTATGGGCAAATTGAAATGAGCGTGTTAACGTACGCGCGCCTGTACAGTTCTTCCGTGGCGCCGCGTCACGCCTTCGCGAATCCAGCGTCTCTGTCGCTCCGTTCTTGAAGCCCGCTCTCCGTCGAAGTAACTCGCAAAGGTTTAACCGGCCGTTGTGGCCTTTCGTTTGTATTTGAGTTTCGACCTACCGTCGGGGCTGGAGTAGTTGGTATGAAAAATATTTATGTAGGCAATCTTTCCTTCAAGACGACACAGGACGAACTCCGTGATGTGTTTGCCCAGTTTGGTGATGTGTCTTCAGTAAACTTGATCTCTGACCGTATGACCGGACAGTCTAAAGGATTTGCATTTGTTGAAATGGATGATGCGGGTGCTCAGGCGGCGATTGAAAAGCTGAACCAAACTGATTTGGGTGGACGCAGCATCACAGTAAATGAAGCTCGTCCACGAGAAGAGAACCGTCCATCAGGTCCACGTCGAAGTGGCGGCGGATTTGGTGGTGACAGAGGTGATCGTGGTGGATTTGGCGGCCGAAGAGGCTTCTAATCCATAGCGAAAGAGACTGAGTAACGAGGACCTTAAGGTCCTCGTTTTGTTAGGAAGGCTAGAAAATAGTCACCAACCCTGTGATCAAACTTCCGAGGTCAAGGATCACAATAGTGATGCTTGAAACAGTAATAACGATAAGAGTGATGGGGTTAGTGAGCATTAATGTGCCTCCCAAAAGCTCAACAACATCCTTGGCATCAAGCCCCATGGATGCAATATCATATGTTAAGCTACCTAAGCCCTTCAAATCAGAGAAGTTCTTGACTTCGCTGGTCTGGTCTTTAGTGCCGATTTTGGCTTTCAATCCAACGGCGTATTGCCCCGCATCTTTAAGCCAACTGTTCAGGCGTTGAGGTAAGCTTATTGCCGACTCAAGCGTATACCAAAGCCAAGATAGAACAAAACCAGGAAAAACAAGAATAGCCCCAATAACAATGCCGGCCGTAGTTGATAGACCAAACGATTTGATCAGAGCAATGTCGATGATTAGGGCGGAAAGCAACCCGCTGAGAGCCAAAAATCTGGCGAGCCCTTTAAATCTTAGAGCAAGCTTTTGCAGTGTGCCTGCGAATCCCAAAATTTTGGGGACAACACGTGTTAACGCGTTATTAATTTTAACTTCCTGCTCTTGATCGCTCATGGTTTTGCTCAAAAAAGGCTCTCAAAATCATCGGTATATCAGCGGGTATCCAACTTCTTTTTAAGAAGCTCATTCAGTTGTGCAGGATTGGCTTTACCTTGTGTAGCCTTCATGGCTTGGCCAACGAAGAAACCAAAGAGCTTATCTTTACCTGATTGGTAACCAGATACTTGTTCCGGGTTAGACGCTATGATGTCATCAATGATTGACTCAATGGCGCCTGTGTCAGTGATTTGTCTCAAACCCTGTTTCTCGATAACCTCGTCAGCGCTTTCCTCTGTCGTCCACATGGCCTCAAATACTTGCTTTGCAATCTTGCCACTGATGGTTTCGTCAGCGATTCTTACAATAAGGCCGGCGAGCCGTTCTGGTTTAACCGGGCTTTCATCAATCTCCATGTTTTCTTTGTTTAGGGCTGCCGCTAGGTCGCCCATGACCCAATTAGCTATTAACTTAGGGTCAGCAGAGGAAATTTTAACAACGTCTTCAAAGTAATTGGCAAGATCTCTAGCTGCGGTTAGTACGTTCGCATCGTAACTACTGAGCCCATACTCAGACATGAACCTACGACACTTTGCATCCGGTAGCTCTGGTAAAGTCTCGCGAACGGCTTCAATAAGTTCAGGCGATATGGCAAGGGGCAGAAGGTCAGGGTCGGGAAAGTAACGATAGTCATTCGCCTCTTCTTTACTTCGCATGGAGCGAGTCTCGCCCTTGTTGGCATCGTAGAGCCTCGTTTCTTGTAGGATCTGACCGCCACTCTCGATGATATCGATTTGACGTTCGATCTCAAAGTTTATGGCTTTCTCAACAAACCTGAAGGAATTCAGGTTTTTGATTTCTGCGCGGGTTCCAAGTTTACTTTCCCCCTTGGGTCTTACAGAAACATTGGCGTCACATCGAAACGACCCTTCCTGCATGTTGCCATCGCAAATCTCAAGATAGCGCACGAGAGCATGCAGTTTTTTCATGTAAGCTACCGCTTCCTTTGCCGATCGGAGATCTGGCTCAGAGACAATTTCAAGCAGCGGGGTGCCGGCCCGGTTGAGGTCTATCCCACTATAACCATCAAAATCTTCGTGTAGGGATTTACCCGCATCTTCTTCGAGATGGGCTCTTGTGATACCGACCGTTTTTTCACCTTCTTCAAGTGAAATTATCATGGTTCCTTCACTAACGACGGGCAAATCGTATTGGCTGATTTGATATCCCTTCGGTAGATCGGGATAGAAATAATTTTTTCTAGCGAAGACGGAGCTTGGCGCAATATTTGCTCCTACAGCCAAACCAAACTTGATAGCCATTCGAACCGCTTCTTGGTTAAGAACAGGCAATACACCCGGTAGACCTAGGTCAATAGCGCAGGCCTGAGTATTGGGTTCAGCACCATAAGCAGTTGCTGCGCCGGAGAATATTTTCGACTTCGTTGCGAGCTGTGCGTGTATTTCTAGCCCGATTACGGTTTCCCATTGCATGCGTTCATCCTTCAGGATAAGTGTGATTAAAATTATTAAGTTTAGTCGTAATACCGTTGGAGCGATTCACAGTTGGGGCGATTATCGATTTGGTTGGCCCTGAGTTGCCAGGTTTCCCCGTCCTCTGTTGATCGCCAAATATCAATTGCTGTCTCACAACGGTATTCTTTTGATTCATTATCTTTCAAAAGAAGCTCGTATATCGCCGTTCGGGAGCTCTCTTTTTCACAACCCAAACACGCTTGAGTACTAATCATGCCCGTTTCCGGCCATTTCACATCCAAGCCGTCGCCCTCGGAGGTGACGCTCCTAAATGGCTGCCATCCGGTCATCTGATAGTTGCAGAAGACCTCAAATGGAGCCGCGTCCAAGAGTTTTGGTAGGCACTCGTAGCGACTTCTTCTCTGGCCCTCTATCTGTAATATCTCACAGTCCTCTGAATCTGGTAGTTTATCTAGACCTCTAAACGCAGGTTGCTGATAGATGGCTTGGGCACCCGGTGGCATCAGGCTGCAAACCCCAATGGTTTCTGTTTTAACAAAGCGATCTATGTCTATTTTTCGTTGCCAGTGATGGCCGGTCACTTGGACTCGTATTGGTCGCGTCCAATTCAGATCTAACACTATTATGCTTATCGTCATCATTAATATCATTAAAGCGATCAAATAAGCCGCTTTAGGGTGCCCTTTTTTGCTTGGGTCTTCTTTCGATCTAAGCTGGTGACTTGGGTCTGACAAAATAGATATGTGGCTTGTCTTCTTAGCCCTCAATACATGTTTAGTTTCGGACTCTTCACTTTGGATATTATAAAGATGGCCCCCACACCGGGTGCAGTGATTTGCTCGTTCACCCATATACGACCGACAACTAGAACATATTTTCTCTTTTCCTTCGAATTTATAGCCACTACTTTCAGACAGTCTCTCAGATGAAAAATAACGTGTCTGTGTTTCCTGTTGCGTACCACATATCGCACAAAAGTTCTGGCGCTTAGCTAACAATCTCTGTGTCCCGCAATGCCGGCAGTCCCAGAGCATCTCATTTAGACGGCTGAAATCCATCTAAGCAACCGACGTTCGGTTCATTCCGCCTTAAGAGTTCGGACTCAGGATAGGATCGGAGCGCTCATATGCCAGTCAGTGATCTTCTGATAGCTGTGAGCCACGTTCAAAAGCTTTTGTTCCGAGAAATAGTTTCCAATGACTTGCATGCCGACGGGCATCCCGGCCGAGAAACCGACGGGGATGGACATACCAGGCAGTCCTGCTAGATTAACTGCTATGGTGTATATGTCAGATAGATACATGGCAATAGGGTCTGCGCTTTTCTCACCAAAACGGAAAGCGGTGGATGGTGATGTGGGTCCCATGATGACGTCAACTTCTGCAAATGCCCGCTTAAAGTCATCACTGATCAATCGTCTTATTTTCTGGGCTTTGAGATAGTAGGCATCGTAATAACCGGCTGATAGTGCGTAGGTACCGATCAGGATTCGTCTTTGAACTTCTGGCCCAAAGCCCTCGCCTCTGGATCTCATGTATAAGTCATTGAGATCTATGGGGTTCTCGCATCTGTGTCCATATCGAACGCCATCCAATCGAGCAAGGTTCGAAGAGCATTCTGCAGGCGCAACGACATAATAAGCGGGGCCAGACAGTTGCATATTTGGAAGAGAAATATCTTTTACAGTTGCACCGAGTTTTCTGTAAACATCGATCGCGTCGTGAATGCGACTAGCTATATCATTAGCTAGCCCTTCGCCAAAAAACTCTTTGGGGAGACCGATGGTTAAACCGACCAAGCTTTGATCAAGCCCATCAGAGAAGTTCGGGATTTCACGTTCAAGAGAGGTTGAGTCTTTCGGGTCAAAACCGACCATTTCCTGGAGGAGCATGGCGCAATCTTCCGCTGTCCGTGCCATGGGTCCAGCCTGATCTAGGCTAGAAGCAAATGCGATCATTCCCCAGCGCGATACAAGCCCATAGGTCGGCTTCAATCCCGTTATGCCGCAGAAGGAAGCGGGCTGGCGAATTGAGCCGCCGGTGTCGGTGCCTGTGGCTGCGGGCGCCAATCTTGCAGACACGGCGGCAGCCGAACCGCCGGATGATCCGCCGGGCACAGCATTTAAGTCCCATGGGTTTTTTACTGGGCCGTAGAAGCTGGTTTCATTGGATGAACCCATGGCAAACTCGTCCATGTTCAGTTTGCCGAGCATCACCATGCCCGCGTTCTTCAGCTTGCTAACCACGGTGGCATCATAGGGCGCTACAAATTTATCAAGCATCTTTGAGCCGCAGCTAGTTTTGACTCCCTGAGTGCAAAAGATGTCTTTTTGTGCGATCGGTATGCCAGTTAGGGGGCCTGCTTGACCTGTAGCCAGGCGCTTGTCGGCTTCCATAGCGCTTTTTAACGCACCCTCCTCGGTAAGAGTAATGAAGCTGTTTATCTCCCCATCATATTTTTTTATCCGCGCGAGGTAAGTCTCAGTTAATTCAACGCTACTGTATTCCTTATTTCTGAGTCCTACAGAGAGCTCAGCTACGGTTTTTTCGTACATTTGGTGATTCCAGATTCCTATGAATAGATCGGCCTAACAGGATGAAGCTAGCCTGATTGGGCCGTAGCTTTAATCAATAACCTTGGGGACGAGATAGAGCCCCGCCTCAACGGCAGGTGCAATGCTTTGGAATAGGTCTCGCTGATTTGTTTCGCTCACGATATCGGTGCGAAGTCTTTGAACCTGATCTAATGGGTGAGCCATTGGGTTAACGGTAGAGGTATCCACGGACCCCATTTGTTCAATGAAATCGAGAATGCCAGAAAGGTCTTTGGCATAGGATTCCGCTTTGTTTGGGTCAATTGCCAATCTGGCAAGCACTGAAATCTTGTTTACATCATCTAGGGTCAGGGACATGATAAGTTCTCTATCGGTGGAATTTGCTTACTTAATTCACAACGCTATTATTGGGAAAGCGAATGAGCCAGTCAAAGGCAATGTTGTTCTTGGAGTTGCTAACTAGCTAATTAGCGCAAGAACTTCTGGGCTGAAGGGCCCCGAACAACAAGGCTGGAATGACTTTCCTTGCCCTAAGTATAGGTATCTTGATAGATTAAACCTATTTAGTAACGGCCAAAAGATCATGCTGTTTAAACGCCTTCGAGGGTTTTACTCAAACGACCTATCAATCGACCTCGGCACAGCCAATACTCTGATTTTCATAAAAGGTCAGGGCATTGTGCTTAATGAGCCTTCTGTAGTTGCTATTCGCGAAGACCGTACCAGAGGTCAAAAAAGCATCGTGGCGGTGGGAACAGCGGCTAAGTCGATGCTTGGGCGCACACCAGGAAACATAACGGCGATCCGTCCCCTTAAGGATGGGGTCATCGCCGATTTTACGGTCACAGAAAAAATGCTTCAGTACTTTATCAACAAAGTACACAGTCATAAGCTTTTCCGGCCAAGTCCAAGGGTGATGATTTGCGTCCCTTGTGGGTCTACCCAGGTTGAGCGTCGCGCCATTAAGGAATCGGCTTTAGGTGCGGGTGCTAGAGAGGTATACCTCATTGAAGAGCCTATGGCTGCGGCTGTTGGTGCGGGATTGCCGGTAGATGAGGCCAGAGGGTCGATGGTTCTGGATATCGGTGGAGGTACTTCAGAGGTCGGCGTGATTTCACTTAACGGGGTTGTTTATTCAGCCTCCGTAAGGGTTGGCGGAGATCGCCTTGACGATGCCATCATCAACTATGTGCGAAGAAACTACGGAACGCTCATTGGAGAAGCAACCGCAGAGAGAATCAAAGTCGAGATAGGTACGGCTTACCCTGGCAGTGAAGTTCTAGAAATTGAGGTTAAGGGTAGGAATCTTTCCGAGGGTATTCCTAGAAGTTTTGTCCTAAACAACAACGAGATACATGAGGCTATTCAGGAGCCTCTTCAGGCAATTGTAGGTGCTGTTAAGGTTGCGCTTGAAAATACGCCACCAGAATTGGGAGGCGATGTCGCCGAGCGGGGTATTTATGTAACAGGCGGCGGCGCTCTTCTTAAAGACATTGATAGACTCATGTCTGAGGAGACAGGCTTGCCCGTTCATATTGCTGAAGATCCAATGACGTGTGTTGCCAGAGGCGGTGGAAAGATTCTCGAGCTTCTGGATTCCAACAGCCCCGTTGGCTTCAGTTTAGAATAACTGCTCACCCTTCATAGTAGACTTCTGCGTGAGCGAGGGAATGAAGCCTCTTTTCTCAAGGGGCTATTCAAAGACGCTTAGATTGATGGTCTGCGTAACAGCCTCTCTTATCCTGCTTGCGCTAGAGCAGCAAGGGGCTATCACCAAGCTTCGTACGCCATTGGCGGCTATCACTTACCCACTTCAAAGACTGGTGGGTTTCCCGGTCCAAGTCGCTCAACACTCAAAGAATTGGTTGACCTCCCAATCTGCTCTCATTGAGGACAACAAAAAATTACGTAATGAAGCCTTGTCGTTAAAAGGTAGTCAGCTGCGGTTCGAAGCACTAGAGCAGGAAAATATCCGCCTTAGAGGGCTGCTGGAAACCTCTTTCAAGGTGGGTGATCAGGTTCTTATTGCTGAGCCACTATCAATAACGCTAGACCCATTTGAGCATTTGGTTGCCGTCAATAAAGGGACTCGTTTTGGCGTCTATGTCGGCCAAGCCGTTTTGGATAGTAACGGTATCGTTGGGCAGGTTTTAAGAGTAACGCCTTATAGCGCAGATATTGTGATGATTACGGATCCCAGTCACGCTATCCCAGTGCAAATTAATCGAAATGGTTTACGGACCATTGCGGTTGGAACAGGGGTTCCAGATCGCTTGGACTTGCCCTATTTGCCGGGAAACTCTGATGTTAAGGAGGGTGATTTATTGGTCACTTCAGGTTTGGGTGGTGTTTTTCCACCTGGTTACCCAGTGGCTAAGATTGAGGCTTTGGACAAAGATCTCAAGAATGGCATTGGTGGAAGGATTAGCGCTAAACCTGTGGCGATGCTGGATCGTAATCATGAATTACTCTTGGTTTGGAGTAACAATAAGCCGATACCCAGGGTCCCAGTTGAAGAGGCGCCTGGAGCCAGTCTAGATCATGGCAGAAATTAAATCTAACACCTTGCCCTGGATGGTCTTGAGCTTTTTGGCGGCTCTGTCGCTGAGAATTTTGCCTATCGCCTACCCTTGGTCAGTTTTAAACCCCGATTGGGTTGCTTTAGTACTTATTTATTGGGTGTTAACTTCTCAAGGTGGCGTGGGTGTTGGATTAGGCTGGTTTGTCGGGATAATTTCCGATGCACTTACAGGACATCTTTTGGGTCAGGAAGCTCTGGCCTACTCCGTGCTAGCCTATTTGGTTTTGCGCTGGGATAAGCAAATAAGATTTCATTCACTGCCTCAGCAATCCTTGAGTATTCTCGGCTTGCTATTGTTGGAACAGATTCTTGTTTTCTGGACAGAGCGTGTTGCGCCTCTGGGAGAAGATCTTGCTCTCTACTGGCTGTCATCTTTTTTTGGGGCATTTCTATGGCCAATTGCAATTATGCTGACCAACGGTACGAATTCGTCGAGATGAACCTGCTTGGGGCCCATCAACTGTACAGTCTGAATTAAAAGTCATCATGAGCCAGGCATTTAGTGGCAATGACTCCTTCAAGGAAAATCGGATTTTCCTAAACCGGATTGTTGTGAGCATCAGTTTGATGCTGATAGCGATGTTGACCCTTATTGGTCGTCTTATTTATCTGCAAGTTGCACATCACGATCTTTATTCGACCCTCTCACATGACAATCAAGTAAGGCTCTCTCCTATACCTCCCTCAAGAGGAATGATATTTGATAGAAATGGAGAGCCTCTTGCAGAAAATGTCTCCAGCTTTAGCTTAGAGGTTACGCCGGATAAGACAGAGGACTTTGAAAGAACTTTGTTGGCATTGCAGCCCCTTATCAACTTGAGTGACGATGAAATTGATGCTATCCGCGGTCAAAAGGCGACTCGGAAGAGCTTTGAGAGTTTGCCGATAAGGTTCTGGCTGAGTGAGGAAGAAATTGCTCGAATTGCATTAAAACTCCCCTGGTTACCGGGGGTTGAAATTAAACCACGCAGCGTCAGAACTTATCCTTATGGTGAATTAGCAGCCCATGTAATCGGATATGTTGCAAGAATTAATGAAGCAGAACAAAAAAGACTCGATCCATCCGAGTATAGGGGAACCCTTTTTGTAGGGAAGAGCGGATTAGAAAAGAGTTATGAGAGTACTTTGCATGGACAGGCGGGATATCAACAGTTTGAGACAAATGTTAAAGGTTACATTCTAAGACAACTGGGAATTAAGGACTCGATCCCGGGGGCCGACCTTTACTTGTCACTTGATATTGCCTTGCAGAAGGTTGCTAAGGATGCCTTGGGATCTTACAGTGGAGCTGTTGTTGCGATTGAACCATCAACCGGTAAAGTTCTGGTCATGGCGAGCAATCCTAGCTTTGATCCTAATCCATTTATCAATGGTATTGATAGGAAAAGTTATGAGGCTCTTCAAGCTAATGAAGAGCGCCCATTGTATGAACGGGCCACCCGTGGTCTCTATCCTCCAGGGTCTACAGTCAAGCCTTTTGTTGCCCTTGCGGGGTTGGAGCTACTGAATCTCTCGCCAAGTAGTAGGGTTGCATGCGCAGGATACTACCGTCTTCCTGACTCCTCCCATCGCTACCGCGATTGGCGTGCATCAGGGCATGGTGCTACCGATATGAGACTGGCTATAACACAATCCTGTGATGTCTATTTTTATGATTTGGCGCATCGACTTGGTATTCAGCGCTTGCATGATTTCATGCATGACCATTTCGGTTTTGGTGAGGTTACGGGTATCGATCTTCCTGGCGAAAAGCCCGGACTGTTCCCTTCTGAACAATGGAAACAAAAACACAGAAAAGCCCCTTGGTTAGCGGGGGAAACCGTGATTACGGGCATTGGACAAGGTTACGTGCTGACTACACCCTTACAGATGGCTCGTGCGACTGCAATGTTGGCAAATCATGGTGTGATTGTTGAGCCGCGCGTAGTCGACCGTATTAAGGCAAGATATGACGTTGAAAGCCCTTATCCGAGAACACATCTAGGTCCGGGACAATTAATCAGTGACACGGATTGGAATACCGTTGTAGATGCAATGATGGATGTTGTTCATAGCTCAAGTGGAACAGCCAAGGGGATTTCCCGAGGTCTTCGCTATCATATAGCCGGTAAAACTGGAACAGCTCAAGTTTTTACTGTAGGTCAAGGCAAGAGCTATAAGAGTATGAGAATCACCAAAAACATGAAGGACCATGCTTGGTTCATGTCGTTTGCACCTGCTGAGGCGCCGAGGATAGCTGTAGCGGTCATTGCCGAACATGGAGGCCATGGAGGTAGTGTCGCGGCACCGGTTGCACGTGCCGTGATGGATCGGTATTTAAATGGGCCTCCACATGAGTAATGATCCCTTTCTTGGTCAATTAAGGCTTAAGGCGCATCAGCAAGACTCTTTCCTGGATAGATTTCATATCGACCTCCCTTTGTTGGGTGGATTGATGATGTTATCGGCAATTGCCATGGTCGTTCTTTATTCGGCCTCAGGGCAAGATCCTTCCGTGTTGATTCGTCAATTTGCACGTTTAGTTCTAGCTGTTACCGTTATGGTTGGGGTTGCTCATGTTCACCCCAGACACCTCCATTTTGCAGGGCCCTTTCTTTATGGGCTCTCTGTGGCCATGCTTTTAGGCGTACTGTTATTTGGAAAAATCAGCATGGGTGCTCAGCGCTGGTTGGACCTAGGCATCATACGGTTCCAGCCCTCTGAACTCACCAAAATCTCAACGCCGATGATGATTGCGTGGCTGCTTGCTCAAGGTCAGCCACCTATTCGCTTAAAGCAATTCCTCCTGGCTGGGGTTTTGATTTTGATTCCAACGCTTCTTATTGCAAAGCAGCCAGATTTGGGTACAGCCATTTTAGTTGCTACCTCAGGCGTAGCCGTTGTATTTCTGGCTGGACTGCCCTGGGGTTACATCTTTTCTTTGGGTGTTGTCGCTTTAAGCTTAATGCCTATTATTTGGCATATGTTGCATGGCTATCAAAGGGATCGGGTACTTACCTTCTTGAATCCAGAGGCAGACCCCATGGGTCGGGGCTATCACATCATTCAATCGAAAATAGCGATAGGTTCTGGTGGGGTGCAAGGTAAGGGTTGGCTACATGGAACGCAGGTTCATTTGGAGTTTCTCCCAGAAAGCTCAACCGATTTTATTTTCGCGGTCCTGGCTGAGGAGTTTGGCTTGCTCGGGTGTATTGGTTTGTTGGTTGCCTACGTACTGATTATGGCCCGCTGTCTTTTTATTGTTACCCAAACTCAAGATAGGTACGCACGATATATTTCAGGTGCTTTGACTTTAACTTTTTTTGTTTATGTATTCGTAAATATTGGCATGGTGATAGGCATTTTGCCGGTGGTTGGCGTCCCGCTGCCACTCGTTAGTTATGGCGGTACTTCAACTGTTACGCTTCTGGCGGGTTTTGGAATTTTGATGTCAATACAGACGCATCGTTTGCAAGCTAAACCAGCCAATAACCTTTAGTACTTGCTCAAACCCTTTGGTCTTGCGAATAAATAGATTCCGGGTATCCTTGGGCCATAGCTAATCCATTTGAAAAAACATGAAAATCAAAGCCATCATATTCGTTTTGCTACTTGGTTTACTAAGTTATGGCTGTACGCCTCAGAAGCAAACGGGTGGGTCGGCTTCAAATAATGGGGGTCCAGACGAGGCGAAGCTAAAAGAGCCAGAGGCCAAGGCGACGATGGATGCCTCGGTCGTTCTCCCGCCTGCACCTGGCCTCTCAAAGCGACCTGATGTGGCCGAATTTATCGGATACATGGTTCAAAAATACGGTTTCAATCAAACGAAGTTACTGGATGCTTTTAATCAAGCTGGTTTCCAACCGAGTATTCTCGATGCAATGTCGAAGCCTTATGAGGCAAAGCCATGGTATCAGTATCGTAAGCTCTTTATGACTGAGAAACGGATCAATGGAGGGAAAGCGTTTCTGGCTGACAATCAATCTACGTTAGCTAAAGCAAGCTCAAGATACGGTGTCCCACCCGATATGATCACCGCGATCATTGGTATTGAGAGCGCTTACGGTGTTAAGCCAGGAAAGTATCGATTGATCGATTCTCTTTCTACCTTGGCCTTTGACTATCCTAGACGAGCAAGCTTCTTTAGGGGTGAGCTGGAGCAGTTTCTTTTGCTCTGCCGAGAGGAGAGTCTCGACTATTTAAGCCCACAAGGCTCTTATGCGGGCGCCATGGGAATGCCTCAGTTTATGCCGAGCAGTTATAGGAAGCTTGCCGTTGATGGTGACGGTGATGGGAAGAGGGATATATGGAAGAACCCTGCAGATGCCGTGGCCAGTGTTGCCAATTATTTCAGCCGGAACGGATGGCATACCGGTGAGCCAATTGCGGTACAAGCCAGTGTTACTGGAGAGAAATTTGCGGGTCTTGTAAGCCGGAAGAATCCTAAAGCCAGTTATACGATGCAACAGCTTCAAGAGTTAGGGATCACGCCAAAAGAACATATACCCGCGCATCTTAAGGCCGGATTACTTGAGCTCCAAGGTGAGACGGGTCCTATGTATTGGATAACATTCCATAACTTCAATGTGATTATGCGCTATAACCACAGCCCTTTATACGCGATGGCCGCTTATGAGCTCACACGCCAATTTAGGGGTTATTAAGTGCGTGTTTTTCTTGATTCCTTAGCGAGCATGTGAGACCCGAATCAATACCATTTGCTAGCAATATGAGTGGCATTAAGACGCCTGCCTTTGTTTTTGATGAAGGCCATATACTCAAAATTCTTAATAGCCTCCAAAAGGTCCACCGTTCATCCGGTGCCAAAATTCTCTATTCTGTAAAAGCTTGCCCGATGAGCGAGATACTTAAGCTCATCAGTCCCTTGGTCAATGGCTTCTCTGTCAGTTCATTATTCGAGGCTAGGTTAGCATCTGAATTTCTAGCTGAAAGTCACGGCCTCATCCATATAACGTCGCCGGGTTTTCGGGCGGAAGAAATGGAAGAGATCTTCGATATCTGTTCAACGGTTAGCTTCAACAGTATTGAGCAATGGGATCGATTGACTCCTAATCGGGCGTTAAAAGCATCCGTTGGGTTTAGGGTGAATCCGCAGATATCCTTTCTTGCGGATGAGCGGTATGACCCATGCAGAAGATATTCAAAACTGGGGGTGCCTCTTGAAAGCCTAGTGTACAAAAAGCCTGATGCTTTGCTCTCAGTCGAAGGTATCCATTTCCATAATATGTTCGAAGGTCGCTCCTTGGATCCATTGATTCAAACGGTCGATAAATTGAGCGTCATTTTGGATAGACGTTTAAACAACTTACGATGGATCAATTTTGGTGGTGGATATCTATTGGATGATGGATTGATGGGTGATCTCGCTCTATTCATCGCCGAGTTTCGAACTAAATATGATTTGGATGTGTACCTTGAGCCAGGAAAGGCCATTGTCGGTGGGGCTGGATCGTTGGTGACCAGGGTTATCGATCGGTTTGAGCGAGATGGCAAAAACATTCTGGTTTTGGATAGTGGCGTACACCATCTGCCGGAGGTATTTGAGTATCAGCGAGCCCCCTCGCTTCTAGGGCATTCCAAGGATGGATCTATCCCTTGTGTTCTGGTGGGTAGCAGTTGCCTAGCCGGCGATATTTTTGGGGAATTTCTATTTAATGAAACGCCGGCAATTGGCGACGAAATGATTTTCGAGAATGTGGGTGCTTATTCTTTAGTGAAAGCAAGTCGTTTCAATGGCCATGATTTTCCTTCCGTTTACCAGAGGAATAATGAGGGCCATTATGGCCTGATTAAACGCTATGGTTATAACCATTACCGTGATCAATGGGCCAACTAAGTTGTCGGTCTCAGCGTGTGTGAAGCGATCTAAGATGTTTCTGTTTTGTCTATTATGGGCTGTTTTCTTGGTGCTAGTAGGCTGCTCTACCCAGCCAAAAAGGATTGAATCTAAACGGGAGACTTCAGTCAAAATGAAGGTCGTTCAGGATGCTCTTAGTCTTGAGGGAATACCCTACAATTGGGGGATGGAGAGTCCGGAGAAAGGTTTTGATTGTAGCGGATTTGTACATTATCTCTATGCTAATCAAGGGATTAATCTTCCAAGAACGGCCTACGATATGGCGGTTTCCCTTAAGGAACCAACGGCAGGTTTCGAAGAACCAGGGGATTTGGTCTTCTTCAATACCACAGGAATGGCGTTCTCGCATGTTGGGATATTGCTGAGTAAGAATCGATTTGTCCACGCAAGCAGTACCCAAGGAGGCGTGACCGTTTCAAGTTTAGAGTCACCTTACTGGGCCGCGCATTTTCAGGGGGTAAGAAGCCCTCATTTGATTTGGCGAAAAACAACGTCACAAGGTCGATGGTATCCATAACCCCTTGAAGCAGATAAAAAAATGAGAGCAGTAATTGTCGATCTACCGGGTGCCCCTGACGTTATGCACCTCTGCGAAGTGGATGAACCCAGTATCACTGCAACAACCCAAATTAAGGTTCGCATACGCGCGGCTGGTGTAAATCCAATAGATTGCAAAATACGACGGCATGGTCTTCAGGGTACACGTGGTTATCCTGCAATACTCGGATGTGATGCTGCTGGTGAAGTTGTTGCCATGGGCTCAGAAGTGGAGCGTTTCAAAATTGGGGACAGGGTTTGGTTCTGCAATGGTGGTCTGGGAGGAGCGCCTGGGAACTACGCAGAGTTCACAGTCATTGATCAAAGCTGGGCTTTACCTATGCCTGATTCATTAAGTTTTTGTGCGGCTGCTGCTGGCCCACTTGTCCTAATTACTGCTTGGGAAATGTTATTCGATCGGGCGAAACTGCAAAAGAACCAGACCGTATTAATACATGCAGGCGCGGGTGGCGTGGGTCACGTGGCGATTCAGCTAGCCAGACATGTTGGGGCAAGGGTACTTACTACGGTAGGTACCTCTGAAGGTATGGAGCTAGTTAGAACATGGGGTGCGGATGAGGTTATCAACTATCGCGATGAAGATTTTGTCGCGAAAACGAATGAGCTGACTGAGGGGTGCGGCGCGGATGTGGTCATAGAAATGACAGGGGCCGAAACTTTTGCGCGCAGTATTGATTGTACGGCCCATTATGGTGATCTAGTCACGCTTCTTGATCCAGGATTGGTGCCTATGAAAGAAGCTAGAAGAAGAAATCTTCGGATCGGTTTCGAATTGATGCTAACCCCAATGCTTGAGTCGCTTGATCAAGCTCGCAATCATCAAATGGATATACTAAGCGCCTGCGGTGGGTTGATAGATGAAGGTAAATTGACTCTCTATGTCAATAAAGTTTTCCCACTAAGTGAAGTATGTATGGCCCATGAGGCCATCGAACGGGGACATACATATGGCAAAATCGTTATAGAGATCTAGTAATCTCTTTTTCTAACGCAGATAAATGGCCATGCACTGTGCCATAGAGTGCAAATGCATTATCATCCGTGAGCCACGATTTAATTATTTGTTGGAGAGAAGTAATGAAGAAGGTGATGCTTTTGTTGATTGAAGGCTTGTCTAAGCTAGGTCTTGATAAGCTGAATCGAGCCCTAAGTTTTGGGGCCTTGCTTGTCGTTATCCTTGCTTACGTTTCAGGTAGCGTAAAGTTTGATCATAACTGGTTTAGTTTTCTTTTTCGCTGGTTTCACGTCATTTCAGGTGTGATGTGGATTGGCCTTTTGTGGTATTTCAACTTCGTTCAAATACCCTCTATGCCTAAGATTCCAGATGAACAAAAACCTGCGATTGGGAAAGTTATTGCGCCAACAGCCCTTTTCTGGTTTCGTTGGGCGGCTCTGTCTACTTTAGTAACCGGCTTGGTCGTTGGGGGGATGCAAGGTTATCTCCAACACGCCCTTTCCCTAGGTTTTCTAGCAGAGGGCCCTAGCAAAGATATTTATATAGGTCTGGGAATGTGGCTAGGTTTAATTATGGCCTTTAATGTTTGGAACATCATTTGGCCTAATCAGAAAATAGCTCTTGGCATCGTTGAAGGAAGTGCTGATGAGAAAAAGGCGGCTGCACGCATTGCGATGCTAACCAGCCGTTTCAATACCATGTTCTCTATCCCTATGCTCTATTTCATGGTGGCGGCTCAAAACCTCGCTTGATTTAGGGCCTAATTAGGGGGGGCGTACTTAGAATGAGTCCGCCCCCTTTCCTTTGCATATTTCCTATCATTTATCCGTGGTACCCAACTCAAGGCGGGCGCCCTCGGACTGTTTATCGCTTGGCTGGGTTTCAACTTTTTCGCTAGCGGCAACTACAACTCTACTTTTTGGGAAAGAGAGTTGTTCTGAGAGTTCTTTCGCAATCGCCCCGGCTCTTTTTTCTGCAAGTAACTCAAGCTGGGTAGGTTTTATATCGATATTCTTGACCAACTTCGTATAGAGCAATTCATAGAAATTGGGTGTTTCGCTACTCGCCCCAAGTAAACCAGCTATTACCCCAACCCGTTTGGGTCTTTTGCCCGTATTTTTCTCATATAGCGACTCAACTGATGAGCCGATGGCTTGGAGATCAGCAATCTTCTCAAGCGCACGTTGATTGCTAGCATCGCTGAAGTTAATTTTATCGGGGTATTCCCCTGGTCCTAGATCGATGCCCATTATTTTTGCAACTTGCGATCGTACTTCCTGTTCTTGCAGGGCGGCGGTGTCAGCTTCAGAGTTAATGAGGCCATGAATGATGATCTTAATTTGGGTTCGGCTTAATAGAAAGGAAGAGAGTTTACTGAGCTTCTCTTTTTCGGAAGGGATGATGATGTCTCCACCTGGCTCGAACGATATCGAGTTGAATTCACTTTCATCCGATTCAAATAGGTGGCCAAGTGCCTTGAATGGTGCCTTAACGGCATTTAAGATAACTTGCTTGAAGGCGTCCCAAACGACACTTCCTAAGTTAAACGACGGGCTATCAACATCGCCTTCTAGAGGTACAGTCACGGTAATCTTTCCGTCACTATCGGTCAAAAGAGCTACCGCAAGATCCAGGGGAAGACTGGATGATCCTGGGCTCTCAATGGATTCCCCAAGAGAGAGTTGCTCAAGATAAATCTTATTAGTGCTTTGGAGTTGGTGATCTTTGATCCTATAGGTTAAATCCAGACTGAGCTTTCCTGACTCGATCTTGCGTCCAGCAAAGGTGGCACTATATGGTGATAGTGAGTTCATCTCAATATTTCGGAACACCACATTGATATCTAGAAAATCTTTGATTGCCTCAGGCATTAAAGCTCCCTCGATCAGCGACTCGCCATATTGATCAATTTGACCATTGAATCTTAAGTTGGCCTTTGCTCCTTTCGCTAATGACAAACCGGTAACGGATCCACCCAGTTTATTGATGTGAGTTGAAAATGGCAGCACTAAACTAAGATCGGAGTAATCAAGCTGTGCCGATGTGACCGATATGCGTCCTATCGATATGTTTGGCGGTAGGGCTGTTTTTTCCGGTTTGGTAGGGCTGTTTTTTTCTGTTTTAGTCAAGCTCGGTTGAGTGGGTGTCGTCTTCGATTGCACAATAGCGCCAAGATTTGTCGATTTGTCCGCAGAAATGGCGATGCTTGTGTCTGGTTCGATAATTTTGATGTCCTTTATCGAGAGCTTCAACGGCATGTAGTTGAAATCAATGCCTTTTGCATTAAGAGAGCGCCAAGCTAAAAAGCGTTTTCCGTCCTTCGTCTGTGAAAGCTTAAGGTTATCGATCGATGCTGTGCCGATGGCATGGAGGGAGGGAGTGGAACCCGATTTGTGATAGTTCAAGTCCAGATTGGTTGATAGATCGGCACTATCAAGCTTTAAGGCCAAGACCGGACTAATCAATGGTTGTAGGCCATTCAAATTGAAGTGTTCAAGCACTATATTTGCATCAGCTTTTTCACCTGAGAGGGCTCCTTTTGCGTGTAACCTCATACTCCCACCCTGCCTTACCTTAATTGAAGCATCTAACGAAGCCGGGGTACCACTCGCGTTGCTTAGATCCTTAACTGTGATGGAAATATCATCCAGATTGTAGGTAAGGTTAGGCGCCATGGTTTGGTCGACGATGTTGACTCCGAACCCGTGAATGCCTAATTGACTGAGGCTAAAGTGCCAATGGTTTCGATCTGGTTCACTTGGCGTTGTTGGTTTGATATTTTGAGGGTTGTTGGGTTGGTATGATCCCTTGTTAGATCCGAGTCTCTGAATCTCTAAATCCCCATTAGGCGCTCGAACCAAATTGGCCTGCCCTCCCTGGATGTCAAGGTCGTTGAAGCTTATTGATGAGTTGTCCTTGTCAATCTTGCCTCCAGTCAGTGAGAGATGGTCGATCGCTAGGACAGGTGGTTGATCGCTTGAAAGTGATATACCGGAATGACCCAGCTGGAGGTCGAGATCCTCCAAAAGTATTTTTGGTTTGTCTTTTCCTAGAGTCAGACTAGAACCGAAGGATAGGTCAAGGGTATCTATGTGGCCAGAGATAGTGTCGCTAGTAAGCTTGAAGTGCTCAAGGCTTAGCTGCGTATTAGGTAGTTTTAAATTCGTCCCTTCGGGGGATAAGTTGAGCTCGTATTTGCTGGATAAACCAAGAACCCCCTCAGCCATAGGAACCGACAGTTTATTTCTTACCAAACCCAGTAGAGTTGGTAGGTGGAGGCTTTGCAAGTTTATTTGGCCTTTTGAGTAGAAAGGATTTAGAGAGAGTTCACCTGACCACGCAACATGGCCGCCCTCTGGGATACTCGCATCGATCTGATATTTACCCTCTTTCCCGGGTAAGTTCCCAACGTTTAGGACTTCTAGTTCTAAGTTATTGAAGTATTCTTCAGTAATTGGTTGGATAGCCAGGTCCCTGTAGTTCAGCGCTCCATCTTTGATCAAAAAATGCTCAAGGAATATTGGAGGTGGTGGCTGGGACTCGTCATTCCGTTCATGAGAGCCATCATCAGCGGTAGTTCCTCCCATTTTCGATAGGTTAAGCCCACCTTTTTCATCTAGCACAATATCCACGCGGGGCGTTTCAATTCTTAGATCACTCAAGGTGAACGCTCTATTGAATATAGAGGTCATCATCTCGAAGTTGGCATCTATTCGACCGACAGAAACTATAGGACCGCCATCCTTTTCTTTGATAGCAATGTTTTGGATTTCTAAACTTAGTGTGTATGGGTTGAATTTGATATCACCAATCACAACATCACGATCTAGCAGGCTTGATAGTTTTGGGGGCAAAAGATGATGGGCTAGAGTTGGTAGCAGCCAAAAGCCAGAGGCGCCATATACAAATAAGATCATTAAGAAATATATAACCAACTGATTATTAATATATTTCTTCGTCATGATGCTAGCTATTTTTGATAAGATTGCCACCAAGCCTCCAAGCGTTTTCTTTTTGAGGTTCGCCAATTTGAACAAGCCCTTATGTGGTGCTTAGAGTGAAAGCCCAACTCGCTGCCTTGCACCTAGGCAATTCTTACTTCCCTTTGTGAAGTCGCGGCAAGTTTTTGGTCTTGTTTGGTAGACCATGCAGGAAAAGGGATCCTCCCTTCCATTGCCAGATAGTGCTTCACATCGTTTATTGCTCCGCTTGAGCTTAAGGTGGGTGTCACGGGTCAGTATTAGCTCGGGATGAAGTTTTATAAATGGATCTCGTCTACCAATTTCAACAGAATCAAAGGCTTCGCGACAGCAGGCGCCACAGGTCTGACAATTGAGTTCCCTTTCTGGCTCAAAAAAAACGCAAGCTTTGGCGGAGTCTGGGATCCTTTGTTTCGGGTTGTGTTTGCAACGGCTTATTTGACCTTGGGTGCTGATCCAAGCGCAATCATTGCATGAGTAGTTTTGAGGGTGTTCCATTGCCAAACCCATGGGGTGTCTTTTAGATGGGGGCCTGGTTGTTGCCCATAGGGAAGGTAATTCGTGGCGTGTGACGCTCTGTGTAACAGCTGTTTCTGATAGCTGAACCAATTCAGCAATGTGGGCTGTAGCCGCTAATGCCTCATTAAGTGGTATGTAAAATCGAGACTGCTTGCTTCTCCATACGGCAATTCTTGCTGCAACACAGCTTCTTTCTTGTCTTCCACCCATTTCAGGTGAGGCGTAGAAAGGATCACTTAGTAGTTTGTTGTAGAAACTTTCTCGAAAGTCGGTGGTGGGCGCCAGAAAACCTCTCAAACCCACTGTATCGGCTAGCCAAGCTTGCAATCTCAAACAAGCGTGCTCCCTCCATGGATAGCCCATACGAGTATTGTCTAATCCCCAATCGGCCTTCTTTTCGCCTTCTTCACCTTCGATTAGGGCGTGGCAGAGTTCATGAAGGATCATCTGGGCCAGATTATCATCAGGATCTAATTCGCTATCGGCGCCGATAAAAATCCGACCCTGACCATTACTGTAGGCATATGCCTGTTCCGTTCTAACAACTTCAAAGCCTATACGCGCAGCACAGTTGATCCAAATCTGCGAGATTGGATCTATATATCGGTGCGTATGTTTTCTAGTTTGCGCACTCATGGACCAATATTAGGCGATGGATTTATTTCGTATTCAATTTGTGGACTATCTTTGCTCAGAGGTGGGGGCATAACAATATGGGTTACCCGAGATCGTTTTTCTGATGCTTTAAACTTACGCTTGAGTTTGTATTTCATGATCCGTATATGATAGCTAGAGTTCGAATCTAAATCCGTCCCTGACTCTCCTGAAGGGTCATTGTTGAACTCTGGAAGCGGCCTAAATTTCAGGGGCGTTGTATCTCCGGGTGGAGGATCGCTCACAAAATCAGAATATCGTTGGCCAAGGGGGGAAAATAGTTCACGATCGGAAAAGAGACTGCCCTCATGAGTGTGAGAAGGTAGCCTAATTTGATCTTTGACGAGCTTGTCTCTTATGAGCTGTCTTTCTTCAAGCCATTTTCTCAGTTCACGAAGTTTTTTCAGCTGGTCGTAACTGAGGCCAGAAATGGTTTCTATGGTTTCAGGTTCTTCGCTCGACTCAGTTGGGCCAAGCAAAATTCTGGGTTCTGCTACCGAAAGAGTAGGTATCATGATGAGAAATACCCAACGAAGAACGGCTAAGACCAAGTGACGCAATGGGTGACCTAACTGTGGGTTTGATCCCCCATTTTATACTTATCTAGAGTGCAATTCACTGAATGGTAGAAAATGCATTCACCCACTTATACTATGAACATAGAAACACTTCTTCAGGTGCCAAAGTGCCCTTCAATCACGAGATTCTAAGATGAGCCATCTTCCTAATGACCTTAAATATGCTGAGACTCATGAGTGGGCTAAACTTGAGGTGTCCGGACTGATTCGAGTGGGAATAACTGATTTTGCCCAAGAGCAACTTGGGGATGTAGTCTTTGTGGATCTACCAGCTGTTGGTGCCATCGTTAAGGCGGGTGCTGCAATAGCTGTTATTGAGTCAGTTAAAGCGGCTTCGGATATTCATGCTCCGGTTGCTGGAGAAATTGTGGAAATAAACCCCGATTTAGCTGTATCTCCAGAGCGGGTCAATGAGCAACCTTATGAGGCGTGGATGTTCTGTATACGTCCTTCCGACATATCAGATTTAGACCGGTTGATGGATGCCTTACCATACGGGACTTCAGCCGGCCTCTAGAAAGGTAGGTTGCCTAATGCTTAAGGGCGGGATTCATGATTGATAGGTGTTAAACTACTCTAGGTGGCTCTCGTAAATGAGAGCGGTTGCAGGAGTGTTTGATCTTTATTTGGTAAAGCTTGGATCAACCCGAGTACATTAATTCCAGAAGGAAAACGACGCGATGAAAGAGGCGGACTACAACAGCTATATTAAGGCGTTTACCCGCCTTTTCGAGGTCTATGACGCGGCCACGCCTTATCTTGAGGTCCCCGAGGATTTCAAACATTTTATAAATCGTAAAAGGGCTTGGTTAGAGCGCCTGAAGTCACCTGAATTTCCCGTCGCCTTCCTCGGTGCCTTTTCTGCAGGTAAAAGCACCATCATCAACGCTGTCCTTGGCGATGATATTCTTCCCCAGGCCACGAAGTCCTTGACGGCTATTCCAACCCTCATCAGGAAAGGCCGTTCCAATAAGGCCATCATCTCGTACTTGAGTGCGTCTGAGCGTGCGGAACTGAAAGACCTTTACCTAGAAGAGCTTTCAAAGGAGTTGCGAACAAATCCAGAGGCTTATCGAGCGCTCTCCAATACAGATATTCTTGCTAGATTGAATGCGGATATCGAGCGACAAAAAAGTCAGTATGGCACGTTCAACAAACAGAAGTTCTATGATGAGCTGAAGACCTTGATCCAGGGATGGGACAGGTTGGTTGGCGCAACCAAGGAAATTACCATTGATGAGCTCCCAAATTATGTTACGGAAGATTACGCCGACGTTCTTTTTGTCAATCAGGCGGAAGTTTACCTGACAGACGTCAATATTCCAGAAAATGTCGTTCTTGTTGATCTGCCAGGGCTGGGTGTTGTAAATCCCCGTCACCGTAAAGTCACTAAAACGTACGTCGAGAATGATGCCAAAGCATTTGTAATAGCCATGAAGGTCTTTCATTTGCTCGAAGGTGAAGAAATCGAGTTGCTTTCGGAGATTCACTCTCAGAGAAAGCGTGTTCTGCAGCGTGCATTTTGGGTCATCAACCAATGGGATGTCCTTAGCAGTAAGCAGAAGAAGGAAGAGTTAGCTAATTTCGATCAGAAAATCGAACATTATGGCTTTCAAATTACGAAAGATCGTGTATTCAAGGTCTCAGCGCTAAACTATCTCTTGCTTAAGCTGATTCAGGAGGGTCGTCTTGAGGCAAGTCGGAGTATTCGTGAGCATGTTGATGCACTTAAAAAAGCTGTGGGGCGAATTCCGGATAAGAATGAGGCAAGTCATCACATAAAGGCACTCGAAGAAACTAAGAGTTTCTCTACATTCCGGGCTGGTTTGTTTGAATACTTGGCCTATACGGCGAAGGCGGAATTTCTAGAGGAGGCTCGCAGTGAGTTTCTGGACTTAGCTAAGCGGCTTAAGGAATGGCTCGATCCACTTTATTTGAACTACAAAGATGTTGACGACGAAGGCATGAAAAGTACATTCATTGCAAGTCAGCTTTCTAACCGTCAAGATGAAGCACTCCGTCGAATCAAGGCTACTGTTGAAAATCATATCAAGATGCTCAGAACGGAGTTGTTGCCGGAGTTTGTTTTTTGGCGCGATGAAGACCAAACTCAACTGAGTCAACAGGTTTCTGCAGCCATCGACACGATGGATCGCAAGGCCTTAAAGAATGAGCTTCTTAAAGGACTTGATTTGAATAGTGTTGTAAGTCGACTTCCACATAAGATCGAAGAAAACCTAAATATTCAGCATGCTTTCCGTAGTCAGTTACAACGGCTACTAGAAGAGCATATGATCAAAAGGCATCTTGCTCACCTGCTGAAGGCAATTACAGATACGGATGTACTTCCGGAAGAAGTTGTTCAAGTTTTGAATGATCGATTGAATGGACGGGATATGGTTAACCGTCTTAAGGGCATGTGCGATGTATTTCTCTTCGAGTATGGCGACGTCATCAACCAGTTCGGTCGTACTGTGATGGAACAAGAGGCCCTTCATGAGACCCAAAGTACCGAGAATATTTTAAAGGCTGTTCAGGGAAATGTTGATGATGCACTTAAAGTTGCGCGTAGCATGAACCTCATCGGGCCTAAGGATAGTATCCAACAAATGAAAGCCTTAGGGTATGACGCCTTATCCAGAATTCATACCACGCTTCTTGGTGCGCCACCCGCTGCAAACACTCCTGTTGCTCAATCAGATGCGATTGATCGTGCTCTTGACTACTACAAGGCTGGGATTCTTGACTACGCAAGGAAGCAACAACATCAGATCAATATTTTCGCCCGACGGGGCATTAAGAATTACTTCGAAGAGTTGGAAGTAGAACTATTGGCCTATTTCGATTCCATTCGTGGTGAGATCGCCAAAATGATTATGCGACAGTTAACCGAGGATCTGGATGCCGAGCTTGATGCTGAACTAGAGAAGCAAAAGATAATTAAGGACACTTACAGCTTCATGATCAACGAAGTGAATGCGCTAGCTGGTTAAATAGTATTGAATAGAAAAATGACAGCTTTAATCTGTGGCTCAATGGCCTATGACACCATTATGGTGTTTCCTGACAAATTTAAGAATCACATTCTCCCTGACCAGGTTCATATTCTGAATGTTTGTTTCTTAGTCCCTGAATTACGGCGTGAATATGGTGGATGTGCCGGAAATATCGCCTACAACCTTAAGTTGCTGGAAATGGATCCTTACATTATGGCAACGGTTGGCAAGGACTTTGATCCTTATGCCCAATGGTTGGATCATTGCCGAATCCGTCAGGACCATATCAAGGTTATAGAAGGGAGTTATACCGCACAGGCCTATATCACGACGGATCTTAATGATAATCAGATTACGGCATTCCATCCTGGGGCGATGTCTTTTTCACATGAAAATCGAATTGTTGATGCGACGGGTATTGAATTGGGTTTGATATCCCCGGATGGAAAGGATGGAATGTTGGCTCATGCTGAAGAGTTTTCAAAAGCAGGCATTCCTTTCATATTTGATCCTGGCCAACAAATGCCGATGTTCGACGCGGAAGAATTACGTTTCTTTGTAGATAGAGCCTCTTGGTTAACCGTCAATGATTATGAGTGTGAGTTGATGAAGCAACGCACTGGTTGGTCGGAGACGGAAATCTCGGATCGATTAGATGCTTTGATCGTCACTAAAGGCGAGAAAGGATCCACCTTTTACACCGGAGGGTCAGTTATTGAGATTCCTCCTGCTAGAGTTAACGCTACAAGAGATCCTACCGGTTGCGGCGATGCTTATCGGGCAGGTTTAATTTATGGACTCCTAGAGAAATCTTCTTGGGAAACAACCGGGAGAATAGCCTCTTTAATGGGCGCCATAAAAATTGAGTCCTCCGGAACACAAAATCACTCTTTCACCCTCAAGGAATTCAGAGACCGTTATCGTGACAATTTTGGCGATGTATTTTAAGCCCTGATTGGCTTAGGAGATGGGGCGTTTCTTAGATGGAAGGCTCCATTGATCAAAAATAAGTGCCAACATGATAAGGCCGGTTCCTGCCAGCACTCGGTTGCTTATAGCCTCTTGATTGGCAAAATGTCCAACGTAGAGTGATAAAACTGGGACGATCAATGTAATGAGCGCCACTCGGGTTGCGGGTAGCCGTTCTAAGATATAGTAATAAAGCGCAAATCCAACGGTTGTTGCAATCGCGCCCAGATACAAGATGGACAATAGGCTGGATAAGGGTAGTGCCTCTGGTAAATGCCCTTCAAAACTTAGCCAAACACTGAGGTACGCAGGTACTGCGATGATCAGGCTGCCCCCCACCATTTGCAATGCCGGAATTCCTGCATTTGTCTTTTTGATCCAAACGGCGCTGAGAGACTGAAAGAAAGCGGCTATTACGATTCCAATAACGCCGAGGACTGCCGTTTCAGAAAAACTCATGGCCGATTTAAACATGATCGCAAGGCCTATAAACCCGACTAACACAGAAAAAACTTTCATGACAGAAAGACTATTCTCTTTCAACCACAGATTTGCCATGGGTACAGTCATGATAGGTACTAGCCCAAACACAACCGATATCCATCCAGACGGAATAAACTGCGAAGACCAGTAGGTTAATAGCATCGATCCAAAAACTTGTATGAACCCAGCCAAATAGGCCTGTAAAGCTTTCCGGTGGAAGGGTATGCGCTTTCCCGTCACAAAAAGGATGGCTAGGACACACGCAAGACCTATACACATTCTCGCTGTTACACCAAATAAATGCCCCGGCCCTTCACCGCTCCATTTGATAGCGAGAGGGGTTGTTGACCATAAAAGGACAATGGCAAGATAAGCTGCGAGAATGCGCATAGACTGGAACGCTGGTGTCCAAGAACCATATTAGATCAGCATACACTTTAGTTTCTAATGCGTCTTCTCTCTTCTAAATGGTTCGTATGTTCTGTCTAAAATGGATCCATATTGAGCATTGGTTTTACCGCACCACTTTCTCTGCCCCTAAGAACGTGTTTTTTACGTGAGGACAAGATGAAGAACACTCAGAATCTGCTCAGAATCATGGCGCAACTTCGAGATCCTGAGGCCGGCTGTCCCTGGGATCTTAGGCAGGACTTTAGAAGTCTTGCTCCCTATGCAATAGAAGAGGCGTATGAGGTTGCGGAAGCGCTTGAAAACGGACAAATGGTCGAGTTCCAGGAGGAGTTGGGTGATCTCCTGCTTCAGGTCGTATTTCAATCGCAAATGGCGAAGGAGCAGAATCTTTTCGATTTTGAAGCTGTCGCAGAGTCGATCTCAAATAAACTTATTAGGCGTCATCCTCACGTTTTTAGTGACAAAAAGTTTGATAGTGATGATCAAAGGCAGCGTTTTTGGGAAGAAATGAAGCAGATTGAAAAAAAGGAAAAAGGCCAGCAGAGTCTATTCTCCTCAGTCTTAGGAGAAATCCCACTCGGACTCCCCGCTCTTCTGAGAGCACAAAAACTCCAGTCTCGCGCAGCTAGGTATGGTTTTGATTGGCCAGATATTGAACAGGTATTGGGTAAGCTTGATGAAGAACTGGATGAGTTGAAAGCGGCTTTAAGAGCACGAGACCAAGATAATATTAAAGAAGAGCTTGGGGATCTGATCTTTGTAATTGCGAATATTGCACGCCATTTGAATGTTGACGCAGAAGAGTCCTTGCGGGACTGTAATAGAAAGTTTACGAGGCGCTTCAATCATATCGAGGAGAAGGTTATGCAATCTGGTAAGAGCTGGGAAAGTTTTGAACTCTCTGACCTAGACGTTTGGTGGGATGAAGCTAAGCAGAACGAGAAACGAATTTAACAACCAAACTAAAGCATCGGAGTTTCACTGTGTACGAGCATCTCGAAACGGCTGAAAATCCTGAGGGTCTCAGGCGGGTCGTGATTGACCCGGTGACTCGTGTGGAGGGTCACGGCAAAGTGACCTTGTTGATGGATGAAAACAACCGGGTAAAGCAAGCAAGATTACATATTGTAGAGTTTCGCGGTTTTGAGCGTTTTATTGAGGGTCGCCCATACTGGGAGTTGCCTGTTCTTGTTCAAAGGCTATGTGGCATCTGTCCAGTAAGCCATCATCTTGCGGCCGCTAAGGCGGTCGATCAATTAGTGGGTGTCGACACACTCACGCCAACGGCAGAAAAGTTGAGGAGACTACTGCATTTTGGTCAGGTATTACAGTCGCATGCGCTCCATTTCTTCCATCTTTCCTCACCCGATCTTCTTTTTGGGTTTGACTCCGAGCTGTCACGACGAAATATATTTGCCGTTCTCGAAGCCTATCCCGATATCGCCTTGCACGGGGTTATGCTCAGGAAGTATGGCCAAGAAGTCATTAGGACGATTACCGGCAAAAGAGTTCATGGTACGGGCGCGATTCCAGGTGGAATGAACAAGCCATTAACGCTTTTAGAGCGTGACGAGCTCCTTAAAGAATTAACCTCAATTGAAACGTCTGCTCAGAAAGCCGTTGAGATCGCTAGGGAAATGTTCTTTAAAGATGCTCGCCATTCGGTATTTGCAATGGTTGAATCTAATTATATGAGCTTAAGTCGCTCGGACGGAGCCCTAGAGCTTTATCACGGCGGACTTAGGGCGAGGGATTCTGAAGGAGGCGTTATTTTTGATCATGTCGATTATCGGGAATATTACAACTATCTTAGAGAAGAGGTGCGCCCGTGGTCCTATATGAAGTTCCCTTTTATTTCTGCGCTGGGAAAAGACGCCGGGTGGTACCGTGTGGGGCCTCTGGCAAGATTAAATAACTGTGATTTCATTGATACGCCCTTAGCTGAGGGTTTGAGAAAAGAATTTGTTTTTTTTGGGGCAGGGAAACCCGTATCTGCAACTTTGGCATTTCACTGGGCTAGGATGATTGAGCTGCTCCATTGTGCAGAGTCCATAAGGCGTTTACTTTTGGACGAAGACATTCTTGGGACCGAGCTAAGAGTTCTTGGGGAAAGACGTTTCGAAGGTGTGGGTGTTCTCGAGGCTCCCAGAGGGACGCTGATCCATCATTATTGTGTAGATGAGAGTGATTTGGTTGTTAAGGCCAATCTAATTGTATCTACCACCAGTAACAATCAGGCTATGAATGAATCAATACGTCAGGTTGCGTCGACATACCTAGATGGCCATGATCCATCGGAGCAGCTACTAAACCATATTGAAGTGGCCATTCGTGCCTATGATCCATGTCTTTCATGTGCAACACATGCATTAGGGAAGATGCCTCTTCAAATAGAGGCCTTTGATTGTGATGGGAGGTCTGTTTTTCAGCTGGTCAAGTCCATTGAAGGCAGTTGAAGGCAGGATGGGCCTCCCTAAACGAGCCGACGTATTGGTATTTGCATTTGGAAATATGAGTCGTGGTGACGATGGACTTGGCCCATTGCTTCTTGAGCAACTTACGAACGGTCTTTGTAATGACCCCATTGTTTCTGCTGGTCGTATAGAGTTCATTACAGATTTCCAACTTCAGGTTGAACATATCCTTGATCTTGTAGGGCGTCGATTAGTTCTTTTTGTTGATGCACATGTAAATCTCTCTGATCCAGTTCAGCTAACAGAGCTTTTTGCCCTTAGTGATAAGAGCTATACATCTCATGCCATGACACCTTCCGCAGTAATGGCGGCGTATAAGGTCCTTAATCAAGGAAAAACGCCGCCTTGCTTCTTGCTTAGTATCCAAGGCAAAAACTTTAGTCTTGGTGCTGAGATATCCAGTGAGGCACAGTCATTTCTTGGTAATGCAGTCAGTTTGGCTATGGAGTTGTGCAAGAATCCGAGCTACGATTTCTGGGTTTCCCGAACAACTGGATTTAGCGAATACAGGTCAACACCCTCGTAGATGAAAAAGAGGGTCAATTCCTAATATCTTCCTTCTTTTAGCTTATATACCACTGTGTCTACTTTAGTGTTCAATTACCGCCGAATTTGGCTTAAGGTCCACCTCTACCTCGGTCTAGTGTTTGGATTACTGTTCGCACTAATGGGTCTTTCTGGAAGCATCAGCGTCTACGGTGATTCGTTGGACCGACTCCTTAACCCTTCATTGGTCATTCATCATCAATCAGAAAAGCTTCGAACATTGGATGAGGTTATGTCTGTCATCCGTGCGGTCCACCCTAAAAGAGTGGGTGCTTGGCTCATTGAGTACCCTCTCGAAGAAGATGAGCCTTTCACGGCGTGGTATGGTGAGCCCAGTGAGTCAATTGGGAAGCTTTATGCACCACTGATGGTATCGATAGACCCATATACTGGTAAGGTTCTGGCCAATAGATGGTGGGGTGATACAGCTAGGACATGGTTCTTGGATTTACACAATCAGCTGCTTCTGGGACGGTTTGGTTGGGTTCTTGTTGGTTTCTTGGGTATCGGATTATTTTTTTCACTCATCAGTGGTTTAGTGATTTGGTGGCCTGGTTTCTTGAGGCTGGCCAGTCGAATCAAGCTCAATTGTCATGGCGGAATGGATCGATTCTTTTATGATCTTCATTTATTGTTGGGTTTTTTTGTGCTTGTGCCTTTAGGAGTCGTGACATTCACAGGCATAAATCTCAGCTTTCCTGGAGGCGCTGAGTCCTTGGTAGGTTCTGAAGGCGTGATTCATGGTCATAATAATGACGTAATTGTTCAAAGCTCGGGGATGCCAGAATCAGCACGACCTGTGGGTGTTGATGAGGCTGTATTGCTGGCTAGAGGACCCTTTCCTAAAGCGCAAGTCAGGTATGTGATCACGCCAGATGGCCCTAAGGGGGCGTATTGTGTGGCGTTCCATCAGGACTTTGAGACCGATAAGCGCCACCCTCTAACCACTGTGTGGGTTGATCAGTACAGTGGTCAGATCCGTGAAGTTCAAAACCCCGTGCATTTTAGTTGGCTACAAAAGTTTGTGACGTCTTTCTGGTCTTTACATTCAGGTCAGGGCTTAGGACCTTTGGCAAGATTTATCTGGTTCCTTTCAGGGATATGTCTATCTATCCTCTACATCACAGGTTTCGTTCGGTGGCTAATCGGACGAGGCGTTATTAAGGACTTCGACATCGATTGGAGTCCAGCGAAAAGGGTATGCTTAGTAATCAAGATGGGTGTCAAGAACCTTTTGATGAGGTTTCTTCGCTCAACCAATTGACTTGCCATTGGCCCTGTCCGCCAAGTGACAGGTGTTGCCAGAGCCAGGGGAGGACCTTTTGCATCTCCAAATCAAATTGCCACGGTGGATTGATGATAATAAGGCCGCTACCATTGAGTCGAAAAGGTTGATCATCCAAGACGGTGAATTCTGCGTGTACGACCTTTGTTATACCAAGACGAGAGAATCGTTTCAGGAAATCCGTTGCGGTAGCGCGGTCTTGTATTGGATACCATATGGCAAATATACCAGTGGACCATTTTCTATAGGATTCGCTTACACTCTGGAGTAACCGAGCTCTTTCTTCTTTAAGCTCGAAGGCTGGGTCGATGTGAACTAACCCCCGTCTCTCTGGCGGGGGAATGAGAGCCTTTAATGCCTGGTAACCGTCTGAATGTTCAACTCGGATTCGGCTATCGCCTCGCAGCGTCGAACCCAATACTTTGAAATCGTTTGGGTGAAGCTCGCAGAGGTGCATGCGATCTTGATCTCGGAGGAAATGCCTTACAAGACTGGGGGAGCCTGGATACCAAGTTAGATCTTTGCTCTTATTGGCCGCGTGGACCGCGTCCAGATAGCCCTGGATCTCTATGGGGGGTGATTTTTCGTTCCAAATTCGTTGAATGCCACTCTCAAATTCACGGTTCTTAGTGGCCATTTCGGAGCCCAAGTGATAGCGGCCAGCACCTGAATGGGTGTCCAAGTAAAAGAACGGTTTTGATTTCTTTAATAGGGCGGTTACTAGTAACGTAAGGCCAATGTGTTTAAAGACATCTGCATGGTTCCCAGCATGGAAGCCGTGTCTGTAACTCAACATGATTGATGTCCTAATATTTCGGCAAATGATACCAATGTGCTTAACGCCAAAAGATGACGACCTGAATGAGAATAAGCTATCTGTTCCCTTGAGTCTCTATATTCACATTCCTTGGTGTTTAAAGAAATGTCCATATTGTGATTTTAATTCGCACCGAATGCAGGAAGGTGTTAGAGAAGAGCGTTACGTAGATGCGCTTGTCCGCGATTTTGAGTCTCAGCTTTCTGCTATTCAAAATCGATCGATTGGCACTATATTTTTCGGGGGCGGCACACCCAGTTTATTTAGTGCCGATGCAATCGCAACAATTCTGGCCGCCATCAGAGCGAAGGTTCAGTTGGACGCGGATGTAGAAATTACCTTGGAGGCCAATCCGGGTGCTTCGGAGAGCTCTAGTTTTAGAGGCTATAGAGAAGCGGGAGTAAATAGACTCTCAATTGGCGTTCAGAGCTTTGACAACGCTATGCTATCAACACTTGGACGTGTTCATGGTCGTGAAGAGGCTTTTCAATCCATCGAGAAGGCTCGTAAGGCGGGTTTCGAAAACGTCAACTTGGATTTGATGTTTGGTTTGCCAAATCAAACAATGGCATCCGCGTTAGCCGATGTAACTTCAGCAATTGATTTGGCGCCTACCCACATTTCCTACTATCAGTTTACGATAGAGCCTAATACTTTTTTCCAAAAGTATCCCCCAAGGCTGCCTCATGAGGAGGCAATTTGGGCCATACAGAGGGAAAGCCAGGCGCTCCTGTCAAAAAATGGATTCGTCCAATACGAAGTATCGGCCTATGCAAGAGGGCAAGCTATGTGTCGGCATAACCTAAATTACTGGGAGTTTGGCGATTATATGGGTATTGGTGCAGGATCCCATGGGAAACTGACCGAACACGCTACAGGCATCATTACAAGAACTTCAAGAATTAAGCACCCAGAGCATTATCAAGACACTGTTTTTACTCAAGAGCAAGGTCGTATTGAGGTTGCAAACTCTGACCTAGGTTTTGAGTTCATGATGAATGCGCTTAGGTTAATCGAAGGGTTTGATGTTAGGTTGTTTAAGGCCCGAACTGGGTTGCCCATCAGCTCGGTGGAGCCAGAAATCAAGCGTTGTATCGCCGAGGGTATGCTAGAAAAAGATGGCCATATGATTCGATGTTCTGCGCAAGGCATGAATTTCTTGGATAATATCCTCCAGCGCTTTCTTGGTTAAAACTTTTATGCTCAAAAAACCCAAAGGCTTGTCTGAGGCTTCTGCTGTCAGCGTAACATTGGATGAGTTGATTTCCCTCAGCCAACCAGCTGCTGGACTTAAGCTTTTAAAGTCTACTGCGCGGGCACTGCAGAGTGGCCAATATCTTGCTAACTTTAAAGGCCGGGGGATGGAGTTCGATGAGACGCGTTTGTATACCCCGGGTGACGACGTACGAAGCCTTGATTGGCGGGTGACAGCTCGGACGGGCAAGGCTCATACCAAGCTATTTAGGGAAGAGCGAGAACGGCCAATTTTCCTCTCCGTTGACTTCAGGTCGACTATGTTTTTTGCCACAAGAGGTATGTTTAAATCAGCCATGGCAGCAAGACTAGCCGGTCTCCTCGCTTGGAGCGCACAAAGACATGGAGATAGATTGGGTGGCCAGTTATTTTCCGAGGCGGGTAGCATGGAGTTCAAGCCGGACCATGGTCATGGTTCTGTTCTTCGTTTCTTAAAGCAAATTGCTTCCAGAGGCCGGCCACCTGCAGGGGAAAGGTCGGTGAAAGCTTTCGAGGATGTGTTAGTGCGTTTGCCGAAACACGCAAAGCCAGGGAGCATGGTGTTTGTCATTAGTGATTTTCGCGATTTGAATCAAACCGGAGAAGCTGCTCTTGGTCGTTTATCAAAGCGTTGCGACATGGTCCTTATTATGATTTCAGACCCACTAGAGCAACGCTTGCCATCTGGGCTTCACTGTTACGGCAATGGGAGACGAGATTTGGTTCTCGATGCAACCAGGCAAACGCTCAGTGAATATGCCGAAAAATTTCAGCACCGTGAGGAAAAGCTTCGCTCTTTGGCCCGCCGCCATGATATGCGGTTTGTGACGGCCTCAACAACCGAACAGCCCCTTGATGTTCTTCGCCGAGGGATGAGACGGCAGGGGAAGGTAGTATAAATTATGGAAGACTTGCCTTTGCGTGATATCCATCTACCAGCTCCCATTAATTGGTGGCCACCTGCGGTGGGTTGGTGGGGATTAATGGTTCTAATTCTCGCCCTGATTTTTGGCATTGCTCTATATCGCCGATATTTGAATCGCCCAACACTGGCTAAGTTAGCCCTCAAGGAACTCGGTGAAATTGAATTCAGTACCGATCTCGATCAGGTCGAAAAGGTTAGATCCTTATCAATACTTATGAAACGGTACGCTTTAAGTCACAATAATCGATACGATGTGGCTGGTCTGACCGGTCCAAAGTGGTTGGCCTGGTTGGATCTTGAGGCTGGTGACACTCGGTTTAGTCATGGCGTTGGGCGCCTTCTATTAGAGGCGCCTTACCGCCCACTCCCGCCAAACGAAGATATGGAAGAGCTCTTTTCTTTGTGTAGGGCGTGGTTTGAGCGAAAAACAAGAGCTACTCGTTTTGGTGAGGGTGCAAAGGTCAAGAGGCGTCTTCTTAAAGATCACAGAGTGAATAACTGAATACATTCCAATGAAATTCAAGGACTATTACGAAACATTGGGAGTTCCAAGGGGCGCAAGTTCTGATGATGTTAAGAAGGCTTATCGGAAGCTCGCACATAAGTATCATCCTGATATTACTAAGGATCCAGACGGCGAAGAAAAATTTAAGGCAGTTAACGAAGCTTATAAAACATTAAAAGATCCAGAGCTCAGAAAGGCTTATGATCAGCTGGGTGATCATCGTTCTGGTGAAAGCGTGAGGCCACCACCTAATTGGGGAAGTGGTTTTGGTGCGTCTGGATTTTCGAACCAAAGCGCTTATGAAGAGGTTGATCTCGCCGACCTCTTCGCTGAGATGGCTCGAAGAGGAGCCGAGCAACCATCAGCAAGCTCTGATAGGCGGTCACAGGGTCATCAATGGGCTAGGAATGGTCAAGATTTTGAGGTAACAGCGCACATTACCATTGAGGAGGCGGCTGAAGGCGCCTTGCTTGATCTAAATCTTGAGATTCCTGAGTACGATAAAGACGGAGTCATTCATCGTGTCCGCCGTTCACTTAAGGCCCGCATTGCAAAGGGCGTAGTGGATGGGCAAAAAATGCGTTTACCCGGAAAGGGTGGTAAGGGGTTGAATGGAGGTCGCGATGGCGATCTTTACCTTAATATTGTGCTACACCCCCATGGATTTTTTAGACCTAGTGGCCACGATCTCTACTTGGACCTACCTATAACTCCTTGGGAGTCGTCGCTAGGCGGAATGGTTGAGGTGCCAACGCTCTATGGGGTCGTGAGCTTAAAGATACCTCCAGGAACGCCAGCCGGAAAAAAAATGAGGCTCCCCGGTAAAGGGCTTCCAAAGCAGAAAGAAGGGTTTGGGGACCTTTATGTCATTATGCATGTTGTATCCCCTACTGAGCTGAGTGGCCGGGAAAAAGACCTTTTTGAGGAGTTGGCTGAAATATCTACATTCAATCCCCGTGGTCATTTCGTCGCCTCGGTCCAAAAGAAATAAGTATGGTGAAACTCATGTCAAATCAAGAAGCACATTTCTTCGATGTGCAGTTGACTTGCCTTAGCATTCGGGAGTTTGTTGAAGTGTCTGGGCTCGATGCTTCAGAAATTAATCTTCTTGTTGAGTTGGGTATATTCATGCCCTCTGGGACAGCAGACGGTGACTGGCTGTTCGATCATACCGCTTTGATATTGGCGCGGCGGATGAGGCGGATTAGAGAAGACTTTGATTTGACTTTAGATACGAACGCCCTAGCCTTGGGGTTTCAGCTGCTTAGCCGTATTCATTCTTTAGAGCAGGAGCTATCAAGTGAAAGAGCTTCTCGAGTAAATTCTGGTTAGAAGCTATAGATTAAGGCTCTTTTGAGATTAGTAGATATTTTATTGTGACGGTATCGATTATCACAGGCTATGATTGATTTTGTGTGGTTCTGGTTCTTTCTTGCTTTGCCTTTGCCTTGGCTGATTTGGCGATTCCTGAAGCCCACGTCCCCAGGTTCTGGTTTAGTGCTAAATGTTCCATTTTTAGACGATTTAACCGTATTGCCTTCGGCAACGGGTGAAACTCCCTCAAGTCCTCTAAGGTTGTTTCTGGCCGGTCTGGTCTGGGTTTTTCTAGTGACGGCTGCGGCACGGCCTGAATGGCTGGGTGAGCCAATCGAGCAGGGCGTCAACGGACGTGATCTTCTACTGGCTGTTGATCTGTCAGGGAGTATGGAGATTGCCGACTTTGTTCTGAACGGCAAAAAAGTTGACCGATTGACTGCCACTCAAGCCATTGCTGGTCAATTCATTGAGCGAAGGGTCGGTGACCGTATTGGTCTAATCTTGTTTGGTGAAAATGCCTATCTTCAGGCGCCCTTAACCTTCGACCGCAAGACCGTACGAACCTTATTGGATGAAGCTGTTATAGGTCTTGCTGGAGATAAAACGGCCATTGGAGATGCTATTGGGCTTGCTATCAAACGGCTTAGGGACAATCCTAAAGATCAGAGGGTCTTGATACTTCTGAGTGATGGAGCCAATACGGCAGGTGTGGTGTCGCCTTTGCAGGCCGCTGCACTCGGGGCTAGAGAAGGTCTTAAGATTTATACCATTGGAATTGGTGCTGATGAGATGGTTGTCCGCGACCTTCTCGGTAGCCATAAAGTCAATCCTTCTCAGGATCTAGATGAGCCAACAATGAGAGGTATCGCAGAGAGCACGGGCGGACAATATTTTCGTGCGCGCGATATCAAAGAGCTAGAGAATATCTATCATCTGCTTGATCGCTTGGAGCCTGTCGAGCGAGACAAGCGATATTATCGACCCAGATCGGAGCTGTATACTTGGCCATTGGGCGCAGCACTAATAATAGGTGTAACCATAGTTTTGCTGAGATTACGTGATATCTCCTAATGAATGAATTTCATTTTCTTAGGCCTTGGTGGCTTTTGGCAATCATGCCGGTCTTTTTGCTCTCGTGGCTTATGCGAAAACGCCATGATGATGCAGGGGACTGGCGAGATTTCTGTGACCAACAGCTTTTGCCACATATTCTAATTGGCACTGCAAGTGTGAGGGCTAAATGGCCGAATTGGATGGCCACATTAGTTGGGGTGCTCGCACTACTGGCTTTGGCCGGTCCTGCTTGGGAGCGAGTTCCTACACCGGTTTTTCGTAACCTGTCAGCTATGGTCATAGTGCTTGATCTAAGTGCACTCATGGAGGCAACCGATATCAAGCCCAGTCGCCTTGAACGAGCTAAATTTAAAATCGAAGATATTTTGAAGTCCCGTAAGGATGGCCAAACGGCCTTGGTTGCTTACGCGGGAGATGCTTTTGTCGTGACCCCTTTGACAGATGATTCAACGACGATAACAGCACAGATGAATGCGCTATCACCCAGAATCATGCCTGAGCAAGGGACGAATATTGGCTTGGGTTTGGCTGCGGCTGGAAAGCTTTTGGAGCGTACCGGTCAAAAATCGGGCGATATCCTTCTGATCACGGAAGGGGAGGGTATTGAAAACGCTGAGGGCATTGCAACTACGCTTCAGTTGGATGGTTTTCGTGTATCTGTCCTAGGCGTTGCAAGTAAAGAAGGGGCTCCTGTGCCATTGCCTGATGGTGGGTTTATGAAGGATAAGCAGGGGGCCACACTCATTTCACGCCTGGACGTTAAGCCACTATGGGACCTCGCTCAAGCCTCCGGAGGTTTGTATCACAGCATTGATAGTGGCTCAGAAGATGTTGATGCGATTTTAAAGTTTGTAAACCGCCACTCAGCACCGGATCAACAGTCTGGTTCTGAAGTCCATATGGAAATATGGCGGGAGGGCGGGGTGTGGCTTTTACCCATTTTGTTAGCCGTTTCCCTTTTAGGTTTTAGAAGAGGCTGGTTATTGACTGTTGTGATCGTAAGTTTCTTCCCTCTATCAAAGCCAGCCAATGCTTTTGAATGGAAGGATCTTTGGCTTACACCGGACCAACGGGGGAGTCAGGAGCTTAACGCAGGGGATGCAGCTTCTGCGGCAGAGCATTTTCAGGATCCTTCATGGCAAGCCGTAGCTCAATATCGCAAAGGGGATTTTGTCGAAGCTGAAAAAAAACTAGAGGCCTTTGATAACCCTTTGGGTAATTACAACAGAGGGAATGCGCTTGCTAAGCAGGGTGAGCTGGAGAAGGCCTTAACGGCCTATGATCGTACATTAACTCAGAAGCCAGGTGATGAAGATACGTTATATAACCGTAAGCTGGTTGAGGAGGCATTGAAGAAAAAACAAGAAGACAAAAAACCTCAAGACAACAAAAAGGACGACAAAAAAGATCCTTCCGATAGCCCAAAAAAACCGGATGGTGGTCAGAATCAGACGCCTCCACCAAAAGATGGTGACGATAAGAAGGATAAAGACAAAGGGAAGGATTCTAAAGAGGACAACAAAGGGCAGGGTGATTCAAACGACCAAAACCCTCCCCCGAAGTCGCAAGATAAAGAGAAACCTCCATCAGGAAGCCAAGAGCCTCCCAAGGGGTCTGATGACAATCACGATAAACCCCCTAAGCCTAATTCAGCAGATCAGAAGGATGGTTCTGGGGAAGAAAGCCCTCCCGCTGAAACGCCGCCACCTAATCAAGGCGGCGCACCCGAGAGTTCAAAACCTCAGGGACAAGCAGATAAATCAAACACCACGCCCGACGAAAATCAGCAATCAGAAAACCAGTGGCTTAATCGGATTCCAGATGATCCAGGCGGGCTATTAAAGAGAAAGTTCTATTATCAATATCGACAGCGCCAGCAGAATAAAGGGCTAGAGGGCTCTCCATGATGGTAATCGTAACGCGAATCCGAGGGTGTTTGCGACTTTTAAAGGTCGTCATTCTGGCATTTTTCCTTGGAGGGCATGACGTATCAGCTGCGAATATTGACGTGAGTCTGGATAGGAATCCCGTGCCTGTCAGCGAAGCCTTTACGATCACTTTTACTGCGGATGATATTCCTGATGGATCGCCCGACTTCACGCCGTTATCAATCAACTATGAAGTATTAAGTCAAGGTCAGAGTAAACAATTCAGTCTAAATAATGGACAGGCCAGCCGAAAAATGATTTGGCAGGTTTCAGTCATTGCCAAGAAACCGGGTAAGCTTGAGATTCCGGTCATAAGCTTTGGTAAAGACCATTCAAACCCATTCATCGTTAACGTAACTTATGGTGCGGTGCAGGGGAAGCAGGGTGGCGATGCCAATATCTTTCTTGAGGTTGAGGCAAATCCCAAGAACCCTTACGTTCAGGCTCAAGTTTTATACACTGTGCGAGTGTTGACTCGGGTCCCTTTTAGCGGTGAGTTAGGTCAACCCGAGGTTGAAGGTGCCTTGGTGGAAAAGCTTGATGACGACCGAGAATATGTGGATGAACGCGATGGGGTACAGTTTAAAGTAGACGAACGCAAATACGCAGTTTTTCCGCAAAAAAGTGGTCGCCTCACGATTCAGCCGGTAAATCTAACCGCCCAAGTGGCTTCGGTTTCAGGAACTATTTTTAATCCTACTTTTCAGCCAAGTTCAAAGCCTCAGCGCTTTCATTCCGAGCCAGTCAATTTAAACGTTCGACCGATCCCACCTCAGTTCACTGGCAAACAATGGCTTCCTGCTACTAAGCTTGATTTAACTGGTCAGTGGTCAAGCTCCTCAATGTCTGTGGCCGTTGGAGACCCTATTTCTCGGACTATCAATTTGGTTTCTGAGGGGACAACATTAGGCGTTTTGCCAGAGCTTGTTCGTGATGATTTATTGTCAAAAGAAGTAAGGCAGTATCCTGATCAGGGCGTGCCAAAGGAGCAAAAACTGAATTCGGGATTTGTCAGTAGTCGGCAACAAAAAACGGCGTTTATCGGTTCGTCTCCCGGTGAATACCACTTGGCTTCAATTGAAATTCCTTGGTGGAATACCAAGACGGATAAGATGGAGTATGCGCGTCTCCCTGAACAGACATTCACGGTAATGCCTCAGGTTGCGGGGGGGGGAAGTAAGCCAGAAAAAAATGTACCACCTTCTGAAGCGCACGATAAAGATGACTCACAAGATTCAGACCTTGCCCTTAAGATCACAAAACCTAATTTTCTTAGTTCCCCTTGGCTGGTCAGATCGGCGATTATCATCGGTTTAGTGCTTATTTTGACGGTTGTGGCCTTTAAACTTCTTAGACGAAGAGGGTCCCTAAAGGAAGGTCTGCACACTAAGGCCGTGTTCAGCGGCGGAAAGAAAGATGCGACCCTTGCTGGTTTGGAAAAAGCCTGCCTTATGAACGATCCGATTCAGGCACGTCGTTTACTGCTGTTATGGTTTAGCGCAAAAGAGCCAGGTCTCAAATTGAGTGAGATCGACGACTTTTTTAATGGCAATTTGAGGGTTGAGCTCGATAAGCTAAATCGGGCTATATTTGCGTTCACACCTGAGCAATGGCAGGGTGTATTCTTTTGGACAAGTTTTGCGGACTATTTGGCTGAACGGGACAGCAGGCTAACCGATTCTAAGGAAAAACCCTTGGAATTAGAGTCCCTATATAAGGGATAACCGTCTAATCTACCGCGAATAGGAAATATTTAGCCGCGATATTTATATTGACGGCAAACCCAGTAAAATCCATGAACAACGATGACGCCTAAGGAAAAACCTAAAACAAAGAACTCAGAGGCGTGTTCTCCAGAAATCGACCTCAACGATTCCCCACTAAAGTAACCTACTAGAAGAGCAAGCCCGATGCGTAGGCGGATGAAAAATTCTTGAACGTGCATTGAGCCTTGAAGAAAGTGATTCTTAATCCAAGCTTACTTGGGGTTTAAAATTTTGCAACTGTTTATCATGAGAGTCGGTTGTTGCTACCCACGGCAAGAGTCTCTTAAGTGTGTCAAATGCCCAAAATAGTAAGGTCTCTGCTTGAAAAGTCCTAGGGAAAATCCTATGCTTCCCGAGGCGAAGAACGAGGTAAGCTTGCCAGTTTTTATTTTCACACTATAGCCCAACACTATCCTAGGGAGAGGGTATGAACGAGACTATTCATCCCAATATTTTCGAAAATGTACCGAGCCCCTTCTGTGGCTTAGCCTCTGACGATTTGACGATTGAAGTTAATGGCCAAGATGTGCGGGTTTTGAAAAACGGTGATCCGGTCACCGTTGCTGGCTTTGAGCAACCCATAATAGATACGTTGCCCCGGATTAGAGGTCGGGAGACCTCTCATGACGAAGCTTTGGCTTTAGCGGCAGATGTTCTTAGAAACGCCTCGCTCCCAGTCTTCAGTGGTTTTGGCACCGATGTAACCGAAACTAGAGCGGCCCTATCGCTTATTGATAAAACCCGGGGGGTTTTTGATCAAATGCGAGCTGAGGGCGGACTTCGAAATCTTTTGGTTCTGGCTGACTCAGGTTGGATGGCGACAACCCTAGGCGAGCTTAAGAATCGTGTTGAGGTGTTGGTTTCTTTTGGAACGGATATCGAGTCGAATTTCCCTAGGTTTTTCGAAAGGTTTATCTGGAATGCTGAGACTCTGTTTGGTGCTGATACCAAGAAAAGAGAAGTTATATTTATTGGCAAAGCACCTTCAGGCTCGGCCGCATGGTCACCCGATGGTCGTGCCCCAAAAATATTACCTTGTGAAACCAACGATCTCCCCCAAGTTGCTGCAGCGCTGGCCGCGTTGGCTGCCGATATGCCCTTACAAGCCGATCATGTTGCGGGGATCCCGATGATTGAGCTAAAAGCGGTAATTGATCGGCTAAAAGCCTCCACTTACGGGGTTGTGACTTGGGCGGCAGGACAGCTTGATTTCCCCCATGCAGAGCTAACAACCCAGCAGTTATGTAAAGCGGTAGTGTCATTAAACGCGACAACTCGATGTGCGGTATTGCCCTTGGGTGGTCAAGATGGAGATAGAACGGCTAGTCAGGTCGCTGCTTGGATCAGCGGGTTTCCTACTCGTGTCAGCTATGCTCGTGGTTTTCCTGATTACGATCCTTACCACAATAGTGTTTCGCGTTTGTTGGCGAATGAGGAAGCGGATTGTTTGGTCTGGGTTTCTAGTTTAAGCGTTAACCCCCCTCCTCCTTCGAATATCCCTACTATCGTTTTTGGGCGTTCCGGGATGAAATTTCAGCAAGAGCCTGATGTTTTTATACCAGTTGGGGTGCCGGGCCTAGATTTTTCTGGCCTTATGTACCGGTGTGACAACGTTGTTGCTATGCCTATGTATAAGTTACGCGAGTCAAGCTTGCCCCGTGCCGCTGATCTTTTGGAGCGTCTAGAAAGTTTAATAAGCGGGTAGCCTGTTGCGCGCATTAGTGCTCGAGACAATGGCAAGCTTTGGGTTTTTTGTAACGAGATCGTTTTGGCAAATGTGTGCCACGAACAATGGAGATCAGTCTGATGTTGACTAAACTCAAGGGTGGACGGGTTTACGACCCTGCTCATGGTATCAATGGGGAGGTAAGAGATATCTATGTTCGTGATGGTCGTATTGTTGCCCTGGGCGATACCAACGGAGCTGAGCCAGATTATGAATTTAATTGCTCCGGAAAGGTCATTATGGCGGGTGCCATAGATCTTCACACACACATTGGTGGTGGAAAAGTTACGATCGCTCGTAACCTTTTACCTGAAGATCATCGAGGTGACCCAGTAATGCGGTCAGGATTAAAACGAGCCGGAGTTGGGCACGCTGTACCTTCTACACTGACGACGGGATATAGATACGCAGAAATGGGCTATACCGCTGCATTTGAACCGGCGATTTTGCCGAACAATGCCCGACAAGCCCATATGGAAATGGCTGATGTCCCGCTTCTGGATGTAGGTGGTTATGTAATTTTGGGTAGTGACGACTTCTTCTTACGGCTCCTTTCTTCAGGAGTTGATCAGGAGGTTATTAACAATTATGTTGCTTGGACTATTCATTCAAGTCATACCATGGGTGTTAAGGTCGTTAATCCAGGTGGGATCAGCGCGTTCAAATTTAATCAGAGAACTTTGGATCTTGATGAGTCTCACACCTACTATGGAGTAACACCTAGGAAGATTTTGCAAAGTTTGGCTCGTGCTGTCTACGAATTAGGTGTGCCGTTCCCCCTTCATGTGCACGGTTGCAACTTGGGTGTGCCAGGAAATATTGAGACGACCCTAAATACCATGGCAGGAGTTGAAGGGCTCCCCATGCATTTAACGCACATCCAATTCCATAGTTACGGAACGGAGGGAGATCGAAAGTTCTCATCTGGTGCGGCTCAAATTGCTGAGGCAATTAATAAATACCCCAATATCAGCGTTGATGTCGGCCAGATTATGTTTGGTCAAACTGTTACGGCATCAGGCGATTCCATGTCGCAGTATCGAAATAGGGGCCATGCTCATCCTAATAAATGGGTCTGCATGGACATTGAATGTGATGAGGGTTGCGGTGTTGTTCCATTCAAATACCGTGACCAAAACTTCGTTAACGCTCTGCAGTGGTGTATTGGTCTTGAAATATTTCTCTTAGCTGAAGACCCTTGGAGAATCTTCTTGACGACGGATCATCCGAATGGAGCTCCCTTTACCACCTACCCACACCTGATTCGCTTGTTGATGGATAAAAGTTTCAGGAATGACATGCTATCGAAGGTAAATCCGGACGCGGCTGCATTGAGTACACTGGGAAGCATCACCCGCGAGTACAGTCTTTACGAGATCGCGATTCTCACAAGAGCTGGAGCGGCTAGAACGCTAGGCCTTCGAGATAGGGGCCATTTAGGTATTGGCGCTGCGGCGGATATCACGGTCTATACTGAACAGGAAGACACGGAAGCCATGTTTACCAAGCCAGATTATGTATTTAAAGACGGTGATCTGGTGGTCAAGGATGGTGAGGTTGTGAAGATTGTGTGGGGCAATGTTCACACAGTAAAGCCGGAGTTCGATCGACAGAGTATCGAGAGCCGTTTGCGTCCTTACTTTGATCGCTATCTCACCATGAATATGGACAATTTCATCATTCGCGATTGGGAGATAGAGGGTGAAGGACGCAGTAAGATCATGGTCAATCCCTGCAAAAATGCCTAAAGTCGATCGGATGTGAGTGTGAGGATAACTGAATGAACTATAACGGCGTAGAGATCGACGCAACATTTGCTGAAGCATTTCCAATGCGCGCCACGCGAATCATTGTCACCGCCCAAAATCAAAAGTGGGCCAACATCGCCGCTCAGTCCATGACTGGGTTTGCCACCTCGGTGATAGCCTGTGGTTGTGAGGCGGGTATAGAGCGATTAATGGATCCAAGAGAAACGCCTGATGGGCGCCCCGGGGTTTCGATCTTAGTCTTCGCCATGGGAGGGAAGACTTTGGCCAAACAAGTTGAAACGCGCGCTGGGCAATGTGTGCTCACTTGCCCTACAAGTGCTTTGTTTTCAGGCCTCCATGAGGGCGACCAGATTCCTCTAGGTAAGAATCTACGTTTCTTTGGTGATGGTTTCCAAATTTCTAAAAGGATCAACTCTCGGCGTTATTGGCGCGTTCCTGTTATGGACGGCGAGTTTCTTTGTGAAGAGAAGACCGGAATGGTTAATGCGGTGGGTGGCGGGAACTTCTTAATTCTTGCTGAACGCCAAGCTCAGGCGCTAGAGGCTTGCGAGGCAGCAATAGAAGCCATGAAAGCGCTTCCCAACGTCATTATGCCGTTCCCAGGGGGCGTTGTAAGGTCAGGTTCTAAAGTAGGATCTAAGTATAAGGCCTTGAATGCTTCTACGAATGACGCCTACTGTCCAACGCTCAAAGGTCAGACTCGGACCATGTTGAGCCCAGAGATTGAGTCAGTGATGGAGATCGTGATTGACGGTCTGACGGCGGAGGATATTTCCAAAGCCATGCGCGTAGGTATTAAAGCCGCCTGCAGCCTGGGGCCTAAGAGCGGCATACATCGTATTAGTGCGGGTAATTATGGAGGTAAATTGGGTCCTTACCTCTTCCACTTAGAGGAGATACTGGCATGACAGCGATTACCTTTACTCTTAAAACACCATCGAAACAGAGGATAGATGTTTCGCCTCTGGTGCCTGATTTGTTAATAGAAAAGAATTTTGATGAGATTCTTGGGAAGACCCTAAATGTTGGTAATCGACTAAAGTCTGTGGGAGACCTTTTCAATGTGGCCGGAAGCAATCCAGAGGCTTTAGAGTTTCATGGCTCAACGGCCCAATTGGATTTCGTTGGCCGGGGAATGACGCGTGGTGAAATCGTTGTATTGGGTGATGCAGGCAGTTATGTTGGGATGCATCTAAAGGGAGGCGTCATCAGAGTCAACGGCTCGGTGGATGCCTATGCTGCGTGCGAAATGCGTGCGGGAACAATTTATATAGAAAAAAACGCTGGCGATTTTCTTGGGGCCTGCTTGCCTGGCAATAAAAAGGGTATGGCCGGAGGATTCGTTGTTGTGCGAGGAAATGTTGGCCATCGAGTGGGCGATCATATGCGAAGGGGTGCCATCCTGATTGAAGGCGATGCGGGAGACTATCTTGGCTCGAGAATGGTGTCCGGAACGATTGGCCTCTTGGGTAAGACAGGGCAGAATCTCGGTTATGCTATGGGAAGAGGCACGTTGTTACTGGCTAAGACTCCGGAGCAGTTGCCTGTTACCTTCAACGATTGTGGCACACATACACTCGGCTTTATTCCTCTGTTGCTGAATGGGTTCTCTCAGGTCGATACGCCATTTGCTGCAATGGCTGAAACCTTTGCGCGTGTGCGTCGTTTATCAGGAGACATGTGTGGGCTGGGCAAGGGTGAAATCTTGTTGGCTATCGCCCACTAACCGCTCACTTGAGCGAGCTTTTTCCGCCTTTTCGCACTTCACTGTAAAAGTCGTCCATGACCTCTACGAAGGATTCGTCCTTGGGCCAGAATGCTGGAAAGTCGCCTCCCTTCCTGATCAAGATACCAGGGACGGACACCGACGTTGGAGCGTCTGTAAAGGCAGGAATTTTGGATTTGCCTCTCCAAAAGTCTCTTGTCGAGATCTGGCCACTTAAAGTGTCTTGAACCTGAGGCCGGGTAAAGAAGGATGAAGCAGGCTCGGGCGCTGGGTTTGATTCGTCGAGAGCGGATGCTAATGCGGCCCCGAGTTTTGAACTTTTAAGGCGCGTTATAAGATCCGATCTCCCTAAACCCCGCAATTCAAAGAGCAAGAAAGGGTCATGGTCTAGCTTAGATGCTAACAAGAAATAGAGTGCCGCAATATGTTTGCAGGGCAAGTCTTGGTCAGGGCAGCTGCAAGAACTCTTCATGTCCTCCTTGTAGGTTGGCAGCAAGCTGATACCTAATTCAGCCAGAGGCGTTTCAAGTTCATCTGGCATTTCATTGAATAAAAGCCTTGAGATATAACCGGCTCTGCTTCCAATCAGATCCAATGCTTTGTTCCAATCTTCATCCCGGATCTTTAAGAACTCAAGACGTACATCGTATATTGGAGTTTCTTGGGCTAAGTGATAGGGGTTAGCCTTTCCACGTATAACGGCATGTATCTCGTTTCCATTCACATTCCATTTTAGGATTCGATTATTGGCGAGATATTGACGTCCGCGGGTCAGGCGCCCTTGTTCTGTATAGGGTTTTACACCCTCTAGGAACCTTCGTCCCCACCATGTTTTTGCCATTTTATGCATCTTTAATCGATCACTGCGAATCGGTTAAGGGCTATCAGCTCCTTAAAGGTCTCATTGTCTAGCTTAGTAAGCCATGATTCATCATTCCCTACGATCATGGAGGCGACTTGTTTCTTTTCTTCGATCAGTCTGTCAATTTTTTCCTCAAGAGTACCCAACGTGATGAACTTATGGACAAAGACATCTCTGCGTTGACCGATCCTAAACGCTCGATCGGTTGCTTGGTCCTCGACAGCTGGATTCCACCATCGATCGAAGTGGAAAACATGATTTGCCTTAGTAAGATTAATTCCCACACCCCCAGCGCGCAAAGAAAGTAGGAAAATAGAAGGCCCTGTTTCAAGGTCTTGAAACTCTGCGATCATGCTTTCACGTTTGGATGCCGGAACGGCTCCGTGCAGATAGAAGACAGGGCAGTTCATTCGCACACGGAGATATTTTTCAAGCTGGCCACCTATCTCGGCAAACTGGGTGAAAACCAAAGCGCTCTCCCCTTCTTCCATGACATCATTGAGCATATCGCATAATCGTTCTAATTTTGGGGACCTTTCTGAAGAGAAGGTGCTACCGTCATGAAGGAACTGGGAGGGATGATTACAAATTTGTTTTAATCGCGTCAGAGTTGAAAGAATTAAGCCCTGTCTGCTGACGCCATCGGTATTTCCAATCCGGGATTCCACATCGCGAACGACGGCTTCATATAAAGAAGCTTGCTCTTTGCTGAGGTTGCAGAACTGATGGTTCTCCATTTTTTCTGGTAGGTCACGGATAATCTCAGGATCTGTTTTAATTCGCCTTAAAACGAATGGTTCGATGAGGCGCTTCAGAATGTCGGCACGATTAGGATCATTATCACGTTGAATGGGCAGCTCATACCTTTGTCGGAACTGCGACTGTCTTCCTAGATAACCAGGATTTAGGAAATTAAAGATCGACCAAAGATCCAAGAGTCGATTTTCAACTGGTGTTCCAGTAAGAGCTAGACGATGTGTGGCGCTTAATTTTAGTACGGCTTTAGTCTGGGCCGAAGTCGGGTTCTTAATGTTTTGAGCTTCATCCAGCACAATCCGATGCCAATGGGTATGAGACAGTAACTTCTCATCGCGTCTTGCCAGTGCGTAAGAGGTAATGACCACGTCATATGCTTGGCACGATGCACTAAATGACTTTATATCTCGGAGACGAATGGCTCCGTGATGAATGAATGCCTTGAGTTTGGGTGCAAACCGTTCAATCTCTTTTTTCCAATTACCAATTACTGATGTTGGAGCAACTAAAAGAGTTGGTGGCACGGTTTTCTGGTTGTGACGTTCCTGAATCAGTCTCGCAAGGACCTGAATCGTTTTTCCAAGCCCCATGTCATCTGCTAAACATCCATTAAGTCCGAGTTGTTCGAGGAATGCGATCCACGCTAGGCCTCTCTTCTGATATTCACGAAGCTCCGCCTTTAGCCCCGCGGGATTATCTGTAGGCTCGAGCTGATTATGGTCTCTTAATTTAGATAGCATGCTCGAAAGAGCGTGTACTGGATCAATCTCAAAAAATTCAGGATCTTCTGCCGACTTACGAATGAGTTCTGGCAGGCTCATGCCAATTTCATTTTTTTGATGGGTACGCCAAAAATCGAGCATTTCCCTCATTCTGTCTCGATCTAGGGCCAACCATCGCCCCCGGAATCTGACTAACGGCGCTTTGCTTTCTACAAGATGGACCCATTCAGCTTCATCGAGATGCTCTTCACCTATGGCAAACTCATATTTGTAAGAAATAAGACTGTTTAAATCCATGGTGTTGCGTCTATTTGCTCCAGAGTTTGACGCTCCGGTGGTGTTAAGACGTATCTTTGCCCTCCTTCTTCCTTGAGGAGACCACCACGCAGGTATGAGGACAGTGAAACCGGCATCTTCAAGGACCCATGCATCCCTTTGAAGAAAGTGGAAGGCCTCTTCAATGGTGAGATCTATTCCGGTCGGTTGAGGCTGATCTAGACCCAGCCATAGAGGCCCATATATGCGTGCAGCTTGACCGAGAGCGAGTAGCAAGTTCTGCATAAAAGTTGGCCCACAAAGAGAGGCTAGATTGCTTTGAGAGCTTGTATCGAGTGTCCAATAATTGGAAAGGGAAAGCTGCAAGGATGGATCCTCTTTTGGGGCCACTAGTATCTCTAGACGCCAAGGATCAAAGTCGTTTTGTGACTCTTGTAGTTGGAAAAGTAGGGTAAACCCCGCCTGACTCTTTTGGTCATTGAGCCTTTTTCGCCACTTAAGCCAGTCGAAGTATAAATGAATGCCCTCGTCGATTTTCCAAGGGGATCTCGCCTGTATTTCCTGGCGCGCATTTTCTAGAAAGGTATCCCGTATTCTGCGGTCCAGCTTATTTCCACTCGTGCTTTGAGTTATGGTTCTGTGTATCAGAACTTCGCTGCAGTGCCTAATTAAACTGGTCTTGTTGTAGATTTGTTCACCGGCTACTGCGCATCCTTCCGGCATAAAGAGTTCTGTTTCTAGAACGAGTTTATCCAGACTCTCGGAAACGATTTCCCAGCCCGCGTAAAGTTCGTACTGTTCATACTCCATCTGCTTATAGATCAGAGCGGGTATATAGCGGTCCCTAAGAATGAGTTTCTTGACTGACTGAGTTAGGTGAAACCAGAATTGGAAGTCGGCAGCTAATCTATGATCATGTCCATGGCAAAGGGCAAGGAATCTAAGGTCAGCAAGCTGGTTAATAGGGCGAGTTTGTCTGTAAGCATCTACTTCCCAGGTTTTCAGAACAGCAGTCGTGACTAAGTTATCGGCTCCATGCTCGAATTCGGGTGAAAAGAGGGGTGCATTATTTGCTGTGGGCAAGGCGAGATTTTGGTTTGCAAAATTAAACCGTCTTTCATAAGCTGAAACAGTCAAACCAAGCGTAGATTCGAACAGATCTATTAGATCGCTTTTTGCGAGGCATCTAGGATGTCGATGTGAGGCTGAGTGGCTGGATTCTGTTTCGTCTTCCACCCATACCCAGAAGTCGCCTTGCTGGATGAACGCATCGGTTATCTCTGGTATCCATGAGCAATGCAGGACTTTCATTCCACGTGTTTAAAGCGACTGTAAAACCGGTTATTGTAGCCTCATAAAGTATTCATTGGTGGTTCTATAGATAACGAACTCGAAATAGCTTCATCAGATTCATCGAGAACATCAGGTGTAAATGTTCTGGTAGCTAAACGAGGATGCATTAGTGATGTAATTGAACGCTTAATTTACTACGTTTGTTTGATTGGATACGGTGATTTTTATGTATATTGTGTTCCGAAGGCCTTCCACTGCAGAGGGTTCTAACAGGGTGCTAGCATCCAAAAGGGGCTTTTTGATGCCTTTGTGCTTGGTGAGTGGTTTCTTCTTGTCTAACCATTGTTTGGGTGATGATCCAAGTCAGATTAATTCGGTCAAAACGACACCGTATTATCATGACGCTCAGATATGTCGTGGCAAGAATCCTGGAGACAAATCGACGACGAGTTTTCCAGACCTAGCAGCTAGCATCGATGAGACGGGTTACTTGATGTGTATGGAGGACTTAGGTTACCAACAGGAAGCAAGTTCAGATCCACTGCTTCGAGCTTTGGTTAAATGCCAGAAGGAGGTTCCCACAATTTCGGCTAAAGGAGTAAAGACACTTAAGCCGCCGACCTCGGCTATGTTTCGTGATTGCCTGGGGCAGAGAGGCTTTTCAAGTTCGAATTATCCGTCCCCAAGGCTAGCGCAACCAACGGACCAATCAGGTACCTCCGGTAACGCGCCGCGTAGAGATGTAGAAAAAACACCTGGTAAGGCAGTCAGCGAGCCTATGCGTACTCTTGTTATTCCGGGCGAAGAATTGAACGCACCTTGACACTCTTGTTGGGTTTTTAGACGTATTTTGATGATGTCAGTTTTGGCCCACTGGTAAGAATTTTTGGCGATGGGGCATAAACTCTAGCTACTTTACATGGCGGATAAGTCGTCTTCTTTTCTTTATCTGCCTTTCCGTCAGTACGTTTCTTTTGCCTTTGAAAGGGTTATCGCTTCCACGAAACTCGATTTTAATGGGTGTACCCGTGATATCTAGTGCTTCCCGAAAGCTGTTGATCAAGAACCTTTTGTAACTGCCAGGAATTTCATCGGTTTGGTTACCATGAATGACAATTGTAGGAGGGTTGGTTCCACCTTGATGAGCGTACTTAAGCTTAATGCGTCTTCCTCGAACCAAGGGGGGCTGATGTGCTGCAACAGATTCTTGAAGTATTCGAGTGAGCCTAGATGTGCCCATATCGGTCATGGTCGATGCATAGACCTCTTCTACAGCGTCAAAAAGATTACCAACACCTGTGCCATGAAGAGCTGAGATGAAGTACTTCTCAGAGAAATCAACAAACATGAGCTTCAAATCAAGCTGACGCTTTGTTTCATTTTTTTGGTCTTCCGACATCCCATCCCATTTGTTTAGTCCTATGATAAGACCACGCCCTATCTCCAGAACCATACCCAAAAGATTGGCATCTTGATCTGTTACACCCTCTCTTGAGTCAATCAGGTAAATGACAACATGAGCTTTCTCTATAGCTTGAAGGGCTTTAATAACACTGAACTTCTCTATGACTTCAGCAACGCGCCCCCGCCTTCTAATGCCTGCGGTATCGATCAGTATGAAGTGCTTGCCATGCCGTTCGAAGTCTATCTCAACGCTATCTCGAGTCGTGCCGGGCTGATCATATACGACCACTCGTTCCTCACCCAGAATGCGATTGACTAATGTCGACTTTCCAACGTTGGGTCGTCCAACTACGGCGATTCTTATCCCACAGCCTTCTTCATCCCCATCGTTTTCTTGAGTGGGTAGCTGCTTTTCTAAAGTGTCTAGCAGATCATCAATGCCTTTGGCATGAGAAGCAGAGATGGCGTGAGGGTCACCTAGACCCAGCGCGTGGAACTCACCTATGGAATCCAAAAGACTTGCTTGATCAATTTTATTTGCAGCAATGACAACGGGTTTTCCCGTCCGTCTGAGGCGCATCGCGATAGCCTCATCTCCAACATTCAGTCCATCTCGAGCATCCACAAGAAAAAGGATGATGTCGGCTTCTTTAAGCGCAATTTGCACCTGCCGCATGGCCTGTTCATCGATGCCTGTGTCGGTTTCGACAATACCGCCTGTGTCGACAACAAAATAGTCTCGTTGGCCTCTTTTTACTCGTCCGTATTGTCTATCTCGGGTGAGTCCAGGAAAGTCTGCTACCAAAGCATCCCTTGAGCGTGTCAGGTAGTTAAATAGGGTTGATTTGCCAACATTGGGTCGGCCAACTAGTGCAACGACAGGTAACATATCAGTCAATCTCTATAGCGGCCAGAACACCACCGGAGGTGTAGGCATAGATAGTGCCATTGAAGACAACGGGTGTTGCCTGAATTGGGGTGTCATCGATTTCTAAGCGTCCAATCAGACGGCCATCATCAGCCGATACAGCATGCAGATAGCCCTCAAAGTCACCTACGACCAAATGGTTTTTCACTAGAGCGGGGACGGTAAGCCGCCTTTGATGGAGGTCAGCCTGTTTCCACATGTCGGCTCCATTCTTAATGTCGAGTTCCCAAATATCGCTATTCGCGTCACTAAGGAACAGGGAACGTTTACCGGCAATGAGCGCATGACTCGAGTAAAGTTTGCTTTGACGCCACTGAACGTCGCCATCATTCAGGGCGACAGCCGAAACGCCAGCCTGAAAACCCGTCACAAAAGCCAAATCGCCTTTGATTAAAGGATCGGCATTTAACTCAACTAATCGTTCGACTTCAGATCTTCCTCTGGGCACGGCCGTGGTTGATTCCCATGCGGGCTTGCCATCATTTAGACCAAGTGCAATCAGCTTTCCCCCGCCAAAGCCATCTAAAACGACGTCATCAGCAATCGTTGGGGAGCCAAGGCTTCTTACCGAGAGTGCCGGTATGATTCTTTCGTGGGACCATCGGATGCTTCCTGTATTCAAATCGACTCCAAACAGTCGACCATCTGTGGTTCGAGCAACAACCATGTTCCTCTTAACTCGGGGTAGCGCGAGTACTTCACTTGAAAGAATGGTTTTCCATTGGATAGATCCATCCAGGCTACTAAGAGCAATCAGTTCTGCATTATTGGTTCCGATTAAAAGTTTGTCGCCAATGGCTATCGGACCTGAAGATAACCCCGTGTCGGTATCAACACTCCAGATTAAGTCCCCGTTCTGACGATTGTAGGCTTCAACTGCGCCTTCTTGAGCGGCAGCGTAAACGACGTTCTCAGTAACGCCGGGAATGAGGTTTACGACCTTGCCGTTATAGCCTTTTCCTACAGATGTTTTCCATAGGACAGTCATTTTTAGGGTAGGCTCAAAGTCTTCTGACAGCTCTTGTGGCGGCTCAGAATTATCCGTGCCACCTAAAAGGCCTTGAGCGGCAGACATTAGATTCTTAATCTGATCGAACTGTCCACATCCTGATAGCAGTGAGAAAAGGAGTAAAAAGAGTCTTAAGCGCATTATTGAGGCACAGGCATATCGTTGAGCTTCAGGTCTAATAGCGGTGTATTTTCGCCAAGAGCTTTCGATTTTTCATAAGCCTTACGCGCATCCTCGGCACGGTTATTGGCCATGTAAAGATCACCCTTTAGTTCTTCATAAAGTCCGGATAGCTTGCCCTGTGATTTCTCCGATGTTTCATTGATTAACTTCAATGCGTTGTCCACTTCACCTAAAGCTAGCATCACCCTTCCTAACCTGAGCCGGACAAGGGCCTTCATCGCACCATCATCAGCAAGCCTCATCGCGTCCTCAAGGGTTTGTTTCGCACCCTTTAGGTCACCAGATTCGACTTTTGTCTTGGCAACAAATAGTTGCGCATACTGCGAGTAGGGGGTAGATGGGTATTGTTGAACCAGTCTGTATCCCAGCTTCATTGAAGCGTCTGTCTGTTTTTGTTGCGTGGCTTCAATCAATTGATGATAGAGCACAGAGGCTTCTTGAATCTTGGATTGGCGATGGCTTTGCCAGACCTTCCAAGCTCCAAGTATGGCTAGGCCTAACAGCAAACCAACAAATAAGGATTGTTTGTTCTCTTTCCACCAGCGCTGTAAGGCTTCAAGTCGTTCTTCTTCTGTTGCGTAAGTTTCCATGTCAACCTCTTAGAATTAATTCAGGTTATTCAGAAAATGGATAATTTGTTCGTGGCTGTAGGTGACCTGCTGATCAGTTGTTCGGAGTGGTTTAAGGCTTATAGTACTGTCTCTTACTTCATCATCTCCCAAAATCAAGGCATACTTCGCACCGCTTTTGTCGGCCCTTTTAAACTGGGTCTTAAAGCTACCACCGCCACAATTGACTTGCAGTTTTAGCTGATCTGTCGCATCTCTCAGTTTCTCTGCGAGCCCATGCGCCACTCTTTGAGCATCTTCGCCGACAGCGATTAAAAAGATAGCGTTCTGTGGCTCTTCCCTATTCCATTGGTTGGCTTCTACGAGTTCTATTAGTCTCTCCATACCCAAAGCGAAACCAACCGCGGTGGAATCTTTTCCTCCCAGTTGATCGACCAAACCATCATAGCGTCCACCTGCACACACGGTACCTTGAGCGCCCAATTCTTCGGTTACCCATTCGAACACGGTTCTAGAATAGTAGTCGAGTCCACGGACCAGGCGAGGATTTATTGTATAAGGAACACTCGCTTCATCAAGTATTTGGCAGAGATATTCGAAATGCCGTTTTGAAGCCGCGTTCAATTGATCAGTTAGAACCGGGGCGGCTTGGATAATTTCTTTTAACGCAGGATTTTTGCTGTCTAGAATCCTTAGTGGATTGGTTTCCAATCGCCTCTTGCTGTCCTCGTCGAGTGCTTCGTGGTGTTTCCGAAGATAATCAACAAGTTTGGCCCGATACTCGACCCGCTCTTCAGTTGTTCCAAGAGAGTTTATTTGGAGTTCTAGTTTCTGCTCAATCCCTAATGCGCGCCAAAGTCTTCTGCACAGCAAAATCAACTCCACATCAATGTCAGGTCCGGGCATGCCATAGGCTTCAACTCCAACTTGATGGAATTGTCTGTATCGGCCCTTTTGCGGGCGTTCATGGCGGAACATCGGTCCCGTATACCAAAGTCGTTGAGTTTGATTATGAAGCAATCCATGCTCAAGGCAGGCTCTAAGGCAACCTGCTGTTCCCTCTGGGCGAAGGGTCAACGAGTCACCATTGCGGTCTTCAAAAGTATACATTTCCTTTTCGACGATATCTGTAACTTCGCCTATAGAGCGTTTGAAAAGATCCGTTTTCTCAACAATTGGTAAACGGATTTCTTGATAGCCATACTCAGCCATCACTCCATGAAGAGTGCGCTCTACGTATTGCCATTTTGGTGTTTGGTCTGGAAGAATGTCATGCATTCCTCTAATCGCCTGAATTTTATCAGCCATGTTAATTTCCTATTGCTTTAATCGCGTGCCGTCAGGATTCTGGCCGGAAGAATGTTCTTAGCCTGCGGCGTCAAGTCTAATTCTGCGCCGCGTCTTGTCATCGACTTTTCCCACAAGTTGCCCGCATGCGGCGTCGATATCTTCCCCACGTGTTTTTCGAATGGTGGTTATAAGACCACCTTTTTGGAGAATTTCGCTAAACGTTCTAATCGTGCTCATATTCGAGCAGTTGTAGATTGTGCCGGGAAAAGGATTAAAGGGGATCAGGTTAACTTTGCAGGGTACTTGGCTTAGTATGCGTAGAAGCTGTCGGGCATCTGATGGTGAGTCATTGATGTTTTCCAGCATGACATACTCTATAGTCACCTTTCTCCTTGTATCATGACCTACATAGCGTTTGCATGCCGCAAGCAGTTGTTCAATCGGGTATTTCTGGTTTATCGGAACTAATTGATCTCTAAGTTCATTGTTTGGAGCATGCAGAGAAATAGCCAGACTGACGTCACACACTTCAGCTAAACGGTCGAGCGCCGGGACAACCCCCGAGGTGCTTAGGGTCACTTTTCTCTTAGATAAACAGTAACTATAGTCATCAAGCATTAGGTTGATGGCAGATACGACGTTACTGTAATTCAGCAAAGGCTCTCCCATTCCCATTAACACTACGTTGGTCACAGCCCCAATGCCCAGTTCACGCTGAGCGACCCAGAGCTGACCTATAATCTCTGCCGTACTTAGGTTTCTATTAAAGCCTTGTTTAGCCGTAGAACAAAACGAACATTCAAGTGCGCAACCGACTTGAGAAGAGACGCACAGGGTACCTCTTCCTTCTTCGGGTATGAAAACCGTTTCAACACGATTGTTCTCATCCGTTTTTAGCACCCATTTGCAAGTACCGTCGCTTGATATTTGCTCAAGAACAATCTCGGGCGCTCGAATTTCGCAAGAGTCATTCAGTTGCGCTCGAAAGTTTCGGCTGAGGTTTGTCATTGCCTCAAAATCACTGACGCCCCTCTGGTGAATCCATTGAAGAATCTGTACAGAGCGAAAGGGCTTCTCCCCGATCTCGACACAGAAGGCTTCCATAGCCTTCCTGTCGAGACCAAGTAGATTGAGTTTGTTGGCTCGCTTATCGAGTTCTAGCGCAGAGTTCATTCGGCTCGAAAAAGTACGCTATTTCTTGTGCGGCCGTATCGATACCATCGGATCCATGAACGGCGTTTTCATCTATGCTGTCAGCAAAATCGGCTCGGATGGTGCCTGGTGCGGCATCCTTTGGATTAGTTGCGCCCATGACCTCTCTGTTCTTCGCGATTGCGTTCTCGCCCTCAAGAACCTGAATTATGACGGGGCCTGAAATCATGAAATCTACAAGATCTTTAAAGAAGGGCCGCTCTTTGTGAACGGAATAAAATCCTTCTGCTTGTGCGCGGGAAAGATGGGCCATTTTTGCAGCAACAATCTTTAGACCAGCCTTCTCGAAACGGCTGTAGATTTCACCAATGACGTTTTTGGCTACGGCATCAGGCTTAATAATAGAAATGGTGCGTTCAATCGCCATGGATTCTCCTGAGATCTGAATGGGGGTTAACTTATTTAATCCCAACACGGGTCGGGGTAACCGACCAATTCTACAGGAAATAACCGATTAAAGGTTGCAACTCGCCGGAATTACAACTTCTTTTTCAAACGGCAAAGCTTTCGCCACATCCGCACATGGCCTTAATATTTGGGTTTTCGAATTTAAAGGCCTCGCTAATGCCTTCTCGCCGAAAATCGATGTTTATCCCCTCTAGATACGGCCAGTCATTCTGGCTGACCACGATCTTAATCCCGCGTTGATCGAAAACCAGATCATCGCTTGTAAGATTGTCTGCATAATCAATCACATAAGAAAATCCCGTGCAGCCTGATTTTTTGATGCCAAGTTTCAAGCCGATGCCATGCCCGCGTTTCATAAGTTGCTTCTCAACTTGCTCAGCGGCACTTTGTGTGATGGTAAGAGTCATGTTGTCCTCGCATGAAAGTTTATTTCTGAATTCTGGTTTATGTTAGTGGACCAGTTGCTTTATGGTCTTAATAAACTGATCGATCTCAGATTCTGTATTGCCTTGTCCTAGACTAATTCGAACCGCGCTCCGTGCTAGTTCGTATTCGACTCCCATAGCCGCCAGAACGGGTCTGGAGCCGCTTTCTAAGTTTGAACAAGCTGATCCACTTGAAACCGCGAATCCCATTTTGTCCATTAACATTACAATCATTTCACCGTCATAGCCTTTAAGACTAAATTGAAGGGTGTTTGGCAGGCGATCAGTATGACGGGCGTGAATGCATATATGGCTTTCCGAGCTAAAGGCCATTTCTATTTTATCTCTGAGTTTTTGACAAAAGCTCGCGCGAACATCTAGCTCATTCAGGGCTATTTCGGCCGCTCTTCCAAACCCTACAATGCCCGCGACGTTTTCTGTTCCAGCTCTAAGGCCTTTTTCTTGTGATCCCCCGCGAATAAGGGGGTCGATATCCAAGGATGAATCAAGAATTAGTGAGCCCACCCCCTTTGGTCCGTTGATTTTATGCGCGGATATGGACATCGATTGGGCTCCAATGCCATGAAAATTGACAGGGATCTTGCCGACCGTTTGCACAGCATCCACATGGAGCCACCCCCCATGTTTGCCGATTTCAAATGCGAACCTGGCTACATCATTTATGATGCCAGTCTCATTATTGGCATGCATAAGAACGCTAAAGCCAAGATTATGAGCTTCTAAATCATGGAGTTGAGAGAAGTCCGGTTTGCCGTTCCAGTCAACCAGTAAAGTAATTAAAGGCCACCCGCTCTTCTCCAAGGCCGCAATCGGCTTCGTAACTGACGGATGTTCTGTTGTGTTTGAAATGATGGTGCTGAATGGACGAGCTGATGCCATGCCCTTAATGGCCATGTTATTTGCTTCGCTTCCACCGCTAGTGAAAATAACTTCACGGGGATCACACTGAACAAGTGACGCGATCTGTTCTCGAGCCGTGTCAATCGCCGATCGACTCAGTCGACCAATCTTATAGATGGATGAGGCATTTGCAAAAAACTTGGTTTGAAATGGAAGCATGGCTTCCAGCACCCGCTCGTCCATCGGTGTTGTGGCGTTGTGGTCTAAATAAATCATTTCTGCAGTTCATTAGATTCGAACGCCCCTTTGAATGGGGGCTGCTATGATCTTTGCCGCTAAGTTCTGATCCTGGCGCTCGGCTACCTTTTGTACGCACTTTCTATCCAACACATCTTGGAGAGTGATGGAGTCTAGATAAGTGCGTATTTGATCGCTTAAGCCAGACCATAGGTCATGGGTCAAGCAAGGCTCAGAGTTTTGGCAATTAGCCTTCCCGCCGCAGCGGGTAGAGTCAATAGTTTCGTCAACGGCAGCTATAATTTCCGCAATACTGATTGCGTTTGCTTTTTTGCTAAGCTGGTAACCACCCCCTGGACCTCTCACTCCTTCAACCATGTTACAGCGTCGAAGCCTCGCAAAAAGCTGCTCAAGGTAAGACAAGGATATCTCCTGCCTCTTTGCTATATCGGTGAGGGTTACAGGCTTTTTCTCGCTGTGATAAGCCAAGTCAAGCATGGCGGTTACAGCATAGCGGCCTTTCGTTGTTAGTCGCACCGACTATCTCCTGATCAAATGTTCCAATTTAGTCGAATCAGACTCACATATCCTAGCAAAATAGTCAATTATTATGGGGGCCTTCTAAAGGCCTATTTACGATCACGTATGTCCGTCTAGTTCTTGATGAACTGATATGAGTTGCTGAAAAGACGATTGGTAGGGAAAGTTCGGTTTGTGACTTGTTGATAGCTTAGTTTCCAATAGACCTAAGCCGTTTAGGCACAAGACCTAAACGGCTCGTCAAAAATCCGTATTATTGAGGCTTATTGACGCAAGAGTAGGTGGCAGCGTTACTTTTCATCATAAGAGATGCGGGAAAATGTCCTTCTTTAACTTCCCGCACTTCTTCGCTGGTAACTCGTTTGCTTTCCTCCAATGCAATGCACTCACATAGGCTGATGACTTCAGCCAGCAAAACACCGGAACCTTTGAGGTCAGCCTTTTCCTTTTCTACGCACATATCGGCGAATCGACGCTCAAAGGTGCCATGGTCCTCCTTGTTAACATAAGTATTAGCACTGGCTTGATAAGAAAATCCTGCAACGACAGACAGTGCGATCAGCTTAAAAGCGGAGCATGTTTTCTTGTATTTATTTTTCATCATTAATGTCTCTGACGATCAAAGTCAGGATTGTAACAGTGTGAAACAAAAGAACTGAAGACCCATCGGCCCTGAAACAACCCAGAGAACACTCAAGATTTCTCTATTGCCTAGCTGCCAATGCGTCTTAGACCATCCGCGTCTAAGATATGGATAAACTTCTTTTCCACTTTTATGAAAGTGGCAGACTCAAACCTACCAAGAATGCGGCTGATTGTCTCAAGGGCAAGGCCTAAGTGGTTGCCCATTTCTTGGCGAGTCAGGCTTAGGTGAATAAGCTCTGGAGAGAAGCCTCTAAGCCGATATCTTTCAGCCAGCTCAAGAAGGAATGTCGCAAGCCGAACATCGGCCGAACGTTGACTCTGAGCAATTCTGTAAATGCTTTGGTTGAATTGATCGCCTGTCCTTTGTAGCAGGATTTGATGGAGGTTGGGGAGCTTCTGGTGCAACAGATCGAGTTCATTGGTGCCTAGCTCACAGTAGCTGCTGCTTTCGAGTGCGACCAATGAACACAAATAACGCCCAGACGAAATCCCATCAAAGCCTAAAAGTTCGCCTGGCAACAAAATAGCTATGATCGTCTCATTACCTAACTCATCTGTGTGAACAAGCTTTGCAGTGCCAGATTTCATAGCAAAAATGCCAGTAAATGTTTCACCTGCTCTGTAGATTATCTCACCCTTTTGGATGGTTCGATTTCTCTTCACTGCGGCACCGATAAACTCGACCTCATCGGGCTTCATTCCATGGGGGATGCATATGCGGTTTAGGTTGCAATCACCGCAAGCAACCTTTTTTTCTACCTTGGATCGGGAGGGTGTCATCTAAGCATTCGTTACCTTATTTGCTGGTAACACTAGTTTGGTAAATCATTTAAGTCAACCCTCTTACCCTCGAGTCTGAGACCTAATGGGATGGGGTGATGAGCTTAATTGTTTGGGGGAGGGCGCGTTGTAACGCTCGTCTGCTTCCCCCTAAATCGATAGGGGAGAAGCAGACGATCTATTGGGTATTAAGGAGCGTGTTTATAAGCTGAGTTGGATGAGTCCTCTGCAATAGCCTTAGCGGCCGTTGCGTACTTATCGTGCTCGCTGCCTTTTACCATGGAAAGGACAACTATAACCGACAAAACTAAACCACCAATGTAGTACCAAAAAAAGTCTTTCTCTTGTTCCATTTTTTTTGCCTCACTTGTTCTTCTTTTGTGCCCCAAAAACGGGGTGCGAGAGAACTGTAAACGGCTGATGGATTTGCTTATTTGATCTAGATCAAATAAGCGAACGATTTTCTGCTGTCATCAGGATAAAAAACAGGTATCGTCTTAAGAGATTCAAATGATTGGAACCGAAATGAAGTTAAACCAAGTCTCTGGCGAGCTTGAAAGCGGCTCTAAATTCTAAGAATACGGGATTTTCGGTATTCAGCATTGAGACCAATAGCGCGTTTTGAAGCTTATATTTGATGTCGCCGATGGCCAGAGATCCAATGCCCACAGCGCCATGTGAATTGATCGCATGTACCATCGGCTCACCATCATGAGTTCTTTTGATCCCCTCAATGCCCAGAGGAGGAACGGCATTCACATCCCCAGCCACCTTTAGTTTGGTTGCATCTTTCAATACGTCTGAACTTAAAACCTGAACTCCTGCTTTAGCGGTGCAGAAGACGATGTCTGCATGACTGATTAGCCTCGCTTTGTCAGCATCTGAACTCGCATAGGTTCCAATTAAATTCGACTCGCAGCGTTGGTTATATTCATTGGCCTTTGCAAGAGCATTATCAATGTTGAAAGGATCAACTATGGTTACGTCTGCACCGGCAAGAGATGCGATGACGCCCGTAGCAATCCCGACAGGCCCTGTGCCTCCAAATACGACTGTGTTAAGTCCACTTAGGCTAAGCGCATGTTTAGATTTAAGCTGTCTTTCTACGCAGGCTACGAGTGCTGCCGCCGTGGTGAACGCACCGCTCGGATCGGCCAGAACAGATACCTCAAATGGAGGAACCATGGCCTTTTGGGCTGTTTCGAGCATGTTAAGGGCCATGCCAATGTCCCTCCCGCCAATGAAAATGCCCGTTCGCTTCACCCCTGATGGGCCGCGTGAAAAGATGGCATCTTGGACCAACGGGGTAACTTGATCTAGCTGGACGTTATTAAATGGAAAAACTAGGTCAAAGCCGCCGTCCACGGCCATATTGATATCAAATGGGCTCACATGAGGCATGGGGTCCAGCATATGTAATACGCTACGCTTATCCGTCTTATCCATAGTTCCGCCGAGTCGAAAATCTTTGTCGCAGTTAAATCAAGTTAATCTTCCCATCCTGGCTGATTGGGAATCAGTTGTTTTGGGCAAAACCTCGAGCAATCTCAAATGCATCCTCGAAGCTGAGATATACCGGTTGGTTCGACTCTTTCATCTTCTTGAGGAGCGCGCTTTGGGTTTTGTATTTGATGTTACCTATCGCAAGAGCTCCAACACCAACGGCCCCATGGAGGGATCCCGCTATTGGATTGCCTCTGTGGTGTGCATCCAAACCTGCGATTCCAGATGGGGGGACCGCATTCACATCGGCTGCGACTTTCAGAAGCGGAGCGGAGGCTACCAGTTCTGAGCTCAATACCTGAATGCCTGCGGCGGCGGTCGCAAATACGACATCAGCCTCCTCCATGAGTAAACCTTTGTTGGCATCAGCATCACCCTCGATAGAGATTTGACCGTCACCGAATTCAGTATTGCAAAGACCTGCTATGGCTTTTGCTTTCTCAATCTGGCGGCCAATAATAGTGACTTTTGCTCCGGCTTGGGCGGCCAATGTGGCGGCAATTTGGCCAACTGGACCTGTGCCGCCCAGAGCTAAAACAACTTTGCCTTCAAGGTTCGTGTGGAACTTGGTTTCAAGCTCGCGTTCCACTGCGGCAACCATCGCAGCGGCCGTGGTAAAAGCTCCGCTTGGGTCAGCAAAGGCTGATACCTCAAAAGGTGGAACCATGGATTTACAGGCTGATCGAAGCATTTCAATGGATGATTTGGCGTCCCGACCACCAATAAAAATCCCAGTCCGCTTCAGTCCTGATGGGCTTCGAGAAAAAATAGTGTCCTGAACTAGAGCTTGAATTTCATCGGCCTGTACACCAACGTATGGGATTGCCGATGTCCATCCCGCATCGAGGGCCATATTGACATCGAATGGGCTCAAATTCTTTTCTGGCGTGAACATATGCAGGATATAAGGTTTTTCCATGGCGCTCTCTGAGTGAACTTTTTTACGATGAAGTTGAGGTGATGGATATCGTTGCTCCTTCCCTTTAACCCTTGGGAGAATAGCATAATTGCGACTCTAGCCTGTCAAAGAGGCACAAATGTGCCTCGTTACTCGTTCGGTTTGTGAGTTTTATGTGCATAAAACATGTTTGTAAAACCATCAATGGAGGTTAAAATCCCCTTCTTTTGTCTGAATTGGGGTCTTCTACTCTGTGAGCAACGATTACTTCTTCACTTCCGAGTCTGTATCGGAAGGTCATCCTGATAAGGTTTCTGATCAAATCTCTGACGCGATTCTTGACGCTATTTTGGCACAGGATAAGCACTCTCGTGTCGCGGCTGAGACGCTCTGCAACACAGGTCTTGTTGTGTTGGCGGGTGAGATCACCACCAATGCCAATGTTGATTACATCAAGGTCACTCGAGATGTTCTGCAGCAGATTGGTTATGACAACACCGAATACGGCATTGACTACAAAGGATGTGCGGTTTTAGTTGCCTATGATAAGCAGTCCCCAGACATCGCTCAGGGTGTGAATAAGGCTTATGACGATGACCTGAGCCAAGGAGCGGGAGATCAGGGTTTGATGTTTGGCTATGCATGCGATGAAACGTCGACTTTAATGCCACTCCCGATTTACCTGTCTCATAGGCTGGTTGAGCGTCAGGCAAAGCTCCGTCACGATGGTCAGCTAACCTGGTTAAGACCGGACGCTAAGAGCCAGGTGACGATCCGCTATGTCAATGGTGTTGCGGATTCGATCGATACCGTTGTTCTGTCGACGCAGCATGCGCCGGATGTGTCTGACAAGACGCTTCGTGAAGCCGTGATCGAAGACATTATTAAGCCGATTCTCCCTAAGGAGCTGATCAGGGGTGACATTAACTATTTGGTGAACCCTACGGGTCGTTTTGTTGTGGGTGGACCTCAGGGTGACTGTGGCCTGACGGGCCGTAAGATCATTGTGGATACCTATGGTGGTGCTGCACCTCATGGTGGCGGCGCGTTTTCAGGTAAGGATCCCAGTAAGGTGGATCGTTCAGCGGCCTATGCAGGACGCTATGTGGCGAAGAACATTGTTGCGGCAGGTCTTGCCTCACGCTGCATGATCCAGATTTCGTATGCGATTGGCGTTGCGAAGCCAACGAGTGTGATGGTTGAGACGTACGGAACGGGAAAGGTTTCTGATGCCAAGATCACCGAACTGGTTCTTGAGCATTTTGATCTTCGCCCCAAAGGCATTGTGAACATGCTGGACCTTTTGAGGCCCATTTACCAAAAGACGGCCGCTTATGGTCACTTTGGACGTGAAGAACCCGAGTTCACATGGGAAAGAACGGATAAGGCCTCTGTTCTTAGAGATGCCGCAGGACTCCCTTCGCTCTGATTTTGTCGATACTGGCTTAGTTTCCAATGCTTTATATTAGAGGTTGATCCTCTACACTGCGATGAGGGGCGCTGCGACGGGGTTAGAACCCGCCAGGCTTATCGTGGGGTTTTCTAAAACGGCGCTCGATTCACCCATCCTCTAGGCGGTGTATCGAGTGTCGATCCCGTTTCGGAGGATGGCTTGCAACGAAAGGAGCAAATGACCATGGCCGAAACAAATCAATTCCATGACTATAAAATCGCGGATCTTTCTTTAGCCGATTGGGGTAGGAAAGAACTCAACATTGCTGAAACAGAGATGCCTGGCTTGATGGCCATCCGCGAGGAGTTTGCATCAAGCCAACCACTCAAGGGGGCCAGGATAACGGGTTCTCTTCACATGACCATCCAAACTGCGGTTTTGATTGAAACATTAACCGCACTTGGGGCTGAAGTTCGCTGGGCCTCATGTAATATCTTTTCTACGCAAGATCATGCGGCGGCCGCGATGGCTGTTCAGGGTATTCCAGTCTTTGCTGTTAAAGGCGAAACTCTCGAAGAATACTGGGACTATACACATCGTATTTTCGATTGGGCGGATGGTGGTTATTCCAACATGATTCTGGATGACGGTGGTGATGCAACTCTTTTGCTCCATCTTGGTGCGCGAGCGGAAAATGATCTCTCTGTCTTGTCTTCTCCTGGCTCTGAAGAAGAAAGAGTCCTTTTCGCGGCAATCACAGCCAAGCTCCAGCATGATCCTTTATGGTATTCGAATCGCCTCTCGGCAATTCGAGGGGTCACTGAAGAGACAACAACAGGGGTTCACCGCCTGTATCAAATGCACTCAAAAGGCGAACTTCGTTTCCCGGGCATTAACGTAAATGATTCGGTAACCAAATCTAAATTTGATAATTTGTACGGTTGTCGTGAGTCTTTGGTCGACGGTATCAAACGTGCAACGGATGTCATGATCGCTGGAAAAGTGGCAGTAGTTGCTGGTTACGGCGATGTAGGTAAAGGATCTGCACAGGCTCTTCGAGCCCTTTCCGCTCAGGTTTGGATTACGGAAGTTGATCCTATCTGCGCATTGCAGGCTGCAATGGAAGGTTATCGTGTTGTAACGATGGATTACGCATGCGAGTTTGCGGATATCTTTGTGACAGCGACAGGAAACTACAATGTTATTACGCATGACCACATGATTAGGATGAAGGACCAGGCTATTGTCTGCAACATAGGGCACTTTGATAATGAAATCGAAGTGGCTGCCATCGAGCAATATAAGTGGGAGGAAATCAAGCCTCAGGTGGATCATGTGATCTTCCCTGATGGAAAGAGAATCATCCTTTTAGCTAAAGGCAGGTTAGTCAATTTAGGTTGTGGCACAGGGCACCCGTCTTATGTGATGTCTTCTAGCTTCGCGAATCAAACCATTGCTCAGATTGAGTTATGGACTGAGCGCAATTCAGGTAAGTACCCTGTCGGTGTTTATACCTTGCCAAAGCATTTAGATGAAAAGGTAGCGCGACTTCAATTGAAAAAATTGAATGCTGTATTGACTGAACTTTCCGATGAACAGGCCGCTTATATTGGTGTATCGAGAGAGGGTCCATACAAGCCCGAGCATTACCGTTACTAGTCTTTTGGGTTTGTAAGAGAAATATGTTGACGCTGGTTCCAACCCCGAACCAGCGTCAACAATCAAAAGTCACGGCTCTTAAAGATTAATGAGCTGAATCATCGCTTAGCTTGAAGGTTAGTTATGGAATCTCAGAAAAAGCATCCTCAAATTTTCAGCATGGAGTTTTTTCCTCCGAGAACTCCTGAGGCCGAGGAATCTCTGTCCCGTTGCCTTTCAAGGCTAGCGCCATTGAATCCAAAGTTTTGTTCAGTCACCTTTGGGGCGGCCGGGTCAACTCGAGAAAAAACGTTTGAGACCGTCTGTGACATGCAGAAGAAGTTTGGATTAGAAGTCGCACCACACATTTCTTGTATAGCGTCTACTAAAGAAAGAGTTCGAGATGTTCTGAATGCTTATTATGATGAGGGGATAAGCCATATTGTGGCGCTCAGGGGTGATATGCCCTCTGGGATGTTATCAGCGGGTGAGTTCCGCTATGCCAACGAATTGGTCACCTTCATCCGTCAAGAAACGGGGGATCATTTTCATATTGAGGTGGCCGCATATCCTGAAATGCATCCTCAGGCTCAAAATATTAAAGTTGACTTGGAAAACTTTAAAAGAAAAGTAGATTCGGGGGCTAATAGTGCTATCACTCAGTATTTCTTCAATCCAGCGGCATATTTTCGCTTTATTGATGACTGTGAAAGGCTAGGGATCGATATTCCGATCGTCCCCGGAATTATGCCCATAACGAACTACTCCCAGATATCGCGATTCTCAGAGATGTGTGGTGCAGATATCCCAAGATGGGTTCGTCGTCGTTTAGAGTCTTTTGGTGATGATAGATCATCGATTCGCGCATTCGGTCTTGAAGTGATCACTGATTTGTGTGGAAGATTGCTTGAGCAAGGTGTGCCGGGCTTGCATTTTTATACCTTGAATCAATCAGAGGCGGTTTTGGGCTTGTGGAGCAATCTTGGTCTTACCGACAAATAGGCTTGGCGATTCAGGTGGTCTATGACAGCGCTGACGAGGGATAAAATGGGGAATACCGATTGGGCCCTAAGAGATGTCAAAGTTTTGTGGCATCCCTGCAGTCAAATGAAAGACTATGAGTCTATGCCAATAGTGCCTATCCGCTCAGGCAAGGGTGTATGGCTAGAGGACTTCGAAGGGAATCGTTATTTAGATGCTATTAGCTCTTGGTGGGTCAACTTATTCGGTCATGGCCATCCTTACATCAATCAAGCGATCAAGTCCCAGCTTGATCAGTTGGAACATATCATTCTTGCTGGTTTCACGCACGAGCCCGCCGTAAGGCTTGCGGAGCGTTTAATTCATTTAACCAAGGGTCATCTGAATCGTTGCTTTTATGCAGATAATGGTTCATCAGCTGTTGAAGTAGCTCTAAAGATGAGTTTTCATTTTTGGCTTAATAGCGGTCAGCCGTATAAGAAGAAATTCATCACGCTCAGTAATAGCTATCATGGAGAAACATTAGGTGCGCTTGCACTGGGAGATGTTTCCCTCTACAAGCAAACCTATGGGCCTCTCTTAATGACGCCTATCGTTGTCCCAAGCCCGGACTGTTTTTCTCGAGAAGAAGGCGTGACTTGGGAAGATCATACAAGGCAAATGTTTTCTGAAATGGAGCAAGCCCTGGCCAGACATGCGCATGAGACTGCCGCAGTCATTTTGGAACCCCTTGTTCAATGTGCTGGTGGAATGAGGATGTTTCATCCCATTTACCTTACTCTATTGCGAGAGGCTTGTGACCGATACAACGTTCATTTGATTGCCGATGAAATTGCTGTTGGTTTCGGCAGAACAGGAACGATGTTTGCCTGTGAGCAAGCGGATATTTATCCAGACTTTCTTTGCCTCTCTAAAGGGATAACGGGCGGCTACTTGCCGCTATCCTGCGTACTAACCACAGCAACTGTTTACGAGGCCTTTTATGATGATTATGTCAAAGGTAAGGCATTTCTTCATTCACATAGCTATACCGGAAATGCCCTAGCTTGTAGAGCTGCTCTGGCAACTCTCGAGTTGTTTGAAACTGAAAATACATTGATCTCCAATAAATCTCTTTCCAGTTTCATGGGAAAAAAAGCCCTTCAATTGCAAGATCATCCACATGTTGTAGAGGTAAGACAAACCGGGATGATTGTCGCGGTGGAAATGATCCAAGATAAGAAGAAGGGCTTGCCTTATCCGTCGGAGGAGCGGAGAGGGTTGAGAGTTTACCGACACGGACTGGATCGAGGAGTCATTCTTAGGCCACTAGGCAATGTAATTTACTTTATGCCCCCTTACGTCATCAATGAAGAGGAAATTGTATTTATGATTGATGTTGCTTCAGAGGGTATAGATATCGCTACGCTAGACTAATATGCGTCTTTCTAGAATATTTGTTCCTGACCCCATCGTTATCGGCGAAACCTTGACGCTGGAAGGGGAACGCAGTCACTACATCCAGAGTGTTTTACGTCTAAGACGAGGATTCTCGGTAACCGTATTCAACGGAACGGGAGCGGATTACTCGACAGTGATCCGTAACATTACGCGAGATAATGTCGCGTTAGAGATCTTAGAATCCATTGAGGTCGAAAAGGAATCATCATTGATCACCTCACTTGGCTTAGGGATATCTCGTGGGGAAAAGATGGATTATGCGATTCAGAAAGCTGTCGAGCTGGGCGTGCATGATATTACGCCTGTTCTAAGCCAACACTCGGTGGTTCGGTTAGACGATGACAGAAAGGGCACCCGAGTAACCCACTGGCAAAAAGTAATTATTAGTGCATGTGAACAATGTGGTCGAAGCCGTTTGCCACATTTAGAGCCACCCATCCAATTTAGTGATTGGGTAGTCCAACAGAAAGGATTAAAGCTTTTCCTTGACCCTGATGGTCACAAGAACCTTGGTTCTTTTTTGCCAGGCTCAGAGGGTCTATGCCTCCTTTCAGGTCCAGAAGGCGGATTCTCCAAAGAAGAGAAGAAGGCGTCGATGGATGCGGGTTTCGAGGCGGTGAGGATGGGCCCTAGAGTGCTGCGAGCAGAGACAGCTGTGCTAGCGGCTTTGGCAGCTGCGCAGCTACTATGGGGTGATCTTAATGCTTCGTCAAAGCCTAGTCTCGGAAGTTAGTGAATTGAATCGGCATGTCGAACTTTGATGCTCTCATAATCGCGATTATTTCTTGCAGGTCGTCGCGCTTTTTTCCGGTAACGCGGACTTGATCACCCTGTATCGAGGCTTGTACTTTTGACTTACTGTCTTTGATTAGTTTGACGATCGTTCTCGCAAGACCTGCATCAACCCCTTGCCTAAGCGTGACGACTTGTTTGGCTTGTCTGCCGGTTATTTGGGGTTTTTCAATTTTTATGCAAAGAATATCGATGCCACGTTTTGATAGTCGTGGTTGAAGGATATCCAGCATTTGTTGTAATTGAAATTCGTTCTCAGCTAATAGATTAACTGTAGATTCACTCAGCTCGTACTTCGCGCCTGTTCCCTTAAAGTCGAACCGGGTTCCTACTTCTCTGTTGGATTGATCGACGGCGTTTGCTACTTCGTGTAGATCGATCTCTGAAACAATGTCAAATGATGGCATTTATGTTCCTAAATATTCCTTGACTTACAAATGGCGTCATAAGCTTTCTGAATCTTTTGAGTGGTTTCATTGGCCTGCTTTATTTGGTGTTCTGTTAAATTTTCGCCAATGAGTTTGTCAGGATGGTGCTTACTGATTAATTTTCTGTAGGCTTGCTTCAAATCATGGTTTGTTGCGTCAGACCGAAGTCCAAGGATAGCGTAAGCCTGATTTACGGGTGGAGCTTTGAGTTCCGTCGCCTGGTAATGTCGGTGTTGGTAATGGTGATGTCGTTTCTTGTTAAAACTAGAGAAACGTCTTTCCGTTTCTAATCGTGTTCTTATGCCGTGAAACTCGAAACGCGAAAATTTAAGTTGCTCGCAGGCATTCAGTAGCAGGGCTTCTTTTTTGGCCCCCATGGGCCCATCTGCAAGCGCTGAAGCGGTTTGTATTTCAATAAACGTCCGAACAAGTATTTCGCGCTCGTTACAGGCAAAATAAAAGTCATGAAGTGCCGTATCAAAACAGAATTCAGAGTGTTTGCCCTCGTTATAGAGATGCATTGCGGCTATTTTTAGATCTTCGGTTAGATCCATCCGCGTCATGAGGTCACGTGCAAACGCTATCTCTGTTTCTGTTACGCGACCATCTGATTTGGCTATATGGCCCATAATAGAGAAGGTTGCGTTGAAAAATGTCATTTGCACGCGATGGGGATCGTCAGAGCCGAAGTCATCAACTCCAAGCCTTAGGTCTGCTCCATTCTGATCGAGCTGATGGCCAAATGCCGCCCCCAGAGCGGCCCCTAGAGGGCCGCCCATGAGGAACCCAAAGGCCCCGCCTACTACTTTACCGAGCCAACTCATCTAATTGTACGGTCTGATATTATGTGATGAAAATAACACGAGTTATGTCCGCTTTATTCCTTTGAAGGCAATTGTATTACCCTAATGAACACACAGGAAACTCTTCATGAAAGTGCATTGACAGATTTAAGTCTGCGAGCACGAGGCAAGGTTAGAGATATATACGATATTGACGTCAACAATATGCTTATTGTGACCACAGATCGCATATCAGCTTTTGACTGTATTCTTCCTGATCCCATACCCGGAAAGGGTCGGGTGCTTACGGCAGTATCAAACTTTTGGTTCGAAAAGCTTTCACATCTCATTCCGAATCACCTTACCGGTATCACGCTAGAAGAAATTGTTAAGGATCCCAGCGATCGTGCACTGCTTGAAGGGAGAGCCATTGTTGTCAAGAAGCTGAAGGCGCTCCCAATCGAAGCCGTCGTCAGAGGCTATTTAATTGGTTCCGGTTGGAAAGACTACACTGC
>Ga0316232_1000360_pt1 | contig 74612 bp, 54 predicted proteins | sample TBHtaG_FD_206006 | JGI IMG/M metagenome (GOLD analysis project Ga0316232, IMG submission 206006) | Freshwater microbial communities from Trout Bog Lake, Wisconsin, USA - TBH18025_13 | ecosystem: Environmental > Aquatic > Freshwater > Lake > Hypolimnion/Profundal zone | place: USA: Wisconsin...
CGCCAATTTTCCTACAAACATGTATGCTGCTGGCGTAGAGATCGTCTCTTGGAAATACGTTCATCGTACTTGCGCTTCATACGGCTTACTTCGACTATGCAAATACAGAGGAACCCAGCCGATCTCAAGCACACAGTCGAGCAACTCATTAAAGCGCTCAAACCGGCGCATCGACCTATAACGCTCGGTGAGGACGGAAGACAATGCCAATAACACCAGCTCAGATACAAGCAGCCAAAGCAATTCAGGATGCAGCAGCGCACGATGGATCGTTGCAAGTGCGCCTCGTTGCGGGACCTGGCACGGGAAAATCCTTCTCTATTGAAGAACGAGTTTGCTGGTTGCTTGGGCAGAATATTCCGGCCAATGGTATTGCTGTCGTTTCGTTCACCAGGGCATCTGCGACTGACTTGCGCAACCGCGTTCAGAGCTATTGCACAAATAACAATCAACCAGACGGCATCAATGTCCGTGTCAGTACACTTCATTCTCTTGCGCTACGAATACTAAGAGCCGCAGGTCTTTTGCACTACCCGGCAGACCCGCTGGTATTGGACAACTGGGAATTGGAAAGTGTGTTCGACGCGGAATTCGGACATTCTGAAGGCATCGGGAAGATAAGGAGGGAAGAAATTCGACTCGAGCACGATGCGTTCTGGAACACTGGACAATGGACACCACCAAATTATGTCCCCGCCGTGCCGCCTATCACGGCAGCCGAACGCACAGCTTTCCTCACATTTCACGGTCCTCGGACCCAGACATATTCATGCGTACTGCCAGGAGAAATTATTAGGCAATGTGTCGACCATATCACGGCGGGCAATGTCGATCCGGTTGCTTTAATCCACTTGCAGCATCTGATTGTTGACGAATATCAAGACCTCAACCCTGTTGATCAACAGCTTGTTCACGAGTTTATCGCGAGGGGAGCTGTGACGCTTGTTGCTGGAGACGATGACCAGAGCATCTATTCATTCCGATACGCATCCCCCGCCGGCATACAGACCTTCGCTCAACAGTACACCGCATCGAGTTCTCACACCTTGACTGACTGCTTCAGATGCACACCGGCGATTGTGACTGCAGCTAATACGTTATTAGTGGGTTTCTCCTCGGCCGGGAGAATTCCGAAAACTTTGCAGTCACTATATACAGCCTCCGCTCCTCCGGTCCCGGGAGTTGTCCACCGATGGCGATTCAACACCGCCGCGGATGAAGCATCGGCCATGGCGGAATCGTGTCAGGCCCTGATCAACGCTGGCCTCAATCCACGAGATATCCTCATTCTCTTAAGCAACCAACGTGCGTTGTTGCCGGGGTTGCAAACGGCATTAAATGGAGCCGGAGTTCCGTTTGAACCGCCGCGACAAGAGACCTTTGTTGACTCGGAAACCGGCCGTTTTGTGTTGTCCGTTGTTCGCCTTGTCTGCGACATGCACGATTACGTAGCCCATCGAATGCTGCTCGGATTGAGAGCGGGCGTAGGGGTCGGTACCTGTGACGCGATAGCCGAATCTGTGATCAATAACGGATTGAACTACCGGGACATCTTCTATAACCCACTGCCCGCAGCTGTCTTCACGGGGCGTCGTCTAACTGCGCTGAATTATGCGAGACAGACCTGTGCGCAGATCACTGGATGGTTGAGAACCGATACACTCGGTCAGCGCACCGCCGAGATTTTCACTATTCTCGCTTCGGTATTCACCGCAGCTGAGGCCCAGCAATGGCTAAATTACATTCAGAACCTGCCTCAAGGCATGAACCTGGAGGAGCTTCGAGATTGGCTGTGGGCTGATACAGATGAACAACAGATGTCAGTTCTGGCATCCATCTATGCCCGCCTCAGTCAACCAATCCCCCCCACTGCCGTGCTCCCTCCACGTGTCCGAGTTATGAGCATGCATGGTGCAAAAGGTTTATCTGCGCGAGTGGTATTCGTTCCCGGCCTTGAAGACGCCATTTTCCCAGGGCCATGGCGGCAGCCGTATCCAGGGTTAGTCCTTGAAGCCGCCAGATTGCTATACGTCGCCATAACGCGGGCAAGGGCAGCGTGTATTCTGAGCTACGCCCGACATCGGATGGTTAACGGGCGGTTTCTCAACGTTGCCGCCTCTCGCTTCACAGCGAACCTGGCCGGCCCGTTTCTTCCTCGAACCGTAGGGCTTCAGGCTGGAGAAGCTCAACAGATCTTGACGCAAATTGCACAGCTGTAAGAACGCGCAAACTGCTCAAAACACGCAGGAGCGACCGTTCCTGCTCTTGCTCACAAAACGGAATGAGTGATTCATGACCTGTACTGAAAAGTTGGCATGGTGAGTGGGATGATGCGGGATCGAGAGCTTATGGTCGCAATCGGCGTTTCTCGGTGCCGATCTGGTCAGCGAGCGTCCGGTTTCGACCTGCTCTCATCTGCGTCTATCATTGAGACACCGCATCGGCAAGAGGATTCGGCCTTTGAATCCAGGCACGCGATCAACCGCGGCCTCGAAGCAGTCCCGTCATCGTAATGCACGTAGGTTCTGAATGTGTACTGCTCAGGAGAAAGATTTGGCATAATTCATTATAGGAGCGCGGCCTTACAAGCGTTTCTTGGCGTGTCTTCATCTCCAGAACCGCGACGCGTTCCCTGGGATCTATTATGGCGAACCCAATTTCCGACCAGCTCCGTTCCTCAGGCCATGCGATCCACTCGGCAACTCCCGCTGAGGTCGAAGACGTGCTGAATAGATGTGTTGAGGCGACGGTCAGATTTCCTTTCCGCTGCTCTCCCGGGAGGCTCGTCGATTCGTCGGGGCAGGCCTCACAACGTTTCGCCTGTGTGGTACATGTCGAGAGGGTCGCTGGCTCCGGAACAAAAATTGGAGATATCCCCGTCGAAAACGCATGCGCCATCATCGATTTCATCGAGGAACTCGACGTCGAGGGACTTCGCGAGGCCCATCAACGAAGTCTCGTCGTCAAGAAGCTCCAGAGGACCGAACTGCCAAGTATTAATTCCACACCGGTCGCCGACGGGACCGTCTGCATTATCTATGCGCGTCATGCTTCCGTCCCGATCGATCTGCTAGCAGAGGAGTTCTCCCGACTCAACGAAAGACTGGAACATTCTGAATGGGTCGATATGATCGCGATCTCCGAGACGGCGGTCGTCTCCTATGGATGTCAGTTCGCCGGTCGCTCCGACATGGGAAGTGTTATGCCCCCGAGCAAAGGAGCGAAGCTAAAGTATTCGCCAGCCTGGTACATCATCCCGGCGATGCAAGCTACCAGAGAAGGAACCTTCAACAAGGTTGCGTCGCACATTGCGGGCTATACCGTGTTTTTCGTTCCCGGGACGTTGGTGCCTGAATTCAGAGATATGCAAACAGATGTCGGCAAGACCGTTATCACGCTGGCTCCGTATCAGTACAACGTGGCAGGCGATCTTTGTCTTGTTCCTCCTGAACACTACGTCGGCCGGCTCTTGCCATCGAGGCCGTTTCTCGTTGAAGCAGCGAAATCAAAGGAGCTTCTCGCCACGTTGACCTATATCCCTTGGCAGGACGGCGGCGTGATCCTCCTTCGCGGAAAGTTACCACTGGAGGGCCTTCTGATCTTCTTGGGGCGAGAGGCGCTCATGCGCGGCGGAGTGGTACAAAGCGGTCCCCATTCTCAGGACTCCTACGTACTGCCCATCACTCAAGCCGATTTCCAGGTCATGATGGAGCGTCTCTGCAAACAATCCAACATGGTCGTTCGCCAAGTCAAACCGAAATATGTAATGGAAAAAGTGGCGGACGAAGGAACGACTTCGCCGTTCATGGCGCGAATGTTCATGGGTATGCTTCGCCTTCGCTACGCTGCATTTCCGAAGGACAAAGAACGAGAGGAGTTTGACAAAGCCCTCGACGCAGCGCTGACACCTCTTATGTCTGCTCGCATCGCAGCCGAAGAACTTTTCAAGCTTTGGAACACACACATGGCGGACATCGCATTGGGGAGATGCGTCAGGATCACGGCTGATGGTCTCGAAATCGTGGGCGACTTTCATCGCTCATTCCGGCGAGAGGTCGACAGCTTCCTTTATGACGCTGCAAAAGCTCTCAAAGAAGGAACGCAGAAAGCGGGCAAGGTGGCAGGAAAGGACATTGGATTTTTGTTCCAAAAACAAAGCGCCTACCAGAAGGGGCTGGAGGCGTTCCGGAGCACCGACCCCGCCCTCGCTGAGTACATCGAAAAGACACGAGATCGTTGGTCGGAACGACTCATCAACGCTCGTAACAACCTCGATCACGGCGGATGGACCTTGCCGAAGGCACAATACGAGGTTCGGAATGGAACCCAGATCGTTGCGCATCCACCCGTCATCGACGGCACACCGGCAGCGGAGTTCGTTGCTCACATGCTTGATCGGCTGAGCTGCTTCATAGAGGAATTTCTCACTCACTGCTTTCAAGCGCGCTTGCCTTCTGGAGCAGAGATCACTGAGATTCCCGTTCAGGTGCGCGTTCCGCAGGCGCCACAACGCTTCCAACTCACTCTCCGAATCGGCGGACTCCCAGCGTGGCGTCTCATCTATTTGGATCGCCATTTCGAGGAGATCTGAGGTGCGTTTTCGCCAAATCTCAGGTCGCTATTCAGCGAAGCACGCTTTCGTGTGCGGTAATTCTGTATGGCAATGGCCGCATCGATGACTAGCATGAAGAGTGGATTGCTTTTGGGCGCAGGTTTCTCATATGACCTAGGAATGCCACTCACGATTGAGCTAACTGAGGTTTTTCTTAATCTTTTCACCTATGAGACGGTGGAACGGCTGGGAAGTGCTATGTCCCTCCAATCGCCCTTTGGCAATGACCGTCCCATCAACCGGAATGCAATCATGTCCGGGCTGGCTTCGCTGCTCGAATATAAAAATAGCGAAGGCAAGAATTACGAAGCCTTTCTCGGGGAGCTTCAGAAAAGGGCCGGAGTCTCGAGCCCGACTCAATCCGACCGGGATTCATATCATTACCTGTTCGACTACTTCTATCAAGTAATTCATGCCGCCCTATGCCTCTATCAAGAGCTCTCATACGACATCATGTACAGTCGGAACAGGCAATGCTTTTCTGAGCTGAAGACCTTTCTTTCTGACGCCGAGACTTGGGTATTCTCACTCAATCACGACTTGTACCTGGAATACCTAGCGCTGGATCTCAATATTCCGATCACATACGGCGACGATCGCAATCTTGAACTTCCTGTGAGCAACCTCGATCTCAGCAAAAGGATTCAGTTCTCCTATACAGAGCGTAAGGGATGGAGCGCTGATCACCCCGGCTTTCTGAAAGGCATCCCCGGTTTCAATTTGGTAAAGCTGCATGGAGGCCTGGGCGAGTTTGGGTATAAAGACGACACCCTCTTGTGTAACTTGCAGCTTGATAAGCAATCCTCGCTGGGTCTGGCTCGTGACTTCGGGCAGTGCCGACGGATGGCCTATTTCGAGAACGGCAAGCCAGTGCTTGACGGACAGGACCGAGGGATAAGCGACCTCAATGGCAACTTCGACATCATTTCGAATTCGATGCTTACAGGGGGAAGAAAATACAGTGGGACGTCCAAGGTGAAGGAGGGCGAAGAAAAGCTCCAGAGTTTGGACAACGTATTGAGGGGGCTCGATGAACTCACGGTTATCGGATACGGCTTCGGTGATGAGCATATAAATTTTAGGCTCTCGAACGCGATGCTGCTAAACGAAAGGCTGCGGATTGTCGTCGTAGACCCGTACCGAACAGAGACACCGAACTGCCTACGGCAGTTTGATTACGATGGCCGGATACGACGTGCATCCAGCGGAGCAGCCCAATGGATGGAATACCGGGAAACTGGTGTTTGGAGCCAAGTCCAACTAAAGACTCTCCAGGAAAACCAGAGATACAGAGCCGACATCAGGAAAATTGTCGAAGCTCATCTGAAGTTAGCCTGACCCTGTTCGGTCGCTCTCCTCAAGCTTTCCGGAAGTGCCAGCGGACAATCGCATCCCGGGATGCTGGGCGCTTCAGGAGCCAAATGCGTAACCGGGCTGCGCAGTACCTCAATAAGTAATCAGGAGTATCTGCAAAATTTAGACCCTCGCTCCGTGTTGGGAGATACGGAGGAGACTGCGTGTGTTGGAATGGCCCTGTATCACTTTCGGGGTAGGTTTTCGCTCGGCTCCGAACCATCCGCTAGCTCTCGCTTGCGCAGATCCAATCTGATTCCCGGCCCGCCTGGGTACAGTGGGCCAAATTCACCCTCCGCTAAAGCTGTGGGGCCGAATTTGGCTGCCTCCTCAGGAGTCGCAAACCTCCGGGAGTAAACGCCTGGTGCCTTCGCTCGCCAGCGCCGGGTCGCTTCGGGCAAGAACTGATCAACCCAAGCTACGATCTTATCCGCACCTTCAATGAGTTCCTTCGCCCTCGCTGCATCTACTTTTTTCCCATCTAGCGTTGCGGAGCCTTTGTGGACGAGATTATTTCTAGCTCTTTTCAGAGCTGTGAAAGCCACCCACAACGAGGGGTCGTCCTTGAGCGACCGTCCAGTAAACGCGAAAAGCAATGCGTCAAACTGTTCAGCTACTGAGGGCTCTTTCGCCCAGTGATCGCGTTCCTGGATCCATCTCCAGAATTTCTCTGGGAACTTGTGATGCTCTTCCTGCAGCACACCAAGTGCCCATTCGATGTAGGTTTCCAGGGCTACGAAAGCAATCACAATCGAGCCACCAACATCGGGCCATAAGCCCCGTGCATCAAGGAGCAGTTCATCCCACACATATGGCTCAGTGGAATTCCATCTCTCCGTGACGATTTGCATAGTCTCGGGTGTAAGGGCTGCCTCACCCACTGTTACGTAGGCTTCGATCTTGGACCGCACCTTTCCGTCCTCCTCCTCAAGGTCCGCGAAATTGTCCGCAAGATACCGGAGATGCCAAGGGTCGCGGTTGAATACGAGAGGTTTGATGTAGGCTGCCCTCGAATAAACTCGAATTCGGGCCAAGATCGTATTTGCCAACTCAAATGCGAGTTCGGGCGGAGGATCACCAGCGCCTTGCATTTCTCTGGCGCGGTCAAACTCAGGCCTGATGAAATCAATGACTAGCACGTTAACTCTAGCGACTCTTTTGCCATCTAGAACTAGACTTTCACTGAAAGTCGGAGGGGTCAGCTTTGTTGTCCAAGAAATCGCATGTTCGTGAAGACTGCCAGTCGATTCAGGTCGCTGGGAAAAAAGACCCGGGGGATAGAACCTGAACTGGTAATCAGAATTGGCGCCGTCGACAGCTACGGCGCCGCCAATAGTTGACCATCCCTCATCTCCAGCGATGAAGATGTCATAAGGCAAGAGGATCTGGAAGCGCGCGATCATTGCATAAATGATAGCCCACCTGCGGGAAGATGGCACAAGCTTCGGCACCCGACGGCCCGAGCGTCGGCCTCACGGAACTGATCCGCCAACATTGAAATGGCGGCGCGGAATCACGTATTCCACTATCACACAGCAACGGAACACTTCAGCGCACTACAGTTGCGCCCCCGTCGTGGGGGAATGTGCGAGCCAATTGCCACGGAGGTGGAATTGATTGGCAGCTCACTGGCTGGAACTTCCGTCTCTTTATCACCGCCCTCATTGGATTGCGCTGCGCGCGTCTGTTTCTCCACTCCCGCCGGGCGAGGGCGCTCCCTCTGCTGCACTCCGGGCCGGCCCTTCGGGATAGCGCGTCCGCGCGCCAAACGATAGGCGTGTTTGGCACTTGCCGCGCCCGCCACTCGGTCCTTCGCCCTCGCCCTCTGTCGTTCCTCTTTGTCTCCCGTTGGTTCGTTTTTTTCTTCGCTTCGCTCTGGGGTGAAAGAAAAAAACGCCCCACCGGGCAGACAAAGGAAAAACAATGGAATATCCAAGCAACGACAACCGCAGCAACACAGCCGCCAGCAGTAGCGCAACCAGCAGCCTCGCTAATGGCCCGGCTTCCGACAGTAAAAATCGGAAGCCTGCCTCGGCGCAGCAACTCATCCGCGAAAACGTGCAGTATCTAATCGCCCAGCTTGAGGCCGGGCACAGCGATGCACTTACTGGCTTTCTGGATGCGATGGCGCACTTCCACAACTACTCGTTTGGCAATGTCCTGCTGATTGCAAGGCAGCGACCGACCGCAAGCCATGTCGCCGGAATGCGCACGTGGAATGAGCGTGGACGGCACGTGAAACGCGGCGAAAAAGGCATCGCCATTCTTGCTCCCATGATCGCCAAGCGCCGCCAGAAACAGGAACAGCAAAGCGAGGAAAGCGACAAGAACATGCCAACCTTGCTCGGTTTCCGCCGGGTGTACGTGTGGGATGTTGCGCAGACCGATGGTGCACCACTGCCCGAATTCGTCAAGGTGACGGGAGAGGCGGGTGCCTGCCTTGGGCGTTTGCGCGAATATGTCGGCTCGCAAGGCATCACGCTGGAGTACAACGAAAGCATCGCACCTGCCTTGGGCATGGCCTTCGGTACCACGATTCGCCTTCTACCGGGACAGGAGAACGCGGAAGAGTTCACCACTCTTGTGCATGAACTTGCTCATCTCATGCTCAAGCACTCGGAACGACGCACCGAAATCAGCAAGACCGTGCGCGAGACCGAAGCCGAAGCCATTGCCTTTGTAGTAGGAAAGGCCGTTGGCCTCACCACCTCCACCGCCAGCGCCGATTACATCCACCTCTACCACGGCAACGCCGAGCTACTGACCGAAAGCCTTGAACTGGTACAGCAGAACGCCGCGGTTATTCTCGCGGCCATTCAGCCCGAAGCACCAGAGCATACGGCCGCCGTCTCTGGGGAAGCCGTGGAAGCAGTGACGGAGGTGGCCTAATGCAGACCGTCCTTCATATCTTGGACCGGGCGGGGGGCTATCGACCCACGCTTTACCTCAAGATCGACAACCCTCCTTACATGTCTCTAGTAATCGAGGCATTGCCGGAGCCCGGGCCACTTGGCCTGTCAGCGATCTCCGTCGCGCACTATGGAGAGCAGAACGGCGACCTCATGGGGGACCCGGAGATGTGCTTCGAGTTGATGAAGCCGCCGCTGGGCACTCTGGAGCTTTCGGCCTACCACTACCGGAACGACTATCTGGGCGTCGAGCAATACTCCAGATATTCCGAGAGCGGTAGTCACGTCACGTTGCCCGATCTCCACAAACAGCACCGGAGTTTTGCCGATCTGTGGGATCGCAATCTTCGTGCGCAAGGTTTCCTCGAAGTCTTCACGGACAGTTCAATTCGCGGCTAGTCAGTCCGCCCCTTGCGGAGCGGATACCTGCCCAAAGTGTATCCGCTCCGTGTGCCTTTACCCTCCAACCGCTCGAAAGGAGCTTGTGATGGAAAACACTGTTGTCAATGCCACCGAGTACCGCGACCTTCCGCTTGCGTCACTCAACGAATCGAAAACCAACCCGCGCCGCGTGTTCAACGATGCGGCATTGCGAGAACTCGCCGCCAGCATTCGCGCACAGGGAGTATTGTCGCCCTTGCTCGTTCGGCCCCTTGCCGAGAACAGCTTTGAGATCGTGGCCGGGGCGCGCCGCTATCGCGCCGCGCAGATGGCCGAAGCGGCAACCGTGCCGGTCCGCATTGTTCATCTTTCGGATGCGGAGGTCTTGGAAGCGCAGCTTGTCGAAAACCTTATTCGCGCCGAGATTCACCCGATGGAGGAGGCCGAGGGATTCCGCGCTCTGCTGAATCTGGAGGAGCCGAAGTACAGCATCGAACAAATTGCTACCCGCGTTGGCAAGCAGCCCTCGTTTGTCGCGGCCAGGTTGAAATTGACCGAGCTTGTTCCCGCCGCCGTCGAGGCGTTCTGCTCCAATGAAATCGGCGTCAGCCATGCGCTCTTGCTTGCCAAGCTGCCCACCGAGCAACAGAAGATGGCGCTTTCGGCGTGCTTCAAGGAAGTCTACAGCGGCGAGCAGAAACCGACTCGGGTTCTGCTTCCTCTGCGGAACTTGCAATTCTGGATTGAAACCAACGTCTTGCTTGCTCTCAAGGACGCGCCGTTTGACAAGCGTGACGCTCAGCTTGTCCCGGCAGCAGGAAGTTGCGGCGACTGCCCAAAGCGCACCGGACACAACAAGCTCCTGTTCGCGGACGACCTCGGCAGACAGGGTGACCGTTGCACCGATCCGTCCTGCTATCAATTAAAGATGGCAGCGCACGTGGCGAAGGCGATCGCGTCCAAGCCCGAACTTGTCCAGATCAGCACCGCCTACGGCACACAGAAGGAAGGCAGTCCGGTTTTGCCGCGCAACAAGTACACTGCGATTCGCGACGAGAAGCCGAAGTCGAAGGACGAGGCCACGCGCCCTGAGTTCAAAGTGTGCAAGTTCGCCACCGATGCCATCATCACCGAAGGCAGTGACGTGGGCAGCATCCAGAAAGTCTGCGTCAATCCCGAATGCACCGTTCACCATCCCAAGAAAGCAGAGAGCGCGGGAACGAACGATGCTCGTTGGAAGGCCGAGCAGGAAAAACGGCGCAGGGAGGAAGCTGTCGCCAACGCAACCGGACTCCGCGTTCTGGCCGCAATCGGTGCGGCAGTCCCAGCACGGCTGACCAAGCGTGAACTCTTGTTTGTTACCGAACGGCTTGCGAACCTGCTCGACGAGAACCGCGTTTCGATTCTTGCGCGGCAGTTCGGTATCAAGAAAGCGAAAGACAGCGACTCCCACGCCAAGCTGTTCGCCGCATTCCTGCGCAGGGCCGACGAAGGAGCACTGGGCCGGATCATGGTCGAGGCGGTGATTTTGCTAGCGGCCTCGCGCGGCAACTCCGCGCAGGTATTGCGGGATGCAGCTACGGCTTACAAAGTGGACACCGACGTCATTGCAGCCAAGGTCAAGCAGGAGTTTGCTGCGAAGGAAAGGACCAAGGAAGCGAAGAAGTCCACGTCTAAGCCGAACTCAAAGACCAACAAGAAGGCCGCAGCCTAAACCATCAACCCAATTCCGGTGCGGAGCCAGAGATTACGGCTCCGCATTTTTCCGTCCGAAGCCCGTCTTCCCACCCTTCCTGGTGCTTCCGCCAAAGCGGAAGGCCATTCTTGACCCACCCGACGGGCAAACTCAACCCCGAGGTTACCCATTGCGGATTACCCGAGCTAATGCAGCACGCGAAACGGAGAGCCTGCACAGCTTCATCCTGGCTGCCATGGCAGAGGCAAGTCATGCTGGATTATTCGAAGAGGCATTGCAGTGTCTGGACGCAAATGGGATTTGCAGCAAGTACTTTGTTTGTTCTGTCTGCGGGAATGTCTCTCCCGGTGTGTTCCCGCGACGCTGCGCGATTTGCCACGAAAGGCATACGTTCTTGGAAGGAATTTGTACTGAGAGTCACTTATCACGCAGTATATCTTCTGTTGTTGGTTAAATTCGTTAAACGCCAGCAGATACTTCTTTACGTATCTGGCTAAGGGAAGGCGGTGCAAATCCGCCACTGTACCGCAACTGCAAGCGCCGAGGTTCGAACTAATTAGCCACGGACGAGACGGAGCGCGTCGGTAAGAGTAAAGCTGCAAACCTGCGCTGCATCCGCTTCGGCAGCTCCGGACTCAGCTACCTGCCAGCGCCGCAATCTCAGCCGCATACCTCTCCAGGTGGTCTTCGATACGGACCTTGCCGAGATTCACGGCCAGGCTCCCTCCGGCCCGCACCACGCCTACGTCATTGATGCCCATAAAGCTGAGTGCCTTGCGCAGCACGGGTGTCACAAGGTCGTCTGCCTCGCTCGGCTCACCTGCATCGTAGCTGTCACGTGACACCACAATCAGCTTGGCTTTCTTGTTCGCCAACATGCCCGGCCAGCCTGGAGCCAGACGGAAGGTGTAGCCGGGGCGGACCACGTAATCGATCCACGACTTCAGAACCGCAGGAATGGTGAAGTTGTACATGGGCGTGCTGATGAAGAGCACATCGGCGGCGTGTAGCTCTGCGATTAACTCGGCCGAGAGCGCAAGCGCCTTCTGCATTGCGGGGGTGCGCTCGACGTCAGGGGGAGCATACACACCCGCGATCCAGTCGTTGTCCATGTAGGGAATGCGGGAGGCGTTCAGGTCGCGATAGGTCACGGTGCCACCTCGGGTGCGCGCTTGCCATTGCTCGACGAAACGCTTTCCAAGGGCGCGCGAGATCGACCGGTCTCCGCGAGGGCTCACATCCAGAGCAAGTAGGGTTGGCATGGCTTATTCCTTTTCCTTTCGATTGAGTTTGAAGTTGAGGTTTATAGCAGCGTGAGACCGCCGTCGATGACCAGCTCTGTTCCTGTGGTGAAGCGAGAATCATCCGAGGCGAAGTAAAGGGCAGCGGCAGCAATTTCGTCGGCTTCTCCGGGCCGCTTCAGCGGCACCCGCGCGATCATCTCTCCGATGCCCGCCATCTGTTCTGGAGTCAAACCCATCTTCCCGCCTATGGGTGTATTGATCGGCCCGGGCGTGATGGTATTCACCCGGATCTTCCGGGGCGCGAGTTCCACCGCAAGTGTGATGCCCAGCGACCGCAGTGCTGCCTTGCTCGCGCTGTAGGCGCTCAGGCCTGGAATACCCCGCAGAGCTCCGGCCGAGGAGGTCAGAATGATCGAAGTACCATCCGAGAGCACCGGAATGGCATGTTTGAGCAGAAAGTAAGGGCCACGCACGTTGGTCGCAAACAGCTCATCGAACTGGCGCTCTTCTGTGTCCGCTGCGGCCGCTACCCGGGCGATGCCTGCGTTCACAAAGAGAACATCGATCTTCCCGTGCTTTGCGGCAACGGACTGAACAAGCTGTTGGGCCGCTTGCGTGTCGCCTGCGTTCGAGTGGACTACCTCAATGCCCGGCATAGTCTGTCTGGCCGCGTTCACGCTGTTTTCGCTTGCGCCGGTCACGATCACCGTGGCCCCTTCTGCCTGAAAGAGCCGGGCAGTCTCTGCACCGATGCCGCTGGTTCCGCCAGTGATGAGTGCGATCTTTCCCTTGAGTCGGTCCATTTTGTTCTCCTTGCTTCAGCTGGCTTGAAGCATTACGTACGTTAGAGTACGATACTGCAAGATGGGACGCAAGGAGTTTCGTACTTTATGGTAACTAATGCCGCTAAGCGTGCCCCAGGGCGTCCTCAGGCCTTTCTGCCCGAAGATGCACTCGACCGTGCCGTGGAGATGTTCTGGGAGCATGGGTATGAAGGGGTGGACGTCGAGCGGATTGCGCGCGCCGTGCACGTCACGAAACCGGCGCTGTACCGGGCCTTTGGAGACAAATCCACCCTGCTGCTTAAGGCGGTCGAGCGCTATGCGATGACTTATGGGGCTCCCATGATCGCGGCGTTTCAGGCGGAGCCGGACATTCACAAGGCCGTAACTGCCTTTTGCGAAGCTACCGCCAATACCGCTACGGGCGGGGCTCGCAGTGGCTGCATGATGGCCGCTGCGGTGCTAGGACAGTCGGAGCGGGTTGCGGAGATCCGTTCCTATGTCGCGAAGGGTCTCGCCGCAACCGCTGATATTTTCGCGCAAAGGTTCGAGCAGGAAATGGAGGCGGGGCACCTTACTCGCACACTCTCGGCCAGGGTGCGAGGCCGTGCGCTCATTGACCTGATGCAGGGTTTGCTGCTTCGCGCCAAAGCCGGCAATGCGCGCGAGGAACTACTGGAAGACGCCCGGAGCTATGTGCCCCTCATTCTTGGTAAGTGACGAGAAGTGCCTCTCTCGCCACTTGATCGGCAAAGGAGCTTCTGAGCGGCCGTATTGATGAGGTAGCGCAGCCGAAACTGGACCGGCTCACCCGCTCCGTCCCCGATGCGCGCTCTGTCGCAGATAAGGTGGCAGCCAGGGGGCGTAATGCTGCCTGCGGATCGCTATCCTGGCCGTGGCCTGCTTCAATCGATGGGGCTGGCTGGCCGAAGGCCCACCCGGAATGGCATCGTAAGAACCAGTCCGGCTTTCCGCGTTCCCGTCCGGTTCCTGGATTTCCTGGCGTGAGCGTGCCGGAGAACTGGGCTGCAAAATGCGACAATCCCTTATGAACGTAAATAGCGTTTCACCAGCGATGTTGCTGCATCAAACACGCACCGCCGGTGAATAGCAGAAAAACAATCTTTGGCTCTTCGAATTATAAGCAGAGCATTCAGGTTCGAGTTCTCCCGTTCCTATAATTTCCTCCCTAAGCCCTCACACCGCCGTGCCGATCCTCACCGCCAGTTCCAGCTTGTCTTTCAGTGTATTGACGATGATGCAGCCCTTCTCGGCGATCTCTACCAGCTTTTCGAACTGCTCGCGGTCGGCATAGTTCGCTGAGACCAGCAACTCCACGGTTGCGAAGCGCGTGGGCGAGTCCAAGAGCGTGCCGGTCACCTCAATCTGCAGACTGGAGATGTCGGCGCCGCGCGCCTTGATCGCCGCCAGCAGGGTACTGCTAAAGCAGCCTCCTATGGCAGTGAGGAACAACTCTCCGCCCATCGCTCCCGCGTCGTGGCCTCCCTTGGCTTCCGGACGATCGATCGGCACCCGGTGCCTGCGAATCTCGGCCTCTGAGCCGGAATCCGAAGTCTGCCTGATTTGTATTTTCATCTCACCTGCCATGTTGCCTCCAATTTTAATAACCATTCGATTCTCTATACGCGTGACAGCGCCGCGGAAAATGGGTGCAGATCACCACTCCAGTCGCCATGCTGTTGCTCGTCGTAGAGGTTGGCACCCACACTTGGTTTCATACTGAGTAGAACCTATTTCCCATGCTCTGCGCCGCCATCAGGCTCGTGAATATACGGCGGCTCCTTCTTCCAGCCGAAGACCATAGAGGCAAAATTATCCCACCCATGGATTGCGACCATCAGCAGGTGTCCAGGAAGGAACGCCCAGAGCCCGCACATCGCAGCGAAGTGCCAAATCCGGGTGAGGTGAAAACCCCCAAGCAGGAATGCGACGTACTTCAACTGGACTGGCTTATACAGAACGAGGCCCGTGATCATGGAAAGTGCTCCGAGAAACAGGGCCGTTGTGTAGGCGAGTTTTTGCAAAGGATTGTAAGGCTCGAACTCTCTGGGCTTTTTGGCGAAGAAGAAGTAGTGCTTCACCATCGGCCAGACGCCGCGAATATCTCGCCGGTGGAACAACACAGTGCGGTAGTGTCCGCTGAGAAATTCATATAGGACGTAGGCAATCCCACTTCCCATGAAGAGCCACATGAACGTGAAGTGCCACTGCAGCGCTCCGCCCAGCCATCCTCCCAATCGCAAGCCAGCCGGGGGCACGAACAGTGTGTGTTGGGGAACTTTGGAGCCAAACGATGGGAATGCACGGAAGATTTGCAGGCCGCTCATTGAAAGTACAACGATGGCAATTGCAGCCATCCAGTGAGCGAGGCGCACGATTGTTGGATGCTCATATACCGCCCGCACCTTCTCCCGTGAGGTTACGACGAAGCTCTTGACGCGGAGATGACTTAGATTGCGTTCGGAACTGCCTTTGGCCTTCGCCGTCTGTGCATTTCTCATAATCCACCGAACCAGCTATATCCCTGATCTTCCCAGTAGCCGCGTCTCGCTTTAAGAACACTCGTGACACGAAGTGTTTCCAGGTATTTCGCCTGTTTGTATCCTAGCTTCGTCGGCATCTGCAACCGCAATGGAGCGCCGTGCCCTCGATCCAGGGGCTTGCCATACATCTCATAGCAGAGCAGAGATTGCGGATGAAGTGCGCTCTCCATGTCAATGGACTCGTAGTAGTCATCCGAGCACTCGACTTCGACAAAGCGTGCAGTGGGAGAGGCGCCAACAGCGCGCAGGAAGTCACCCATCCTCGCACCGCCGAAATTGCCGATCACATCCCAACCCTCGACGCACACGTGCCGGGTGTTCTGACTCACCTTCGGAAGAGCCATAATCTGCGAGAGCGTGTATTCGCCCGGGCGCGCGACGTCACCTTCAACAGTTAGCGTCCATTGTTCCAAATCAACTTCAGGATCGAGGACGTTGAAATAGTTGTAGGGAAACTTACTGAATGGAACCACTTCCGCATCGGAAAATGTAAGCTTGCCGTGACGGTTGAACAAAGCTGACGAGGCTCTGTCACTGAATCCAAGGCCGCCCTCCAGCAAGGCGCTACGAACTCGCGGAAACAACAGTCCACCAGCCAGCAGCAAGGGCGACATCTTGAGCAACTCGCGCCGTCGTGCGCTTCGAAGTTCATTCTGAGGTTTGTTTTTATCTGCCATCGCTTTGCTCCTGCCAATGCTTGAACGAACAGCGAGAGTAACGGCAAAGCTACGTATGCTGCCGTTACCCCGCGTAGATACGCTAACCGTGGTCCGACGCCTACTTAGTCTGTTCTTTGCTCATGTCGTCATGCTTCATGCCATCGTCATGCTTCATGCCGTCATCGTGCTTCATGTTGTCGTCAGACTTGGCCTGGTCGGAGTTCTTCTTCTTGGTCCTGTGCTTCTTGTTGGTTGTTGCCGCGTCGTCTTTCTTCATCGCATCATCGTGTTTCATTCCATCGTCATGCTTCATGGAGTCCTGCTGCATGGCGTCGTCGTGCTTCATGTTGTCTGGAGCGTTCTGTGCCATGGTGGATGCGGACATTGCCAGAACGGCGATGGCCACGATATTCAATAGTGAATTCCTCATTGTGATCTCCTTGTCTGTCTTTCTTCCGGCCCGCGTGTGAGCGATGCCATGCTATTGATTTCCATGCCGTGCTTTGATTGAAACGAGGGCAGCACTAAAAAGCAGCAATACCGTTCAAGCCCGCCGCTGCCGGCAGACCATCCACAGTGCCAAGACCGAGGACGCTGCCATCACGATCAGCCGAGAAGATCCCGATTGCTCCCGTCCCGGCGTTGAGTGTGTAGATGAACTTGCCATCAGCGCTGACGGTTATATCCAAGTTCGTGCTTCCAGTTGGATTTGTCGCAACCACGGTCGCGCCAATAGGAGTAAGGGCTCCGCGTCGTCCGATTAGAAAACCTGAAAGCGACGAAGTTCCGGCGTTGGAGGTATAAACGTAACGACCGTTAGGCGTAATTACGTTCCAACAAGTTGCCGCCCCCTGGCTGGGAAGTGACGGCGTGATCACCGCCAAAGTCTGATCCGGTTGGACTGCATAGGAAGAAATAGAGTTGGCGGCTTCCGCGATTACCAGCGCACCATTCGGTGCGAACTGTGCTGCGAATGGTACAGCTCCGGAACTTGGGCTTACGACGGCAGACGAGAGTGTTCCATCGAAACGCACTCTATAAACGTCGATCTTGTTGGTGGTTCGCTCGGTAACCACCAAATGTTGCCGGTCTGGGCTGAAGGCTAACGATGACGCGCCCGTATCTGTCCCACTGAGGTTGCGGTTGGAGTTCCTGATCGGTCTCAAGCGGCCGTCGTCGCTGAAGAAGCCACTCACGTAGCCATTGCCGCCGATATTGAGCACATAGAGGAGGTCACCCGATTGAGCCAGCGCTACGGGTGAACTCCCCCCGCTGGGCTTTACTGACAACAATCTCAGACTGCTTCCCCTAACGGCGAACGCAGAAACTGTTCCGCTCCCTGCGTTCACTGCAAACAGGAACCGGTGGTCACGGCTCAGGAGGAGCGAACCTTGGGAGCGTAGCGGATCAATCGTGCCACCGCTTCCGGTGCCGCCCGTGGCAAAGCTGCCTGCCGCGCGCAATGATCCATCCTCTGCTCTGTCGTACGCGACGACTTCATTCTTGTCGGCAGCATTGGTCATCACGAAGACAGCGCCGTCGTTGTCATCGCGAATACCGGCTTGTGCCGAGCCCGCACCAAAAACTATGGTGTAGATCAAAAGTGCAAAGGCCACAAGCACAGCTTGCTTTCCCCGCACCGGCGAGTTGGTATTGATTGCGGCGGCCAGAACTGGTCGGGCGTCGCGTACTTGATTGGTATTGACCGCTAGAGTTTGCGCCATTGGACATCATCCTTTGTTTGGTTCATCACGATCACATGTGCTGGTGCGGTTTGCAGGCCGTCCCATTTGGGACTTGACCTGTTCATAACGCCAATGACACATTGCTTGCCATGGGTTACGGCATTCAACAGACGCCACTCCGCTGAACTACTTCTGAAGCAGTCTTTCCAGCCAAAGAAGCAATATGATTCGGGCCCCACATTGCGCCCAGTAGTTGCACTGCTACCGGTTGAGACTGAGATTTCGAGGGAAAGTTACAAGGTGTGTTGATGAAAAGGAGAAGAAACGGAAGAGAGCTTGACGAGACAGATGTTCTAGATGGTTTTTGCTCGCAGAGATGAAGTTCGCAGGAAGGGCCTCAGGTTCGTAACCCAACCCGTTGCCTTCCGGTGCGCCATCGCGCAGCCTATTTCCAGAGCCTCCCAAGCAATTTATCTACGGCGTTGAGCTCGCGCGCTCTGAAAGTTCTTAAGTACCGCCTCGGCGGGTGAGAGAATCGGAACCACCTTCGAATTTCCATAGAGCATTCGAAGGGAGAAGGCGCCATCGATGACGCTAAGTATCGCCGCCGCTGCCCCCCTTTTGTCGATTACGAGGGGCTTTAGCAGATCGGTTAGATAGTCAACAATTTTGTTTTGGTGTTGGATCGCCACGCGATGGAACGGGTGGGCAGTATCCGGGAATTCCGATGCAATCCGCAGGAACGGACAGCCAATTATTTCGGGCCAGTTCGCCATTTGTTCGAATTTGGTCAGAGCCTCACGCAGATCCTTTGGGGGAGTGGGATGAGAGAGATAGTCCCAAAGAGCTTGATCGCGATTTTCGAGGTATGCGAGCACGAGGGCATCCTTGCTTTCGAAATGCCGGTAAAACGTCGCCTTTGCTACATCAGCGATGGACATGATCTTCTCGGTGCCGGTCGCGCGGACCCCCTCTGCGTAGAAGAGCCGGTCGGCTACTTCCAGAATTCTCTGCCGCGGATCAGATGGTTTTTGTGATTTCATCGGATTCATCTTGACAGTGGACAGACACATCTGTCTATACTCTTTTTTTGATATATAGACAGACCTGTCTGTCTGTATTTGGTCTTCAGGAAAGGAACCCGTTCATGACGCGCGCGCATAGCGGTTCGTGCGGAGATGACTTCGCGTGTGGGACTCGCAATGGATAACGTCACAATCTTCTGGATGCAGCTTCTTCTGAGTTTGGGCGTCTGCGCCATCGTCGTGGCGTGGTACGTTTGGCCATACCTAACCAAACTCTCTCGTAATTCCGCTCTAATCCCGCTGCTCTTTGTGCACGTGCCGCGCTATGTAGGAATGACGCTATTGGTTACGTACATGATCGATCCGAAACTGCCCAGAGAGTTCCGTTCCAGTGCTGCTTACGGTGATCTTTTAGAAGCGTCGCTGGCCCTCGCTTCCATCTTTGCTCTGCGGAACAAGTGGCGTGTTGCCGTTCCTCTGGTGTGGGTGGCTAACACGTGGGGATTCGTGGATCTGCTAAACGGAATACGCGGCGTATTGCAGTTGAACGTTCCGAGTTTCAACCTGGCCACCGTTTGGTATATCTACACGTTTTACGCTCCCTTGGTAGTCGTTTCACATTTGATGATCTTTTGGATTTTGATCAAGTCTAGCGCTTGGAAGAAATGAGGTCGGGCTGTCTAGGAGATAGCTGCATCAGCGCGAATTCCGAAAGATGCCCTAGGCTGGCGCTGTGAAGTCGAAGATTCCGAAAGTGAGGAAGAAAATGCCTAGCCGCCTAAGCAAGGTTCTATCGCTGCTCTTGGGAGTTTGGATGTTCATGTTTGGCTTTCTGAAATTCTTCCAGCCATTCTATGGGTGGTTTGATGTGCAGATTCAACAGAGTCATCTACCACACGAGGCGATTCTCGCAGGCAAGCTGACGGAAATGCTCACCGGCGTTCTCTTCTTACTGCCATGGCTTTGGAAATCGTTGACCGCAAAGAGCAAAGACCAACTCCTTCTGGTCGCGTGTTTGATCCTCTTTTCTCAGATGGGCGTAGCAATCTATGTCCACTTGCAGCCGGGGGTGCCTGCTAGCGTTCTTCCTCTCGGTATCAAATCACCTGTGATTCCAGGTGTCGTTCTCCTCCTCGATTTGCTTACTGCATTTGCTGTGTGGAAGGGGATCCGAGCAAAGAAGGCTAACGATATGCCGGCTCGATAACAGAGTTCTATTCCAACCATATTCGGTCACAGCGCCGAGCAAGCGTGTCAACCCTGATATGAGTTCTTCACAGCCGCCTAATCATAGGCAGCTCACCACGTCGTTGAAACAACAGGAGCACAGAAATGGCGAACCTCTTCGAATCCGTTCAGCTTGGGACTTTGGTCCTGGCAAATCGCATCTTCATGGCGCCCCTTACGCGCAACCGTGCAAACGCAGATGGCGTGCCGGGTAAACTCGCGGCGACTTATTACTCACAGCGCGCTTCGGCTGGACTCATCGTGACCGAGGCGACGCAAATCTCGCCCATGGGCAAAGGCTACATCAATACTCCAGGGATTCATTCCCCCGAACAGGTGCAAGCTTGGAGCCGAATCATCGAATCCGTTCATAAGAGTGGAGGCCGAATCTTCCTTCAGTTGTGGCATGTCGGACGAATCTCTCATTCGTCCTTGCTGCCGAAGAGCGCACGGCCAGTAGCTCCCTCCGCAATCCGTGCGAATAGTCAAACGCTGATTGCTACGGGCCTGGCACAGGTTTCGGAGCCGGTTGCCTTGACGGCTAGCGGGATCAAAGAGACGTTGGACGATTATCGAAGGGCCGCCCGCAACACTAAAGAAGCCGGATTTGACGGAGTCGAGATTCATGCGGCAAATGGATACTTGATCGATCAATTTCTTAAAACAGGATCGAATCGGCGAACTGATAAATATGGAGGCGTCGCGTCAAATCGAGTCCGCTTTCTCACTGAAACCATTGAGCGCGTCCTGGAAGTCTGGGATAGCACGCACGTGGGTGTGCGAATCTCTCCGACGGGTGGTTTCAACGATATGACGGACGACAACCCACTCGAAACCTTCTCCGTTACGATTGCAAGACTCAACAGCTATGGGCTCGGGTACCTTCATGTCGTTGAAACCGCGCAGAACAGCAAAGGAAGCAGCGAGGAGGATCTTGCCATGTCGGCTCACCTCAGAACGCTTTGGAAAGGTCTTTACGTCGTGAACGGCGGATATGACGGGCTCAGGGGCGAGGAAGCATTACGGACCGGGCGTGCCGACGCTATCGCATACGGCCGAGCCTTTCTAGCCAACCCAGATCTACCAAGGCGGTTGCAACTCGGAGCCGCTCTGAATGAACCGGACCCAGCGACTTTCTACGGAGGAGACGCCGCCGGCTACACGAGCTATCCCGCCCTCTCCTAAACCGTGCAACATCAGGATATGCGGGAGCGATTGCTCGAATCTCCGCCCACTTTAGCACCTGAAGCGGAACTTACCTGCGGCAGGAAAAGCAGGAGAAAAGGAGTACAGCCGTGCCGCCCGATTCAGATGAACACAAACGAGAACTCAACCACTTCCATGTATGTGTTCATTGTGGAAGCGCATTTCGGAGAGAAGAATATGAAGGCAGAGCGCTCACTTCGGGCGTCTATTTATGCCCGAAGTGCGGGCTCGAAGGCCCGCTAAATGTCGTGATACAAGAAGATGGCGACGATGAGCCCCACGAGGGTTGGCCTCCACATGGTCCTTCATCCGGCTAGCGGCAAGCGTGCCTGCTGCGCCGGACGCGTGCTTCTTATCTTTCGTCCGGCCGCGCGGACAAATTCACTCACCAAGCGAGATTTGTTGTCCGTGCGTGTTGCCAACTTCGTCACCAGTCGGAGGCGCTCCTCTACTAGAGGCCGCATCGTGACTCCGTCGCGGGCAATGCGCCATGCGTCACCACGAGTCAAGAACGCTACCCCTCTGTGCGCCAGGATCAGTTCGGAAGCCTCTTCGGCGGTCATGAAATGATGCACATCGGGAACGGTAACGCCTCTGTCCGTTCTAACGCCTTGAATCATGTCACCTACATGCGGATTGACATGGGGCGCAGGAAGAATCCAGTCGTGACCGCTTATGTCTTCGAGTCGGAGCTCTTTCTTTCGTCTTACGGGATTATCTCTCAGCAGCGCGATATAAATCGGCGCCTCGGCTACTACGAGAAGATTCAGCTTGGGTGTGTCGGGAACGGCCGTGACCAGCGCCATATCCAGCTTCCCCAAAGCCACCTGATGCGCCAATTCGTGGGAGTAATTGCTCCACTGTTTGATCTTCAACCCAGGAAATAGCGGAAGCTGAATCGACAAGAGAGTGGAAACTAGATATGGATCGGTATAGGCGGACTTTCCTAAATTGAGAACCTCATCGGCTCCGCGCGATGCCGCGGTGGCGCTCAATACTGCGCGCTCAGCGTGCAGCAAGGCATTGCGGGCTTCCTGCACAAAATGGCGACCGGGTTCGGTCAACTCGACAACCTGATGATTACGCTCGAATAGACGCAATCCGACAAGCGATTCCAACTCCATGATTCGTTTGCTCAGCGTCGATTGATCGATGCGCAGGCGTTCGGCTGCGCGGGAAAAGTTGAGCTCTTCCGCCAAAATAATCGCGGCTTGAAGCAATCGAATTTCCGGTAGCACCATTGCAATTCTCCTAGAGGAAGTCCGGGGCAGGAAGGCAATTAAACAAATCCGCGCTTGGGGGCCAAACGCCAGGATTCAATTTCGATGCAGCTCTGAAAACTCCGGATGCACAAATTCTGGTGAAGCCACAGTTATGACTGGCGCGCATAACGCGTTTCCTGCTTTTCATTGGACGGATGACTCGGGTCCAACCCAATCTGTTTGCAGCAAAGCGGGGTGCTCGTGTTCTAAGAGCACGGATTCGCTGAGCACGACAGGCCGATGGAGGTAAGCCTTCTATGGGTTCAATGCCATTGATTCAGGGTGCGGTCGATCCGCTGCTGACCGCCGACGAGGTCGCCGTCATGCTGAAGGTCAGCAAGGATTGGGTGTGGGACCACTCGTCCCGGAGACGGCCCTATCTACCCGTCATTCGCATGAGCGACGGCGTACTGCGGTATCGCGCGAGCGGAATTGAAGAGTTTCTAAAGGAACGCGAACGGGCATCTCTTCTGCGCCGGAAACGTCGGTAAAATGGGGATGGCCCGTTTTTCCTCCCACACAGAAAGCCGAGGAATCGATGGGTAAATCGCACCAGAAGGGATGGGTGTCGGTTCGCGGAAAGAAGTGGTACGGATATTTCCGCCGGACGGTCATCGACCCCAAGACGCATCAACCCAAGACCGTCTCCACTCCGGTCGCGCTCGGACTCAAGTCCGAAATGACCAAGTACGAGGCGCGCGAGAAGTTGGAAGTTGAAATCAAGAGGCTCACCGGACAGATCACCGAAGATGGGGTTGTCAAAAACGGCAGCGTCACCTTCGGCTGGTTTGTCCATAACCGTTACCTGCCGCTGAAAGAGGCGGACTGGAAGGAGGAGACGGCGAAGGTGAAGAAATATCTGATCCAAGCCGATCTCGTCGATGCCTTCGAGGATGTGCGACTCGAAAACATCGATAAACTCGCTCTCCAGACCCACCTTAATCGATTGGCCAAAACAGAATGCAGAGACAGAGTGCTGCACGCCGGAGCGTACATGAGGGCTATCTTCGCGGAGGCAGTTGAACAGGACTTTCTTCCCAAAGATCCGGCGCGCACGGTCAAGACGCCTTCGGAGCTGAAAGAAACTGACAAGACAACGCTCACTTGGGATCAGCTGCGCGCGGCCTTGTCCAAGCTTCCGCTCCGGGACAGTATTCTGCTCAAACTCGACATGTCCAATGCATTGCGACCAGGCGAACTGTTCGGATTAAGGTGGGGATGTTTTGATCCGGAGCGGTGCCTGATCGAGATCAAAGAGACCGCCTACAAGGGCAAGATCCGTCCCTGGGGAAAAACCAAGGGCAGTCTCACCAAAATCCCGATTGCTGAGCAACTGGCTGAAGACCTCAAGCAGTGGCGCAAGCAATGCCAAGAAGAACAGCAGCACAAGAGACGTTGGGAGGGGCCCACCGCTGACAAGCCGGAGGCGTTCATCTTTCCGGGACGATACGGCGGCTTCATCGATTCGAGCAACTACCGCAAGCGGGTGCTGCACAAGCTTGCCGACCAATTGGGATTGCCGAAGCTGACATTCCAAGTGATTCGGCGGACGATTGCAACCCTCGCCAAAGATAAGGGCCACGTCAAAGACATTCAGGGAATGATGCGCCACTCACGACTGGCCACCACGACCGAGGTCTACATGCAGTCGCTCGAAGACGGCGTGCGCACGACGGTGAACTCGATTCACGACGAGTTAAGCGGGAATGGCACGCGAGGATCTCGACCGTCGCGCGCTGGTAATCGAGTCGGCAGTAAGAGCGCCTCCACGATCCCAACGAGCAAAGCGTCAGCAATTCAAAACTCAGCGATTCAAAAGCCGAGTTCTGCGAAGCCGGTTCGCGGAGTAGTTTTGCAATTTGCGACAAGAATGCGACAAAGTCGCGGAAGGGAGGAGCTTCTAAATGATTGATTTAATTGGTGGACCTGGTCGGGATCGAACCGACGACCTCTTCCATGCCATGGAAGCGCGCTCCCAGCTGCGCCACAGGCCCACTTTGGTTGGAATCGCAATCGCTTGCGACTCTTCCATTCTCACTTAGTGCGGCAGTTAAGTCAAATTCACGTTATCCCCGCATGTTTCCTGTGTCGAAAGAGATTTTTCCTCATAGGGACAATTCTGGCAACCACTTCCGCAACACTCGCCACGTTTCAGCAGATAATCAGCGGTAAATACAAACCGTCCACGCTGATCCAACGTGTAATCGAGACCTTCAATCAAATCATCTGGCACTGGCGGGCCTCCACGGCGCTACAGCAGAACGCATATCGATGCTTACATTGCGGCTTCGCACCCTGCGTCGGGAGCGTCTGGCTCTTCATTGGGGATCATCGGAATAGCGATCGAGTCTGTCCCGGAAACGTGAACACCATCGCGGAAAGTGATGGAGCGCGGGGCTATGGCGGGAATGCGCTCACCAGGAAGTATGATGCCGACGAGGTTCAATGGGTCGGCTGCGGAGATGGTGATAAGTTCGCCGGAGGCGGGTAAATTGCGGACCTCGCGCACACTCTCTACCGCGAGTGGGAGAGCAAACTGTTCGCCGGTGAAACCAGAAACGAATCGTCCTCCTCGCACTTCACCACGGTCTTCGAGACGGCGGAAAGCCAATTGCAACTCGCGCCATTTTGGCAGATTCGATTCACGAGTGACCAGTTCGCGGAAAACGATGCCGTAACGGCGAAGGAGCATCCAGCAGGTGGCTTCGATTCGCTGCTGAGTGGGAGCAGTTTTGGGCGTGGACTGATTTTCTCTTGCATTTAGATCTGCATTCCCATCGGCACATTCATCGAAGTTCCAGAGCAGAGACCAGCGCCCGGCAGTGTGTCGGGGGCGCTTGCCACGTGATGAAGTGGCAGCGGCATGCGTTTTTGAGATGAGACCGCGCAGATTATCGAAACCATCGGCAGTGACGAATCCAGCGGCGACCAGCTCCCATAATCCGTGCTCAACCTCGGCGCGCTCCAGGGAGGTGACCCGCAACAGGTCGACGAAGAACGACGCACCGCGCCGGCGCAGTGTTTTGAGAATGAGTTGCGCGGAGGCGCTTAATCCGGGCTCCGGAGCAGCATCGTGAGTACGCGGCTGCATCCAGGCACACTCTTCGCGGAGGAAAAAAGTGATGGGCGCAACCGAGGTTGGAACGACGCGACGGACGCGGCTCCCGGCATCATCATCGAGGGTGGCAGGATGAGGAGAAAGGCGGCCCCATCCGGCTACGCCCATGAGGCAAAGCCGGTCAAGCGCCGCACCTTCATAGTCGGCGACTCGGCGAGCGAGGATGTGGCGCTCCCAGGCGCTGGCCGGAATCTCAAAGCCCTGCAACTGGCGTAGCGCTTCGAGCAATCCGTGTTCGCCGCGCAGTGTGGTGGCGGGTGTAAGGTGCTGCCAACGCAGGAGCCAACGCATAAATTGGGCAGCAGTGACTGGCTCAATCTGCTTTCGCAAGGTAGCGACTGTGAGACGGTGAATTCGCGAGAGGAGACGGCGGTCACACCACTCGATGGGGCCGGTAGCGTTACGAAAGTTGCCGCGAAGGACGGCTCCCGTGGCTTCAAGGCGTAAAAGTGAAAGATCAATGGAGGCAGCCGACATCCGGCAATGATCGCCTTCCGCGCCAACGGAAAACAGGTTGCCGAGTTCCTGCGTGGTGGTTGGCCCCGTGTGCTGCATCCAGCCGAGTAACGCCCGGTCGAGAATTACTTCCTGCGATGGAGTAGCGGAGAGGAGCTGGGGTGGATCGGGAGAGAAGGATACATCGACATACATCGATGCAAAGTCTTTGGCTTTTTCAGAGGCAACCCAGAACTCACGATCACCGACGAAAGCGAAAACAGCACGATTCGTTTCAATGAGGCGGTGCATCCAGTGGGTGAGTTGAGGAAAATCAAAGGCTCTCAACGGGAGTTTGAGCTCTTTCCCACATTCGCCAAAAGAGGGCGGATGTGGGCCACCATCTGGATGTGGGCCACCATCTGGATGTGGGCCACCATCTGGATGTGGGCCACCATCTGGATGGAGGCCATCCGCCAAAATTGAAAGCTGGGAGCGACCTTGGAAGGCTGCGGAACTTTGCTGAGGTCCTTCGCTGCGCTCAGGATGACACGTCTTCCTTTCATCCGCATTCACCGCTGGGAAGAGGATCAGGGTTTGCAAAAGGTCGTGAAGATCGTCGGGGTCGCGGAGGTCGGGTCGCGATTCTTCGATGACTTGCGCGATTGCTGCGGGATCGAGTTTGCCGGCTCCTTCAAGGATGGAGGCAGGCAGGGTGCGGCGTAACTGCACGGCTCGGGCGCGGCGCTCTTCCAACGGAGCGTCATCGAGGAAGGCGTACGGATTGGCGTTGAGGATTTCATGGGCAAACTGTGACGGCACGGGCGTATCGACGGCGATGGTCCGAATGCTGCCATCGCGTATTCCATGAAGTACGCGGAGGAGTCCGTCGATGTCCATGGCCTCGTGCATCACGTCTTTCATTACTTCTTCAACGAGGGGGTGGTCGGGGATTTTGATATCGCCTTCAATGTTTTCAAAGCATGCGGCAACGTCTGGGAAGACTGCAGCAAGCAGATCATCGGAGCGCATGCGTTGGATTTGCGGTGGGACTTTCTTGCCGTTTTGAAAACGGAGGAGAGCCAGGGAGCGGTTGGCGTCCCAACGGAAGCGTGTGGCGAAAATAGGAGAGCCGGTGAGCACGGCCTGCTGAAGGATGTCTCCGACGCTTTCGGGTTGGAGGAACTGGAAGACATCGGCGAGAGGAAAGCTGTGCTGCTCGGCAAGGGCGATGTTGATGCCATCATCTGTGGCGGAAGCTTGCAGTTCGAAATTGAAGCTGCGGCAAAAGCGCTTGCGTAGAGCCAACCCCCAGGCACGGTTAATGCGCGCGCCAAAAGGTGCATGGATGATGAGTTGCATGCCGCCACCTTCATCGAAGAAGCGCTCGGCAATGATGGTGGTTTGCGTGGGGACAGCGCCGAGGACGGTGCGGCCTTCAGTGATGTAGGCAGTGAGTTGGCGGTGGGACTCGGGATCCAGAAAGGCGAGGGTTTCTGGCGATATATCGATATATGTCGATGTTTTGGGTGGGGTTAAAATCGATTGCTTGTCGGAAGGGTTGGAACCGTTGGGGAGATTTGAATTGAGCTGGGGTCCTTCGCTGCGCTCAGGATGACACTTCATCTCCAAATTACCTTCGTTCCCACATTCGCCGAAAGCAGGCGGATGTGGGCCACCTATGGAAATACCCCACTCAAGCCCAAAAGAGGGGCTTGAATGGGCCACCCGTTCTGCGTCCCGCCCTGCGTCCCGTTCTGCCACCCGTTCGGCGTCCCGCCCTGCGTCATCGGGCGACTGATCGCTGATGAGTTGGCGAAGGGTGCCGACTTGGGTGGAGAGTTCAAAGGTGCGGGCGGGCGCTTCGCCGCGCCAGAACGGAATGGTGGGAGGTTGGCCGTGAGCATCTTCCACGAGAACGCGTCCAAGGCGGGACTCGACACGACGAATGCGCCAACTGGTGTTGCCGAGGAGCATGATGTCTCCGGCGTTAGACTCGACGGCAAAGTCCTCGTCAAGGGTTCCGATGACGGTCTCTTCAGGGAAGGTGACAACGTTGAAGAGCGCGGTTTCGGGAATAGCTCCTCCCGAGGTGATGGCTGCAAGGCGTGCTCCCCGGCGGGCGCGGAGGCGATGGTTGACCTGGTCGCGGTAGAGATACGCCCCAAAACCTCCCCGCTTGGCGCTGATGCCTTCGCTGAGCATGATCAGAACTTTGTCAAAGGATTCGCGGGAGAGATTGCGATAGTTGCGTGCGCGGCGGACCAGGGCAAAGAGTTCGTCCTCATTCCATTCATCGGCGGCACAGGCGGCGACAATCTGCTGGGCGAGGATATCGAGCGGCGCTTCGGGAAGGGTGAGTTGGTCGAGGTCGCCTTGGCGGATGGCGCGGATGATGGCAGCACACTCGACCAGTTCGTCGCGCGTGGTGGCGAAAAAACGCCCCTTGGGGATGGCTCCGCGCCAGTGTCCGGCACGGCCTACGCGCTGGAGGGCAACCGCAATCGCGCGGGGAGAACCGATCTGGCAGACAAGATCGACGTTTCCAATATCAATGCCGAGTTCGAGCGAGGCAGTGGAGATGAGGATGCGGCACTCGCCCTGTTTGAGACGGCGTTCGGATTCAAGGCGCAGATGGCGAGAGAGGGAGCCATGGTGGGCGGCGACGAGTTCCTCTCCCATGCGCTCGGAGAGGCGGTGGGAGATGCGCTCGACAAGACGACGTGTGTTGACGAAGACAAGAGTGGAACGATGCTCAAGGGCGAGTTGCTCCAGGCGCTCGTAGATCTCATCCCACATCTCGTTCGAAGCGATCGGCCCGAGTTCGGTGGAAGGCAGTTCAATGGCCAGGTCGAGAGGGCGGGTAGAAGGGATAAGAACGGTGGTGGTGGCGTTCGGAAGATCGACATTCGTCGATGCATGGGCAAACTGCTGATCCCCACATTCGCCAAAGGAAGGCGGATGTGGGCCACCTGCAGGGTTATCAGGGGGAGAACTCGCCTCCAGATTGGGTGGCCCGTTCAAGCCCCTGTTTTTGGCTTGAGCGGGGGAGTCGGAGTTACCGCTCAGGAATTCGGCGACGAGAGACAAGGGGCGCTGAGTGGCGGAGAGCCCGATGCGGTTAGGACGCTGGTGGGTGATGGCGTCGAGGCGTTCGAGGGAAACGGCGAGATGGGCTCCGCGCTTGTTATTTGCCAAGGCGTGAATTTCATCGACGATGACGGTTTGAACGTGTCGCAGCGTTTCGCGGCTGCGGGCAGCGGTAAGCAGGATGTAGAGCGACTCCGGGGTCGTGACCAGGATGTGCGGGGGCAACTTCAACATTCGCGCGCGGTCGCGGGCGGGCGTGTCTCCGGTGCGTACCATGGTGCGAATCGCAGGCATCAGATATCCACGCTGGGCGGCTAGCTGCTGAATTTCAAGAAGCGGCTGGTCGAGGTTCTTCTGCACGTCATTGCCGAGAGCCTTGAGCGGCGAGATGTAGAGAACCTGGGTGCGCTCGCGCAGGGCTCCGGTGAGAGACTGGCGAACCAGCGAATCGATGCACGCGAGGAAGGCCGCGAGCGTTTTACCGCTTCCGGTGGGGGCGGAGATCAGTGTGTTGCGGTGGGCAAGGATGTGCGGCCAGCCGGCTATCTGCGGCTCGGTGGGCGTGCCGAAGCGCGAGGTGAACCATTCGCGCACGACGGAATGCGCCCAGGAAAGATGGTCTTCTGGTGTCCCCACTGGGTGATTTTAGAACATTTCCGGATTCGAGGTTGCGAGCATAAGGTTCCAGAATTGAACGACTCCGCGGCGTACTTCATAATCCCTTTTTTTCTTGTGAGTGCAAGGGCTGCTGACGAATCCATCACTGGCGTCATCTTAAGAATCGGCACGATGAGATACAAAACCCTTGGAGGTAGATTACGAAGTGAAACGCACACTCCTGCACAGCTTGCTATGCTGTTCGCTATTCTTGTCACTCTCCTCGGCACTGGCGCAAAGCGGATCAGGTGATGTCAGCTTCGGGCTTGGTACCGTGCACGCAAAAGCGTCCGGTTCGGGGGTTGATCCGACTACACTGTTTTCATGTTCGCCCTCGGCAGACTCGTCCTGCGTGCCGACCCCGCATCTGTCGGGTGTGATGATGGGTTTCAACGGGAATTACATGTTCTCGAAACGCTTCGGCGCGGGTGGTGAAGTGGCCTTCCAGCCAGCCAAGCAGAACTATGCCGTGTTGTCAGTGGAAACCCCTACCAGCATCGGTGAGAACATACAGTCCAGGATTACGTTTTATGACTTCAACGGCATCTATCAGCCCGTGAAAAACAAGCGCGCAGCCGTGCAGTTGTTTGGCGGATTTGGCGGCACAAATCAGCGGTTCTACGATAACCTCAACGTTCCCAGCGCTTTAGGGAACTCGAACGCAAGCCAAGTGCTTACCAGTGCCAACCACTTCCAACTTCACGCCGCCGTTGGCGTGCCCATTTATGTGAAGGATGGCTTTTTCGTTCGCCCACAGTTTGACATTCACTATGTTCCGAATTTCAGCCAGTATGGCAGTGATTTGGTGACCCAGGGAATGCTGTGGGTGGGCTACAGCTTCGGTGGAAAGTAGTCGGCGTGCGATCTGCATCCTCCGTCCATTGTTATTGACGGCTAGTTGCAGTCGCCGAGAGGTGACTGCAACGAGTGCCGCCCCATCGGTTTTTCTCCTGAAAAAGGCCAAGACTACTCAGCGGGAAATGCGAACGCGTGTCTCAATTTGATTGACTTGAAGGTTCCAGCGGGGGGATAAATGATGTGTCGAACTCTGGTTCCCAACTAAGCAACTACGACACTCTTTGCAAATATATCTGAGAGGGCACAAATCTATGGACTCAAAGCCGGGTATCAACCGTCGGGATTTTCTATTCTGGACTATCGGTAGTTTATCTTCCATGGCATTGCTGGGCGGGGAAGCTTTCGCATTCGATGGCAAGAAGCTAGCCACGCCAGCCACAAACGCCAATCTGAGCGCGGCGTGGATGCCCAAGGGAGACACATCTTACACGCTGTTCAAGAAGATGATTGAAAAGTCCACGGACTTCTCGTGGCTAAACAAAGGCGACCGCGTACTTATCAAGCTCGCCCTCAACTCGGGGAATCCCTTTCCTGCCACTTCCGATCCATGGGCGCTGGATTGCCTGTTGAAGGTATTGAAGGAACACGGCGCGACGAACATTTACGTCGGCGACCAGTCTGGCGTGCGCAACGTGTTCTGGACCGCGCAAGGACAGGTCAGAGGTACTTCAAGAGCATTTGCCCAAAGTTCAGGGCTCTTGGAAGTGACCGAGCGGAATGGCGCAAAGCCGATTTTCTTTGAAGAGCGCGGCTATGGGGCATATATCAAGACCGTGCCGACCGCGGAGCATCACTGGAAGGAACCGATGCAGGTCACCTCGTTTGTGAATGAGGTCGATCACATCATTTACCTGCCGAGGGTTGGATCTCACGGGTTCGCCGATCTCACGTCGGGCATGAAAATCGGCGTTGGATTCCTGCGGGAAGACAGCCGCCGGGTCTTCCACCAGGGCGGTGAAAATTACTATGCGATGTACTCGGAAATCAGCGAAGTTCCAGAGATCAAGAAAAGGCTGAGATTGACGGTTTCGTCTGGACGTTCAGTAATGACGCTGATCGGACCGGATGCAGGACACGTTGTAGAGCCGCCATCGGCCCCGATTTTCGCTTCGGAAAACCTGCTGGCGCACGAGTTGTTCGCCTATGCATTCCTGGAATACACGCGCGCGACGATGACACCGAAAGACGTTGCCGATGCCGCTTTGGGCGGGAATCTGTGGGATGTGCAAAAGAATCGCACGGTTCGCAACCGCGGCTTCCTGAAATATGTCTGGAATCTTCCGGCGGAACAAGTGCCTGAGATGCCGGTGTTCCAGCCGGGCGATATCTACAAGCATCCGGCGATCGTGAACTACCTGAGGATGAACAAAGATCAGAACATTAACTTCAAGGTGTTCGAACTGAACGAGAACATCGATATGAAGGCGAAACAGTATATTCAGGGACAGTTGAAAGTCTGACGCACGCTGCAGTTAAAACAAACGGCCAGCCTTGGAAAGAGGGCTGGCCGTTTTGTTTGGAAAAGTTACTGGAATGATGACGGCTGAAAAGCGTTGGATATTTGAGCGCTACTGGGATTCCTCACGTTGTTCGGAATGACACCGAAATGAACAACAGTGAGAAGGATGGCGAGTTCAAAGTCAACTACCCCACCCTAACCGTAAAAGCAGCGGTTAGAATGGGGCACCCTGAAGATTTGTTTTCTACCGTAATTTGCTTTCCTGCGATCTTATCTCCGTTAAACCAGGCCGAGCCACTTCCAATAGGTTGCGCCCAATAGCAAGACGAGCAGGTAGGCGGCGATGGTTAGCGGAATACCAGTCTTGATGAAATCGCGAACGTCGAAAGTATCCGTACCATAAGCCACCATGTTTTGCGGTGCGTTTACCGGCAGGATAAATCCGAAGCTGACAACGTATTGCAGCACCATCGTCAGTCCAACGATATTGAGGCCGGGAGTTTTCACCGTCGCCAGGACGGAGAGGATGATCGGAATCATGGCTGACGCTAATGCGGTGGCGCTGGCGAATCCAAGGTGAATGATAATGAGGAAGGCCGCGAACACCGCCAGGATTACGAAGATCGGAGTGGTCTGGAGGCCAAAGCTGGTTACAATCAGCTTTGCAAGCCAGGCCGCAGCCTTGGTCGCAAGCACTGCTGAACCGAGGCTGACGCCCACACCGAAGAGCATCAGGGTTCCCCATCCAACGCGCGACTGAGCGTCTTTCCAGGTCATGATGCCGATGCGAGGCAGGAACATGATGGCGATGGCTGCGATCGTTGTGGTCGAGGTATCAAAGGGGTGGAGAATCTTCTCAGTGGACCAGAGGAATAAGAGGATGAGGGAGAGGATCATCAGCTTCTTTTCGCTGGTCTTCATGGGGCCAAGCTCGGCCAGAGAGCGCGCGATGGCTTCCTTGCCGCCCGCGATTTCCTTGGTTTCCGGCGGCATGGTCTTCATCAGCACATAGTAGAGAACAACCGACATGATGGCCGAGAACGGCGCGGCGGCCATAAACCAGAAGGGCCATGAGATGGAATGGCCCGTCATCTTCTCGATGAAGTTGACGGCGATCATGTTCTGGGCCGAGGCCGTCTTGATACCGACGTTCCAAAGGCTGTCGGCCTGCGCGGTGGCAATCATCATGACGCCAGCGAACTTGCTCTTGAGCGGAACGCCAAAAGCCACGATGATTCCCATCACGATCGGCACCATGCATGAGACGCGAGCTGTGGTGCTGGGAACGAAGAAGCTCAGGACAAAGCCGACCAAAATCACGCCGATGAGGACGCGATTGGTTTTGGCACCGATCTTGGAGAGGATGAACAGGGCGATGCGGCGGTCGAGGCCGGTATGCATCATGGCGGCAGCGATAAACAGCGCCGCACCCACCAACGCGACTGCGGTGTTGGCGAAACCTCCCAGCGCCATCTCAAGGCCCTTGGTGGTTCCGTAGATCACCTTGGGATTATTGATATCAGGCGACATGCCCACCAGAAACGCCATGAGCGCAGTGATGATGACGGCGCTGACCGGATAAGACACCGAGTCAGTGATCCAGACGATGACGGAGAAGAGCAGGATTGCCAGCATCCGCTTGCCTGCTACCGGCAGTCCTTCGGGAGTAGGCATGGCGCAGACCGCTATGAGCGCGATCAAACCAAAGATAAGCCCATACCTCTTGAGAAAAGATTCCTTGACTGTGTTGACCAAGCCGGGGACACCTGCATTCGGAACGGTGACTGTAGCTGACATGCTTTGCTGTGCTCCTTCCTCGCATTCGCGGATTGAAATCGATCCAGGCCGCTGCGACGTGTTGCTTCCCACTCAAAGCCAAAACTCGGTTTGAATGGGCTACCCGGCTAGTGTATCTGTCGAGAACTGGAACGTAACGCAAAAATTTTCAGGTGTAAAGCACTTCCTGACGTCAGTTCCGATTCGCGACTGCATGAGCAACTACAAAGGCTCAGGGTGGAGGGCGTTGCGCTCCCACTCAAGCCGAAAGAAGGCTTGAATGATCAACCCGCGTGGCTATTGGGGGAAAGAGGAAGGATTCGGATGGAGGAGCGATGCCACTTTGGCGAGCATTTGCAGGGGCGGCACGGGCTTGGCAAGGACTTCGAACGCATGGCCCTGCTGTTCTGCGGTGTTCAGAAGATGCTGCGTATCGGCATTGCCTGAAAACAACAAAACCTTGCAATTCGGATAGGACGCACGAATCTTCTTTGCCAACTCGATTCCATTGAGATCAGGCATCACCACATCGCAGATTACCAGTGCCGCCTGAGAGGCTTCGATTGCGGCCAATGCATCGGTTCCGTTGTACACCGCGCTAGCACTGTAACCTGCCACCTGAAAAATAACCACAAGCGTGTCGGCAATTCTTGGCTCGTCATCGACGATTAATATGGTGGATTTCTCTGAAGTCATGGCGCCTTTTTTACTGTGGCACGGTAATTTCTGCAACCGGAAAAACAATTGAGAATACCGTCCCTTTTCCGACTTTACTTCGAACCCTGATTTTGGCTCCGTGCTTTTCGAGAATCTGCCTGGTCACCCAGAGACCGAGGCCGGTACCGTACATTTCCTTCGTGGTAAAGAATGGTTCAAAGACACTTTGCAGCCGTTCTGGAGCAATCCCGGAACCGGTGTCAGCGATCGTGAGACGTATCTTTGCCCTACCATTGAGAGGCGTCCGCGAAAGGCGGAACTCGATTCTGCCGCGATCCGGTACAGCGTCCATGCTGTTGGAAAGCAGGTTTGCGATCACCTGCTGGATTTCGCCGCCGAACGCCTTGATTCTTCCTACGTCAGGACAACGTTTTTTAATGGTTACACCGCGCGATTCCAATCTACCGGCAAACAGCCTGACGGTACTGTCAATGCTCTGGCAGAGGTCAATCAGGGCAGGCGCGCTGGTTTCACGATGAAAAGCCAGGGTTTGCTTGGTAATGTGCGTGACTCGTTCAAGTTCCTGTACGGCTATCTCCAGATACGACTTTGCCTCGGGTGACAATCCGGGATCGAGCATTGCCAGGTAAACGACATTGCCGATGGTCTCCAGCGGGTTGTTGATCTCATGGGCGATGGTAGACGCCATACGGCCAACGGAAGCCAGTTTTTCACTGCGCAAAAGGGCCTGCGCCGCCAGTTTGCGGTCGGTGATATCCAGAATGAAGGTGACTCCCTCATTGCGGTTGTCTTCCCACGCTGCAGCGGAGAAGAGTCCCCAAACCCGGGTACCGTCTCTACGGATGTACTCCTTCTCATAAGGACGGTGAATTCCGGTTGCCTTGATCTGGCGTCGTGCGTCGTCATCCATTGCTTGGTATTCAGGCGGAGTCATCTTCGCCCAGTTCAAGAGCCCGGCGCGCAGATCTGCGCGCGTATAGCCTGTCATCTCCAGGTATTTGTCGTTCGCGTCGATGACAGTTCCGTCTATGCCCCAGTAAAGGATTGCAAAAAGGTCTGTTTCAAAGAAACGACGGAGGCGCATCTCGGCGCGCTTGCGCTCGGTAATATCGGCGGTCACTGCGATTCCAGCAACAACATTGCCATCGGCATCGCGTACAGGAGCTCCCGTGCACTCTGCGATCCAGCTCCGCCCACTCGGCAGAAGAACCTCCATCTCAAACGGTGGGATCTCCCGGTTTTCAAAAACAGCACGTTGCAGGGGAAGGTCGGCATCGTTAATCTGGCGTCCATTTTGGAAAAACTTTAACTGTCGCCCGGCGACGCTTGGATTCAGCGCAGACGCGGATAGATTATCCTCGGCGCTCACCTCGAATTGAGCCAGCGCGGCTGGGTTTCCAGTGATGCTCCGGCAGGTCGGATCCTCCGAGAAAGTGACGCCAACGGGCAGTGCTCTCATCAAGGCACTCATGCGCTGGGTAGCCGCGAAAAGTTGTTCCTCTGCCCGTTTGCGGTCGGTGATATCACGGTTTGTCTCGAGTATGCGTTCGACTCCATCGCTGCCAACCACGAGTTGGTGCCGGCTCGTGACAAATACATCGCGGCCATCTTTGGTGGTGTGGCGAAGCTCACCCTCCCAATTTCGGGTCTCGTGCAGCCTTTCCATGACCTTCGGCAAGGCCAAGGGTCGTATTGTTTTCAGAAGTTCATGGGTAGCTTGGCCGAGCGCTTCTTTTTCCGTGTAGCCGTAGAGTTGCTCGGCTCCCCGGTTCCAGCTTTCAATGCCTCCCTCGGGTCGCCACACGATGATGGCGTCAAAGGAGAGGCGCTGCATTTCAGCGTGCCGCTGCAATATTTCCTCGGCCCGCTTGTGCTCGCTGATGTCATTGAAAACCACTGCGACCTGCCGCAGTTCGGGCGCGCCCACGCGATATGCATGGACGTCATACCAGCGGCCCAAAGCCCTGACCTCATTTGCGAAGGTGACCGGTTCGCCGCTTAGCGCAACGTTCCCGAAAATATCGAACCAGTGCCGCTCAATGGTCGGGATGAGCTCACGTATTCGCTTACCCACCACTTGATACAGCCCGGTCTGCTGCTCGAAGGCCGGGTTGACTTGCAGGAAGCGGTAGTCGTCGGGCTTGCCATCCGCGTCGAAGAGCACCTCTGCAATGCAAAAACCCTCACCCATGGAGTTAAACAGATTGCGATAGCGGGCTTCGCTTTCTCGCAATATCTCTTCGGCGCGAGCGTGGGCGGCGCGCATGCGCAGCGTTTGAATGCCAAAGGCAAGGTCAGCAGCCAATTCCGTTAGCAGGCCGATTTCGGCGATCGAGAATGCATCTGCTTCCTGTGAATAGATACTGAACGCTCCAAAGGCCCTATTCCCCTCCATCAGGGGGACCACCAGCGACGACGCGTAGCCGCGCTTGATCGCCTCCGCACGCCAAGGCAGAAAATCGGAGTCGGTCAACATGTTGCGGCAAAGCGTGGGCTGCCCGGTGCGGATCGCGCTTCCGGTGGGTCCGCGTCCCATTTCGCTGTCGTCCCATGTGAGCTTCAGGGTCTCCAGATATCCGTTTTCAAATCCGGAGAAGGCAGCGGGGCGGACAGTTTTGTCATCCTCGGCAAATCCGATCCACATCATCGCGTGGCCGCAATCTTCCGTCACAACGCGGCACACTTCTTTCAGGTACGTCGACTCATCGACGGCGTGCAACAGCGCCTGAATGCTGTTGCTCTGAGCTTTGAGCGCGCGATTGAGTTTCTGAAGCTGTATCTCAGACCGTTTGCGCGCTGAAATATCGGTCATCGTCACTACGCAGCCGAAAATTCCCTTCGGAGACTTGATCGGTGCCACGGTCAGGAGCACGGGAATCAACTGGTCATGGCTACGGACAACCGCCTCACGTGCCCGTACGGTACTGCCGCCAAGCACGATGGAGAAGAGGGTTCCGGAGGAGGCAGACCCGTCGACGAACTTGAGCGGCAATGCATCTTCGAAACGCTGAAACAATAGATTGGTGCCACAAAGCACTTCCAGCGCCTGGTTCACACGGACGATTCTTCCAGTTTCGTCGCAAACGGCGATGGCTTCGGCAGCACTGTCCAAAATTGAAGTCGCCAGTTTTCCGGCGGTAACAAGTTCATCTACCTTCTTGCGTTCCGTGAGATCGGTGACCACCATGCAGAGCGCGGCGTCTTCAGAACGCATTTCGCGTAGCGACAGATAGACCGGAATGGTTTTGCCATGTCCAGCCCGGAATTCGAGTTCGGCGGTGCTTGAATCTCCTCTCCACGCGCGGGCAAGCATTGCTTCAAAATCATGCATTGCTTCGGCGGAAATGAGTTTTGTCACATGACTGCCGATAATCTGTTCGAGCGGGATTCCAATGAGATCAGCCAGGCGGTGATTGCAATAGAGCACCGTTCCGTCGCCGCCAAGCGTCGCGGCTCCCTCATTCATGGCCTCCACCAGGGCGCGATAGTCATATTCCGCACCCCTGAGCGTGAATATCTGCTGCTCGCCCTGGGGACCAGAAACAACTACGGCATCAACGTCGCCAGCCTGGATGGCGCGAATGACTTCCTGCGCTTCCGCAAGTTGGGCGCGCAGCGTTTCAATCTCCTTCTGCAGTTCGTCGCTCGACTTTGGGACCGGCAACACCATGGCTGACCTTAGTGCTTGAGATTAAGACCGACTACAATTCGCTCAGTATTCGACATGTCGCCGACAAACCGCTGCGGCGGGAAGGGGAGTTCCTTGATCAGTGTCGGAACAGCAATGATCTGTGCTGACTTGGTCGCCGCCGGTTGCTGATAAACATCAATCACTTCCAGTTCATAATGCCCGGCAAGGTATTGGTCACAGATGCGCCGCACATTGTTAATTGCAAGTGCAGAGCGCGGGCTGGTTCCAGTGACGTAGAGACGGAAGAGGTAGGTGGGCTGAGCTAGATCCGCCACCAACTTCTCAAAGTCCTTCAGCGTCTGGTCTACGCCATCATCCAGTTCGTAGCCCACGTTTTCCGGCAGATCGCTATTCGCAGTCATCATTCTCCTGCCTTAGCCGGCACTTGCCTCAGGTTAAGGCCCACCAGCACCCGTTCTTCGTTGGCCAGATCGCCGATAATCTTTCTCGCCGGGGGCGGAAGTTGCCTGACCAGGGTTGGCACGGCAACAATCTGATCTCCCTTGGCGAGAGTTGGGTTCAACATAAGATCGACGACTTCAATCTCGTACTGTCCTTTTAGATGCGTCTCGCAGATACGCTTGAGGTTGGCGAAAGCTGCCACGGACTTGGTCGTCTGGCCCGCGACATACAATTTCAGCAGCCACTTCGCCTGCTTAGTGTTTTCGGCCACCGTTGCCACCCCTTTCGGAAGTTGAGCTTTTCACGGTTGCGTGCCTGGCCTGAGGTCTGTTTGTGGAATTGAGCCCTTTTATATAGTTTTCGCCCAATCGAATTCCACTGTCTGTGAGAAAGAAGTCGCGCAATTCGCGGGAGTGAGCCATGCCACGCGATTTGAGGACATAGAGGGCGCAACTTCTGCGGCCTTCATCTTCCACATCGCGCAGCAACAACCAGACGTCCATGATCGACGAAATGTTCTGGTCCGTACTTTCCAGGCGTCCTCCGGCCGTGGACAGGTGCGTAAACATGGCGGTGATGTGCTTCGTCTTCAAGAAATCCACCAGCCGGGTGAGCATCGATTTTAAGCCGCTGCTGTCACCAGAGATGAAGCTGGTAAGAGGATCCATCACGACCACCCTCGGATTTACCTGTTTGATGATCTGATGGATGGATGCCAGATGGGCTTCCAGACCCAGGCTGTTGGGCCGGACATTATGGAAGTGCAATAGCCCCTTCTTCATCCAGGTCTGAAGGTCGAGCCCAATGGACGACATATTGCGAATTACCTGAGCAGTTGACTCTTCGAAACCGAAATACAGCGCCTGCTCCCCACGTTCGCAGGTAGCCTTCAGAAATGTCATTGCCAAACTGGTTTTGCCCGTCCCAGCCGTGCCAGAGACAAGAATGCTGCTGCCGCGAAAGAACCCCTTCCCCCCAACCATTTCGTCCAGATCGGCAACTCCCGAGGAAATCCGCTCTGCGGAGACCGTGTGGTTCAGGCCAAGTGAAGTGACGGGCAGCACAGAAATTCCGGTTTCTCCCATGAGGAACGGATACTCATCGGTCCCATGGAGACTTCCGCGATATTTCACGATCCGAAGACGGCGGGTGGAGAGCTGGTCAGTGACACGGTGATCGAGGAGGATCACACAGTCGGCAACGTATTCTTCCAATCCGTAGCGGGTCAGCAAACCTTCACCGCGCTCACCGGTTACGATGGCGGTGAGGCCCCGGTCTTTCAACCAGCGGAAGAGGCGGCGCAGTTCGGCGCGGATGATGGATTGATTGCGCAGGCCGGAAAACAGCACCTCTATGGTGTCAAGCACAACGCGTTTGGCATTGATGGAATCGACGGCGCTGCCGAGGCGAATGAAGAGCCCTTCGAGATCATATTCGCCAGTCTCCTCAATCTCGCTGCGCTCAATGAATACGTGGTCGATTGCCAGTTTGCCATCCTTCTGCAACTGCTCGAGATCGAAGCCGAAGGAGGCGACATTCTGGGCAAGATCATTTTCGGTTTCCTCGAAGGCCATGAACACGCCGGGTTCGCCATGGTCGAGGATGCCGTGGACGAGGAATTCCATCCCTATGACTGTCTTCCCCGATCCAGCGCTGCCACACACAAGAGTGGTGCGTCCGGTGGGAAGGCCGCCCAGGGTGACCTCATCGAGTCCTTCAATGCCGGTGGGAGTCTTTCGAAGAACGTTCTGATCCGGGTCCATCAATCCTCCTTAAGATGCGGAGAAATGCTGCACACAGACGAGAGAATTACCCGCACTCAGAAAAAATTGGAAAAGTCTGACTTCTATATCATAGCTGCTCGTTTCAAAGAGTACACCAAAATTGAAAGGCAACTAGCCGTCCTGGCGTATGTTACTTACAAGACATAATCTCGGGGGATACACTTACCTTGGAACCTGGTAAGTCCAGTTACAAAGTCGCGGATCGACCACCGTGTTCTTCTGTCGCGCCCCCCATTCCAGAAGCTCACGGGAGACTTGCGCACTGGAACTGCGGGATGCCATCATAAACCAACGCCAGTATCCTGAAGAAAGTATATGGACCAATCAGAACGCGGAGCAGCGGTAGCAATTGTGCATACGCGCGCGCCGCGGGAATCCATTTTGCTGATGCGGCGATCGGAGCGCAAAGAGGATTCCTGGTCAGGGCACTGGTCATTTCCCGGAGGCCGCCGCGATCCCGACGACACAGACCTGCTGCATACAGCGCTCCGCGAACTTGAGGAAGAATGTGGAATCCGCCTGGGCCGGGAGCAGATGGAAATGGCGCTGCCCCCCTTGCAGGCTGGGCGCAGAACGCGACCGTTTGTGCTGGTGGCTCCGTTTGTATTTGGGATCGACAGCGAACTGCCCACGGCCGTAGACCATCGCGAGGCCGTCGAGGCGGTCTGGGTTCCGCAGAGCGGATGGTGCGACCCGTCCCGGCATTACCTGAGAAACGTACCCGGCCGCCCCGGAAATTGGCTGTATCCGTCATTCAACCTGAATGGAACGCCAGTGTGGGGATTTACCTACAGAGTGATATCGGACTGGCTTGGATTACTGCCTGAAAAGCAGGCGGGATTTGGGGTAGCCTGCCAGATGCTGGAGTTTCTGCTTGCGCAAGGTCTCACGCTCAAGAGCGAATGGGAAGACCGCACGGCGCAATCCTGGACCGGTGAACGCATAACGGCGAAGGTCGCCGAGGTGGAAGGCGTGATCCCTACTGAGTTGGTTGCCGCAAAGTTTGCGACCTCGGAAAAGCTCATCCCGCAGGTAAGCCTCATTGAACTGAACCCCGGCCAGATTCGCGTGGTGGGACTCGCGTTTGAAGAGTATCTGATAACGGCATCTGCTGGACAGCATGACCCTCTCCAAATGAATCCATAAGCACACAACGGGTAGCCCTCATCCACAGGTGGCCCACATCCGCCATCCTTTGGCGAATGTGGGGCGAGAGAAGATTCCACAACAACACCTTTGCAAAGATGGAGGGCACTGCTTCCCACGTTAGCCAAAAACAGGCGAACGTGGGGCACCCGTCGCTTTCCATTCACACGCACCCGGAGACAAAAAAACGGCAGCGCAGAAGCGCTGCCGTCGAGGTTGAATGGACTTCGCTTAGAAGGTCAAGCGCAGGCCGAGTTGAACTTGACGCGTTGAGTAAACGTAGTTGCTGTTCGCACTGCTCGGAACGTTGAACAGCGAACTGTTGGTGGATGACACGGCGGCCGGATTCGAGTACGGGACCAACTGTGGACCAGTAGTAATGCCAGCCGTGCCGCTCGACGGGTTCGTGGCGGAGTAAGCACTGCGCGTGCTGACGTCAGTCACGTTGCGGTGATTGAAGAGGTTGAAGCCGTCACACGAGAACTCCATCTTGTAACGCTCGTAGATGGGGAACTGCTTCGACAGCCGCAGATCGAACACATAGGTTGGGGGTTGGCGATAGCCATTACGTTCGGTTCCAGGAATCTGATAGGAACCGCCTGCGCCGAGCATGCCACCGGGCTGAGCTGACATGTTCCCTACCAGGGTTGTGCCAACGTATTGCGCTGGATAAATCGAAGCGGTCGAGAGCGTGTTGCCCAGGCCATTCTGCATCTGGACGACAGGCGAAGCCTGCCAGCCATCTGCCGCGTACTTCATCCAGCCGCTGTGCTGCCACGGTGCCTGAACAACTGCGTTAAACGTGAAACGGTTGGGCACGTTGGTGAGCGAGTTCCCGTACATTCCAAATCTCGGATGTTGCGGGTCGATCATGTTGCTGGTGCCAGCGCCGGTAGTGTTGTTCATGCCGTAATCCAGAGCGTGTGACCAGGTATAGTTGGCGGCGAACTGGACGTGGCGGCTCATACGCTTTTCAAACTGAATAGCGAGAGCGTTGTAGGCGGAGTTGATGCCGCTGAAGATGTCAGTAACGGTTCCGTAAAGAGGATTGGCCCGCGAGGTATAAAACGGCACGGTAATGGTCTTACCGTTCGGGAGCGGCATTTTAGTTACAGTTCCATTGTTGACCGTGTAGGTGATTGTGCTGGCGGCGGGAGTGACTGTGCTCTTCGTCTGTCCCGTCGGCGCCGCGAGTGAGCAATCCATCTGGGTACCGGTGGAGGTAGCGGTGACTCCGTAGGCGCAGTAGGAACTTCCGGGAGCCTGCAGGTTGATGTCATTGAAGCTCTGCAGATGGCGGCCGAAACTTCCAAGATAACTTGTGGACAGAATCATTCCGTGACCGAGATCCTTTTGCAGGGTCAAGTCAATTTCGTGAATCTGCGGGGTCTTGAAGTTCGGATCGAAGTAATCCACGCTCAGAGTTCCGCTGGTGGTCGGAGCAGTGGCCAGGATCGTTGGGAAGACTGGCGATGGGCTGAGGGACCCGAAGGCGCTGGCTTTAATTGTGTAAGCGTTCTGACCCTGGTTCGTGCCGCTGGTGGTCATGCCGGTGAAGAGAGTGGAGTTGATGATGCGGCCAAAGTACATGCCATAGCCGCCGCGTAGAACTGTCTTGCCGTTGCCAAAGGTATCCCAGGCAAAGCCGACGCGCGGTCCCCAGTCCGGAGAGTTCTTAGGCATGGCGCCCGCGAGGACAGTCTTGGAGCCCACGGTAATTGGATTGACGAGATTGGCGTAGGCGGCGGGTAGCAACTCGATCTCATAACGCAGTCCGAGGTTGACAGTCAAGCGGCGGGTAAGCTTCCAGTCATCCTGTGCGAAGAATGCCCAGTCTTTGGTTGCGAACTGGTAGGTCTTGACGGGTGTGGAAGTTGAGGTTCCCTGGAACGCCTGATAGAAGCTGCTGTAATAGTTGCGAGTTGTATCGTACAAGGCCGCAAAGTAGTTCGGCAATGCACTGAAACTGTACTCGCCGTACTGCTCATACAGATTGTTGATCTTATCGTTGTTGAACATGAAGTCGATGCCGAAACGAAGATTGTGCTTGCCAGCCGAGATCGATACGGAATCGGCAAACTGCGTCTTGTACTCGTTCGGGTAGGCTGCGCGATTCAGGAAGAGCGCCGTGCCCCATTGGAAAGGAGTGCCGATATAGATGTTTGGCGGCAGACCGTATGGGTTGGCATAGCCGGTTGCGACTCCCGTGGTGGTATTCACCGGGTTCACGAGCGTCTGATTTTCATAGGCCGATGGTTTCTGGTTGTACTCAAACTCATAGTCGCGGCCGTACTGGAAGCGGATCTGGTTGGAGGTCACGTTGTTAAACATCGTGTCCAACTTCGCTACGCCCCAGGTGTCTTTCACGTAGTCGTTGCCGAAGCTGTTGGTGCCGTATGCGTTCGTAGCTTGTGTCTGAATGCCGGCGGGAGACCACCAGCGCATGCGGTTCACTTCAAACGAAGCATGGTTCTTCTGGTTGATGATCCAGTCCAACTTCGGGAAGATGATGTCCTGATCGCCTTTGCGCGGAACAGTTCCAGTGATGCTGGCTAGGCCCAACTGCGAGCCGCTGCCAAACATCGCATTCACCCACTGCACTTGTGCAGCGTTGTATTGCGCCTGGGTGACTGCAGTCATACCGGCGGCGTTGGAGCTGTGAGAGTTGTTGGTTAACGCAGCCAACTGGCAAGCGTTGTTGTTACCAGTGTTGGGGTTCGTCCCGCTGGTCCCAGTCGTATTGCAATAACCAGTTGTCCAAGCGCCAGTGATTGCCTGCGGCGTGGCGAAGAATGTCGACGCGCTGTTAGGAACGGCAGTGCCGGGGAAGTTGCGATGGTAGCGATCGTAGCCGAAGAACCAGAACAGCTTGTCCTTGATGATCCGCCCACCAATGCCGATGCCACCCATGCCGCGGACGTCCTTGGGTTTATAGGGCACCGTGTTGACGCTGGTAACCACGCCATTGGTGTACACGGGGACGGCCAAGGTCGTGAAGGGGTTCATCGAGCCCCAGTCGTTGTTGCGATCGTAAATGAATGCTTCGCCGTGAAGTTGGTTGCCGCCGCTCTTGGTGACGGTGTTGATGACGCCACCGGCGGAACGACCATATTCAGCAGAGTAGTTAGAGGTATTGACCTGGAACTCCTGGACGGCAACTTTCGCCGTGGAGTAGCCAGCGCGAGTGCGTCCGCGCTCTTCGGAGAAGTACGCCTGATTGTTGTCGGCGCCGTCCACGGTTACGTTGTTGAGCAGCGTGCTCATGCCGCGGAAACTGACTAGTCCGAAGCCGCTTGAGTCGCTGACCACGCCCGGTGTCAGGAGGACGAAGCTGGACCAACGGCCGCCGTTGATGGGCAGATTCTCGATGGCGGTCTCGTTGAGTGTGGGAGCAAAATCGGCGGAGGTGACGTTGATGAGAGGGGTCTCAGCAGTCACATCAACTTGCTCGGTGGTGCCGATCGTCAAATGCGGGGTCACTGCCGTCAAACTACCGACGGTTACGATGACTTTTGCCGCCTTGTAAGGGGCAAATCCTTCCGCGATGACCGTTACGGTATAAGTTGCAGGCTGCAAGCCACCGACGCGGAAATAGCCCGTCTCGTCGGTCTTTACGTTGAAAGCCTGGTTGCTGCCGGTATTTCTAACGGTGACATCGGCTGATCGAATGACTTTGTTCTGAGGGTCCACGACCGTACCGCCGATCGCACCTTCAGTGGTTGACTGTCCAAAAGCTGTAATGCTGGACAGTAAAAGGCAGCAGAAAAGAAGCGTCAAGAGCAATCGGATAGACCGGTTGCTTGCGATTTCTTTCATGATGTTGCTCTCCTGAAACGACGTTAAGCGCGCTTGAAGTGCGTGGCGCGTCAGTTTTTTCTATTTTGGCTACCGGGCGATTGCCTCTGAGGGCCCTGCCCCGGTTTACAGAATGCAACTATGTTCAGACCATCTGTCAGGGGTTATGCAGTGCAATTGTAAATCGCGAGTTGCTCCTTAACATCAAATATTGGTGAAAGATAAAAACAGGGCTAAAGTCAGTTTTTTGCTTGACAAACCATTGGCGAGTTTCCCTATTCGGCAGAGCCACCGGGTTCGGAAGGGGGCAGTGACCGAAACCAGTTTGAGACCGCCCGGCGATGGTAAACCGGGTCAATCATGCGTAGAATTCTAGGGGAAGGGCGTTTTGTGCGGCGACCTTCTGCAGCCACGTTCGCTGCGCGGCATCCATCACATCTTCACACCGTGGGAATCGTTGAGTTCTGCCGGATTTGTCACGCTCTGCGCTGTTTGTTTTCATAAGTTCATTGGGAATTTTAATTTCTTATGCCGCTCTCGAATTTTGACTCCACGACCGCTATTGCCAAAACCCTGCGCGAAGGCATTGAGCGCCATGTGCGCTATACCTTGGTGCGGTCGATGGATCACCTGACCCCTGCTGAATTGCTGGTACCCGTTTCGTTGGCGGTACGCGACCTGTTCGTAGACCGCATGTTGGCGACCAGCAGGCGTTATAAACAGGCCGATGCCAAGCACCTCTACTACCTTTCGATGGAATTTCTGATGGGTCGCCTGTTGGGCGACACGGTCAGCAATATGAAGTTGAACGAGGTGCTGGACGGCGTGCTGGGCGGTTTTGGAGTCCGCCTGGAACAGGTGCTGGAGAGCGAAGCCGACGCCGGACTTGGCAATGGCGGTCTCGGCAGACTGGCAGCCTGCTTCCTGGAATCACTGGCGACGATGAACATGCCGGGATACGGCTATGGAATCGATTACGAATATGGCATGTTCCGGCAGGAAATCGCGAATGGCTTTCAGCGTGAGAAGCCCGATCGCTGGAAGACCAATGGCACGCCATTTCAGATTCAGCGACCTGAGGAAGCGATTGTAATTCCTCTGTATGGGCGGGTTGAAAATGCGCAGAATCGCGAAAACCGCCGCCAGAGTTGGCTGGACTACCAGGTAGTAGTCGGCGTGCCAAATGACATGCCAGTGGTGGGCTACAACGGACAGACCGTGAATTACCTTCGCCTGTTCCAGGCTCGCTCCTCCGACGACTTTGACATCGACATCTTCAACCGCGGCGACTACATCCGCGCCGTGGAACAGAAGATTGGTAGCGAAAACATCTCTCGCGTACTTTATCCGAGCGATTCGGTGATGGCCGGCAAAGAGCTTCGGTTGGTACAGGAATATTTCCTGGTGGCTTGTGCCGTACGCGACATTGCCCGCAATTATCTTGCGAATCACAACGATTTTGAGCTTTTCCCGGAGAAGGTCGCCATCCAGATGAACGACACGCATCCCGCGCTGGCGGTTGCGGAATTGATGCGCGTTCTGGTGGACGAAAACAACCTGGATTGGGACGACGCCTGGGAGATCACCCAGAAGACAGTTGCTTACACCAACCATACCCTGCTGCCGGAGGCCCTGGAAAAGTGGAGCGTCGCGCTGATGGAGCGGGTGCTGCCGCGCCATATGCAGATCATCTATGGGATCAATTTCAACTTCCTGCGTACTCTGAATGCGTACTCTTGGGTGGATGGCGAAAAGGTTAGAAAGATGTCGGTGATCGAAGAGGGTCACGACAAAAACGTGCGCATGGCACATCTGGCGATCGTGGCGTCGCACGCGGTCAATGGAGTTTCCGCCCTGCACAGCGAGTTGATCCGCACATCGCTGGTTCCGGAATTCGCCCAGTTGTGGCCCGCGAAGTTTAGCAACAAGACCAATGGAGTAGCGCCACGGCGCTGGTTGCTGAAGACCAATCCGCAACTTTCACGCTTGCTGTGCGAGAGCATTGGCGACGCGTGGATCACCAACCTGCAAGAATTGCAAAAACTTGAACCACTGGCGAACGATGCCGCCTTCCAGGCGCAATTTGCCAAGGTCAAGGTGCAGAACAAACTAAAGCTGGCACGCATTATCCGCGATGAAACCGGGGTCAGCACCGATCCGCGCGCAATGTTTGATGTGCAGATCAAGCGCATCCACGAATACAAGCGGCAGTTGCTGAACGTGCTGCGCGTAATCCATGACTACCTCCGCATTGTGGAAGACGGGGATGCGCCGAAGACTCCGCGCGCCGTGGTCTTTGCTGGTAAAGCCGCGCCCGGATACTGGGCAGCCAAGCAGATCATCAAACTCATTCACAATGTGGCTGCGGTGGTAAATAAGGATCGCAAAGCGAACCAACTCCTGCGAATTGCCTTTCTTCCCGACTACCGCGTTTCACTGGCCGAATCAATCATTCCCGCCGCGGATTTGAGCGAGCAGATATCCACCGCCGGCATGGAGGCCAGCGGCACCGGCAACATGAAATTCATGATGAACGGTGCGGTTACGGTGGCGACCTGGGATGGCGCGAATATCGAGATTGCGCAAGAGGCAGGCGAGGAGAACGTCTACATTTTTGGACTGCGCGCGGAACAAATCGAACTGATGCAGCGCAATGGACTCTATCATGCACGCGAGTATTATGATCGCGATCCGCGCATCAAGCGGGTGCTGGATTGCTTTCTCAATGACCGATTCTCGTCCAGCGAGCCGGGACTTTTCCGCTGGATATTCGATGAACTGATCAATCGTGGCGACCGTTTTTTCCATGTAGCCGATCTGTCGCAATATATCGAAATCAACGAGAAGATCGATGCCGATTTCCAGGACATTGCGAAGTGGCGGCGCATGTCCATTCTGAACACGGCGCGCTCGCATAAGTTTTCGAGCGACCGCACGATTGAGGAATACAGCGCTGACATCTGGAACCTAAAGCATTTTCCCAGCGGGATACAGGAACCACCTACTCCTGCTGTGACCAGTCCGCCGACATCGCCAATTGGCCTCACGGTAGAATAATTTTTTAGTGTTGGTGAATGTCTCTGAAAGATGAGGGATGGAACGATGGCAAACGTTAAGTCGCACAAGGGAGTTGTTGGCATTTTGACCGGGGGTGGCGATGTTCCGGGATTAAATCCGGCAATTCGCGCCGTAACTATTCGGGCGCTGCGCGAAGGTTACCAGGTGATCGGTATTCGTCGTGGATGGGGCGGCTTAATTGATATCGTCCGCGAAAAAGATTACGACAACAGCGGTAATTTTTCGATTCTCACGGAAGAGCTGGTGAACCGCGCAGGACGAACCGGCGGAACGTTTCTGCATACCTCGCGCACAAACCCCGGGAGAGTTAAGAAGGTCAACGTTCCTACGCATCTCCAGGATAAATACAACCAGGAACAAAATGATCTGACACCTGAAGTGCTGGAAAATCTTTCGTGGCTTGGCATTGATTACATGATTCCGATCGGCGGCGATGACACGCTGAGTTACGGCGTTCGCCTCTACGAAGAGGGCGCAAAGATCATCGCGATTCCGAAGACGATGGACAATGATGTGCCTGGAACAGATTACTGTATCGGATTCAGTACCTGTGTCACGCGCACGATCCAGATGACAAATTCGTTGCGCACTTCGGCTGGGTCGCACGAACGTTTTCTTGTGCTTGAGGTCTTTGGACGCTACGCCGGTTACACTGCGATGCTGCCCACAATGGCTGGTGCCGCGAACCGCTGCGTCATCCCCGAACACAAGTTCAACATCGAAAGACTGACCGAACTTCTTAGCTATGATCGTAGCCGTAATCCCAGCAAGTACTCCATTGTGCTAGTGAGCGAAGGCGCGATGTTTGAGGGCGGGGAGATGATTTATGAAAATCAGGGCACGGATGCCTACGGCCACAAAAAACTTGGCGGAATCGGCGACCTTGTATCGGAAAAGCTAAAGGAACTATCGCCGAAATTCAACGGCGGCAAAATGGTCGACGTGATCAACCAGAAACTAGGCTACCTGGTGCGCGGCGGCGATCCGGACGCAATCGATTCGATTGTTCCAATGGCCTACGGCAATCTTGCGCTCGACCTGCTGCTGCGGCGGATTCACGGAAGACTGGTGGTTCTGAAGAATGGGCGCTATGACGATATGCCGATCGATTGCGTCACCGGCAGCAAGAAGATGGTGAATGTACATGACCAGTACAACACCGAGCGTCTGCATCCGCTCTACAAGAGCTTCCACATGAAACCGCTATTTATTATGACAAGCGAGTAAGGCGAATACCGATGTTCGCAGACTGCCCCGCGTGATACGCGGGGCAGTCTGTTTCCGGGCTGTGAGTTTCTTCGCGGTGTTTTGCTCACGATTTGTGTTCTCGAGCTACAGCCCTTTTCATGCCTTGCACATAGCATCCAGTTGCTCGCGATAGTACGGCAGACACCCTGTCTTACTGAAGCGCACTGGCCTGAGCTGGTCAGTGACTCGGTCCACTTCAGGCTTTCGATGTCCTGCCTCAAAGCTCGGCACTCTCACGTTTTCGGCACAACCCATGGAGGGTAGGGAGTATCTAGAGTAACCATCCCAACGAAAGCGAAGGTGTCTCATGTCCCATCACTACTCCGGTCCCAACTTTGGGTTCCCCCATGGGGACGCCCGTCTCGATTTCACCGATCTCTACGCGTTTCCAAAACCAGGTGACTCCGGCAAGTCGATCCTCATCATGAACGTACACCCATCCGCAAACTTGGACCCGCCAGGGAACACCACCGCCGAGCCATTTTCCACTGAGGCCTTCTACGAACTCAAAATCGACACCGACGGCGATGCTGTCGCCAATGTCGCATACCGCGTGCGCTTCTTCGCCTCCGAGCGCGGAACGCAGACGGCGACACTGCGCCGCGTGGAGGGAGCGCAGGCCGCCGGCACGACTGACGGCGGGGAGATCATCGTCGAGCGGACACCTGTCTCCACGGGCCGGGAGGCGCACGTCACAGACGCGGGCGACTACCGTTTCTTCACGGGCTGGCGCAGCGATCCTTTCTTCTTCGACGTGGAGGGCGCCCTCAATAACTTGCAGTTCACTGGGAAAGATTTCTTTGCCGACAAAGACATATGCAGTATCGCGATCGAGTTGCCGAATTCCGCACTGGGGGCCGGAAAGGTCGGCCTCTGGGCACGCACGCTCGCCAACCAGGGCGGCAAGTGGGTGCAGACTGACCGCGGCGCGCGGCCCCAGCAAACACCCTTTCTTAGCGGCGAAGAGAACGCTGCCTACCTTGCCGCTGAGCCAGCCGGTGATGCCCGATTCATTCCCGTCTTCGCACACGCGCTGGAGCACGCAGGTGGCTACACGCCGGAAGATGCAAAACGGGTGGCTGCAATGTTGCTGCCCGATATCCTTTTCTACGATCCAAGGCGTCCGGCGTCGTTTCCCAACAATGGCCGCGCACTTGCCGACGACGTCGTAGAATTCTTCATTCCCATCCTGACGAATGGAAAGGTGAAGGGAGATAAAGTAAGGCCGCACGGCGATATCCTTGGCGCATTCCCTTACGTGGGTGCGCCGCACAAGGTCTGGTCCGTGGAACGCGCCGCCTGAGAGGCCAATCACGGGACTACGTTCAAGTGAGCCCGGCAAGTGCAGAGGTGCTTCATCCGGAGAATATTGCCGGGCACCCCACCTTCGGCGCGCCGCATGGGCGCGGCGAAGGTGGGAAGCAAGATCTCAGAGCCGTCCAATGAGTCAATCTCAACAGTTCCCATCTCTCCCCAGCGTGCAATGGAAGCTGCCCCACTCCCAATCGACACTTGGGATCGTCTGGCCATTAACTGATCGAATTACCACTGTCGCGAGAGGAATACGTTCTTCTAGGACGGGCTTTAGACTCGGATTATGAAGAAGCTTTTGATCTTTGCTGTTCTGATTCTGATTGCACGTGGCGGTCTGAGCGCGCAGCCGCATATTTGGCAGCCGTCACCCGGACATACGCAGGTGCCGATATGGCCGGGGTCAGTGCCTGATGCGCAGTCCGTCCCTGGGCCGGAGGACGTAACGACAACTGGCAAGGGTAATCTGGTTGCCGGTAAGCCGTACCTCTGGGTGAAGAACGTGACGAAGCCAACGATGACGGTGTATTCGCCAATGGGCAAAAATACAGGCATTGCCGTGCTCGTGTTTCCCGGTGGGGGCTTTGAGGGATTGTCCATCGACCTCGAAGGCTCGGAGGTCTGCGACTGGCTCACCTCCAAGGGGATCACGTGCGTGCTGCTGAAATATCGCGTGCCGAGCTTGCCTTATGACTGGCACTGCGACTGCCGGTCCAATCATGGTCTAGCGAAGTCAACACTGCCGCTGGAGGATGCACAGAGAGCGATGGGGTTGTTGCGATTGCACGCAGCAGAGTGGCACATCGATGCGCACAAGATTGGAGTACTCGGTTTTTCGGCGGGCGGGTATCTGGCGGCGGAAATCAGCACGCACTTCAGTCGCCGTTTGTATCAGCCTGTCGATGCGGCGGACAAAGAAAGCTGCCGTCCAGATTTTGCCGTGGGTGTTTATCCAGGCCATTTGTGGACTGGCGGCGAGACTTACGCATTGAATCCGAATGTTCCGGTTACGCGGCAGACGCCGCAAACGTTTTTGGTACAAGCAGAGGATGACACCGTGGACGGCGTAAACCAAACGGTGGCGTACTACATTGCGCTGAAAAAGGCTGGCGTTTCCGTGGAGATGCATTTGTACGCCCAAGGTGGGCATGCGTTTGGGCTAAGACATTCGAAGTTTCCGATAACGCGATGGCCCCAGCTAGTGGAGACGTGGCTGCGCACGATTGGAATGATCGCGGAGTAGTTGTAATTCCTGAGCAAGAGTTGTCGTCCCCTCGCCATCCCGGAAGGTACTTACAACCGTATCCTCGCGCTTTGAATCAGAGCTCAACAGGTATGGCGAAGGAGAGCACTTTGGAAATCAGCTTCAACTTTGTTCGTCGAAGGCCGGAATGGTCTCTCCGACAAGCTTTGTCCCATGTCGGCACCCTGAGAGGCGGGGCACATCTGCGTAGTGCATTTCTGTTTAGAGATGGCATGATTCGCCGGTCCGTACGTGGTCTCTTAGTTGCCGTCACCGCGACATTCTTAGCCACAACTGCAACCCTTTCCTATGCCCAATCGAACTGGACCTTTGGCGCCCCATTGCCTAAGGCGATGGGCGAGATCGTAGGAGTCACAGTGGGCCGCAGCGTGTTTGTGCTCGCAGGACTTGACGATGAGATATTCGCGCCCTACGGTGCGGTCTATCGTTACGACGAGGACGGCGAGAAGTGGACGACGCTCCAAAATATGCCTCTCCCCGCGCACCACATCATGGCGACGGCTCACGCAGGCAAGATCTATGTGTTCGGCGGCTTCACCCGCCCGCCTGACCTCAAGTCGTGGCAGCCGACATCCGCCGCCTGGCAGTACGACCCTGCGACGAACACATGGGAGGCGCTCGCCCCCCTCCCGAGGCCGCGCGGCGCGGGACAAGCCGTTACGGTGGGCGACAAGATCTATATCATCGGAGGCGCTTGCTCGGACCCCGAAGGGAAGACCGCGAATCCCATCATGCCCAAGTCCCCGGGCCAGGTCGTAGTCGGGTTTGTCGATGAGTATGACCCAGCGACGAACACCTGGACGCGAAAAGCGGACATGCCAACCCCGCGAAACCACTTCCTTGCAGCCGAGTCCGGGGGCAAGATCTACGCGATCGATGGTCGCGTCGGCGCAGTATTTGTGACCATGGCGGGGATCACGGATGTGGTCGAGGAGTACGACCCTGCAGGGGACAAATGGAAACTCGTGAGCCGCGCGCCTACGAACCGGGGTGACGTTTCCGGGGCGGTACTGAACGGAAAGATCTACGTCGCGGGCGGCGAATTCCAGGATTCGAATCGAAAAATGGCGTTTTGGGCCGTCGAGGCGTACGACCCTGCGACGAATTCATGGGAGGTCTTACCCCACATGCAGATCACGCGCCACGGCTTCGCGATGGCGTCCGTCGATGACAAACTTCACGTTGTGGGCGGCAGCTTTCAGTCGGACGGAATGCCGGGTATCTTCTCGGAGACCGCGACCCACGAGGTACTTACGGTCAAGCAGAAGAAATAGTCGGGAGCCGGGTAGCGATGATCGCCCTGCCGGGAACAAACGGCAGGGCGGCGCGTTAAATAAGACACTCCAATCAAAGAGTCCTCAGAGCCCGTGGCTTCATCGAGTGGGGGCATTTATCCCGACTACCAAAATCTATGCGGGTCATAGAAAGAATGAATTTCCTATTACCATCCTCCTGCGTCATGCTGATTACAGAGTGTCTGCTACCATCGCCCGTTCTGGGCACTCCCTGCCATATCAGTCGGTGATACTGCCACTCGTACTCCCAGCGCTGCCTCGGGGGAAGCGGCGAGGGGAGCTTTGACCCTGCGTACCTCAATGAAAGCTGTGACTCGTGAGGGGCGCAGGGTCGTTGTCGCACTGCGCTCGGCCTAGCTCCAACCGGTTTCCGCGATGAACTCCCTAGTTCATTGCAAAGTGTCTCTGACGGCAAGTGCCTCACGCACTTTACGAGCCAGGGTGGCCATACTGAATGGCTTCTGCATAAACATCACCCCAGCATCTCGAACGTCATACCGCACGACTGCATCGTCTGTATAACCTGACATATAAATCATCTTTAACTCGGGGAGGAAGACTTGGAGCATCTCTGACAACTCCCTGCCTCCCATGCGAGGCATCACCACATCTGTCAGCAGAAGGTCTATTTGCCATCTAAAATCGGCGACCACTGCAAGAGCGTTCTGGCCAGAGTCGGCCTGCAGAATGGTGTATCCCAGGCTCTCCAGGAACTCACAGATCGACTCGCGAAGAGCGGCTTCGTCTTCTACGACCAGCAGAGTTTCCGTTCCAGATTCATAGTCATCAATCTCTACTGACTTTGAAACTGCTGCGGCATCTGCCACCTTGGGTAGATAAATTGTGAAGCACGCACCTTTGCCAATCTCACTATTAATGCAGATGTGGCCACCACTTTGTTCCACGATGCCGTAAACCGTGGATAAGCCTAACCCCGTTCCCTTACCAACTTCCTTCGTCGTAAAGAACGGTTCGAACATACGCTCCTGTGTTTCCTTGCTTATTCCGACCCCGGTATCGCTGACCGAAAGTTCAACGTACTCACCTGCTGGTACGCGGACTGTCCCATGCGTCTCTTGGGAATCCTCGCGCAAAGTTACATTGCTGGTCGTGATCGTGAGAGCACCGCCGCGTGGCATCGCGTCCCGGGAGTTTACACAGAGATTCATGAGAACCTGAACGATCTGATCGGGATCGGCTTTGATAGCCCAGAGCGAGGGGGCGCCATGAAATTGAAGGTCGACATCCTCTCCGACCAGGCGCTTTAGCATCTTTATGGTTTCGCCTATTCCTTTATTCAGGTCAATTATTTTTGACGAAGTTATCTGCTTGTGGCTGAATGCGAGCAACTGACCCGTCAGGCTGGCTGCCCGCTCAGTCGCCAGTAGAATCTGCTGTAACTTTCTTCGGGAACTGTCGTTGCCAACATAATTGTCACGCAACATCTCCGCATAGCTTCTGATTACCATTAGGAGGTTGTTGAAGTCATGCGCGACGCCTCCGGCTAGTCGGCCCACCGCCTCCATCTTCTGGGAATGACGGAGTTGCGCTTCAAGTGTACTCACTTCCTGCTCCGCCATTTTCTTTTGCGTAATATCCATCACGACGCCGGTCAGGCGTACTGCTCCGCCAGAGGCATCGCGAATAACGCTGCCAAATCCACGAACCCAGCGGACAGTACCATCAGGCATGGAGATGCGAAACTCGGAAGTGGGATTATTTTCTTCTTCCAGAAATTGTTTCGGATACGCTCTTCCGAATGGTTCACGGTCTTCCGGAGCAATGAGACTCAGCAACTTATCGTAGGTAATGACAGCGTCGTTATCGATTCCGTAGATCTCCCGGGCTCGGGCATCCCAGAAAATTTCTCCGGTAATTAAGTCACGGCTCCAGACGCCCAGTTTTGCCGCATCAATCGCGACCTGCACCCTTTGCCGGCTCTCGTTTAGTTCGCGTTCGACCCGCTTGCGTTCGGTAACGTCGCGGAAATTCCAGATGCGACCATAGAATTGTCCGTCCTTTCCCCACATCGGTGCCGAGTAGCGGTCAAAAGTTCGGCCATCCTTCAGAATGAGCTCATCCCCGCTAACTTCCTGCGGATGTTGGTAGAGATAACGAAGCTTCTCGTAAAACGCCGTGGGATCCGTCATCTGACTCGCTACGAATTGGAGGACTGGTTCATCGATTCCGTTTTCGATGAGGTCGGCAGGAATTTCCAGCATCTCGGCAAACCGGCGATTATGGGACAGGATGCGATCTTTTTCATCCACTACCAGGATTCCATCAATCGTGACTTCCTGTTGAGTGGTTAGAAGAAGGTTTCTAAATCGCAGCTCCACCTCTGCTTGCTTGCGGTCCGTGATATCTTGCACGGCACCCACAGTTTGTACCGCATGCCGTAGATTTCCCTCTCCCTCGAAAGAAGACTGCCCCCTTGCGGTTACCCAACGTATTCCGTCTGCTCGCACAATACGGTGTTCCACGCAAACCGGACCACAGCCCGCTGGATCACCGCTGACACCGATCGCATTCACGAATTTCTCCCTGTCCTCAGGCAGAATGTGCTCGATGAGCACGGCGGGGGTGATCGTCTCATCTCGACCAAGACCAATGATTTCCCGGAAGAGCGGTGAGCAGTGCATAAGATTGGTAGAGTGATCGTGCTCGAAGATGCCAAGTCCAGCCACGCCGACGGCCTGTGCCAATAGCTGCTCGCTCCGGTGCAATTCCTCCTCTGAGCGCTTGCGCTCGGTAACGTTTTCAAAGAGCGCTACGAAGTATTCTCGCTGAGGGCTATAAGCCGAGATGGAAAACCACGCGCCCAGTGACTTAACTTCGGTCTCAAAATTCTCCGGCCGTCCCGTAAGCGCAACTCGGCCATAAATCTCGAACAACCGTGGTGTTTCCTTGATTCCTGGAATGACCTCGGTGACCCTTTTTCCGACGACGTTCTTCAGGCCGGTTAGTTCTTGGAAGGCTTTGTTGACATCGAGAACGATAAAGTCTGCCGGGCAGCCGCTATCATCGAAGAGCATCTTGCAATAGGCGAGACCCTCTGACATGTTTTCAAACAGGGAGCGATAGCGGTTTTCGCCCTGCCGCATCGCGGCCTCGGCATGGAGTTTTCCCAGTGCGATGGCCAGATGATCTGCCAGTCTCTCCCACAAAGCGATGACTTCCGGCGAGAATTGTCCCTTGCGCCGGTCGTTTAACTGCAATAATCCAAATCGTTCCTCGCCTACGCACAGGGGAATGAGTGCAACCGATTCGTATCCTTCAATATTGCACCGGTTGCGGGGCCAGGACTGCCGATCGGCCACAGTGGTTGAGGCGAGCAATTCAGTTGAGTTGTTGGTCCAGAAACTCCCTTTAGGCGTGAAGAATGGCTTGGAAGAATCAGTACGCCCATAGATGACATTGCCGCAGATGCACTCGACAAGGGGATTGCCATGATTGTCCCGGATCACCTCGCCGGAGTCGTCGCGGGCACACAGTTTGCTCTCTGCCAGGACAAACTTCTCGGGGAACCCATGGGCCTCGTAATAGGGGAAATCACCCCCATCGCGGAGCCGGAGGCCAACCGCCTCACAGCCGGATTGCGTCTGAAAAAATCTGGTCGCCCCACGGATCAGGTCTTGAGTTCCCGTGCTGCCATTCACAAGGCGCAGGAACTCAATCGTCACCTCGCGTTCGTGCTCCAATCGCTTCCGTTCAGTAATGTCGCGCAGAAAACACACAAACTGACCGCCGTCGAAATTCTGGAAGGTGACGTGAATCTCAATGTCGATTACTCTCCCATCTTTCCGGCGGTGACGTGTCTCAAAGCGATCTCCTCCCTGACGCATGATTTGCTGAATATGCCCGGCGGTTTCCTGCTCGGTTTCAGCAGCTTCCAGGTCAGAGATGCGCTTCTGCAAAAGTTCTTCACGGGTGTAACCGGACATCTTGCAATAGGCGTCGTTAACTTCTCGAAACGTCCCTTGAGTGTCCACCAGCCAGAATCCGTCTAACGCCGTCCGCAGAATTGTCTCGAGATGCTCTTCGTGTTCCTTAACCGCCTTTTCGGTTACCCGGTTTTGGCGCTGGGCTTCCATGTTGTCCAACGCGAACGAGATATCCAGCGCTACTTCATCGAGCAAGCGCGATTCAGCTTCATTGAAAAGTTCCGCCTCTGCAGCACCCACGACGAAAACGCCGCAGACCTCGTCCCGCAGCCGAATAGGGTACGCGGCACAGGCGCGCAGCCCGGCTTTTGCAGCTGCTTCCCGGCAAAGAACCGCGCGTGCGTCGTTCCTCAGCTCATTGATTATGCATGGCTGTGCCTGTTGAATCGCCGCTGACGTGCACCCGCAGTGACCGATAGCTTCTCCGATCGTAATTCTCGCGTCGTCACCCGCTTTGGCGATTGGTACCAGCATACCGGTGGAGTCGTCGAGCAGCCCAATCCAAGCTGTCTTGAAGTGGGCGGATTCCAATGCTATTTCGCAAATCTTCGGGAATAATTCCTCCCGCGAACGCGCGCGAACAATTGCCTGGTTCACCTGGCTCAAAGTCGCATAGAGCCGGCTCAGACGGCGGATTTCCGAATCAGCTTTGTGCTTATAAACGGCGATCTCGATGTTCGTGCGCAGTTCACGATCCTCGAACGGCTTGAGGATATATCCGAAGGGCTCCGCGCTTTTCGCTCGTTCGAGGGTGCTGTCATCCGCGAAGGCCGTCAGAAAAATCACCGGGAGCCTGAATCGTTGCCTTATTTCCGTGGCCGCTGCAATCCCATCCATTGCGCCCTGCAGACGGATGTCCATCAACACGAGATCAGGCAATAGTGATTCCGCTAGTTCAATCGCCCCGGCTCCAGTATCCGCTTTGCCCGCCACAGCGTAGCCGAGATCGAGCAGTCGAGCCTCAATGTCGTTCGCTACAATGAACTCGTCTTCAACGATCAGGATCCTTGCTCGATTCATTCTGCGGGCCTTCCCTTGCCCGTGTGTACAAAACTGACCTGAACCATCGTGCCATGATCCGACTGCACTTCCAGTGTCGCAGAAATTTGCTTTGCCAATCCGGTTACCAGTTGCGTTCCCAGCGTGGCACTTTGCTGGTAATCCCTACCGGCCTGAAGGCCTATGCCGTCATCCACCACTGCTAGAATGACTTGGCCATCATCTACAGTGTGGAGCGTGACAGTAATTTCGCCGCTCCGACCGTCGGGAAATGCATGCTTAAACGAGTTTGTAACCAGTTCGTTGACAATTAAGCCGCAAGGAATCGCAACGTCAACGTCAAGCTCCAGTCCCACCGGCACAACATCCACGGTAACGCGAATCCGCTCCGTCATCTGCTCATATGCACGGCAAAGGTGCGCGCAAAGATGATTGAAGTAAACCTTGCAGTTCACTCCGGTAGCGTTGCCCTCGCGGTACAAGGTTTCATGAAGCAGGGCCATCGCACGGATGCGTCCCTGGGTTTCGCCAAGAGTTTCAAGAGCGGATTCATTCTTTACTTTTCGGGCCTGGAGATTGAGCAGGCTGGAGACAATCTGCAGATTGTTCTTAACCCGATGATGCACTTCCTTAAGTAAGGCGGTCTTCTCCTCCACCGTAGCGAGTAGCGCTTCTTCTGCCCTCTTCCTCCCACTAATGTCGCTAAAGACAATCGCAACTTGACGCAGCTCCGGCACAGCGACGCGATAGGCACGAACCTCGTAGCAGCGATTTAATGCTTTGGCTTCATTTTCGAAATGCGCGGGCTCGCCGGTGAGTGCGATCTTCCCATATATCTCGAACCAATACGTCTCATTCGATGGGGCAAGCTCACGGATTCGTTTCCCCACGACGTCATGTAGCCCGGTCTGCCTTTCAAATGCGGCGTTGACCTCAAGAAATCTGTAATCGACAGGCTTGCCATCGTCGTCAAAGATTACCTCGATGATGCAGAACCCTTCATCCATTGAGTTGAACAAACTGCGATAAAGCGCCTCGCTTTCCTGCAGTGCTTCTTGCGTCCGCTTGCGCTCCGTGATGTCCTGTAGAGAGCCACGTACCCTGGCGACTTTTCCGTTTTCCACGACAGGATGACCGATGGTGCGGACCCACTTGCGAATGCCCTTTGCGGTGAGAATCTCCAGTTCAAGGTCATACGGCTGAGCCTGCTCCATGGCTGCTCGAACAGCCGTTTCAATTCGGGGCCGAGAACCGCCGTAATAGTAGTTCAAGCCAGTAGTCACGTCGATCGGCGCAGTGGGCTCCAGATCGTGAATAAGAGGAACTTCTTCAGTCCAGCGTCCCTTGCCGGTGGACGCGTCGAATTCAAACCCGCCCATCTGCCCAATTCGCCCCATCTCCTTGAGTAATTCCTCGCTCTCACGGAGTGCTTCCTGGGCTTGCTTGTGTTCGGTGATGTCTGCAGCCACGCCGTCCCACACGACCTGGCCGTCCGGCTTACGCCGCGGGCGCGAGCGCACATGGAGCCACCGGCATTGACCATCGGCGTGCAGTATGTGCAATTCCATCCTGAAGTCACTCAAGGTCTGGAGACTGGAAGCCTCCGCCGCTGCCATCATGGCCAACTGCCCCGGTTCGACCTGGCTATACAGCACCTTAGCGTCGCGAAGTACGTCAGTCGCCCTTAGTCCATGCAGCCTTTCCACACCGGCGCTGAGGTAAAGAAACTGCGGGCTGCCGTCGGCTTGGTGAGTGTATTGGTAAACATAGCTATCGGGGAGGTTGTCCCCGAGGACGCGCAGCCGTTCTTCGCTTTCCTGTAGGGCCTTCTCTGCGGTTTTGAACTGTTTTTCGCTCTGCCGCAACTTCTCGGTGCTCTCCCGTAGCGCTTCTTCCTTTCGGTAAGCAGCTAGGTGGCGCTGATATTTTCGGTAGCGCGCGGCTACCCAACTCATGAAAACGCCCATGCCGAAAAAGACAGCCAGGGAAACGACGTCCGATGTATTTGCGATCGCCAACTGCCCGCGCGGAGGGAAGATAAAAAATGCCGCCAGAAGCGAGGACACCACGGTTGCTAATAGTCCCGCCCAAAAACCAGCCAATATCGCGGCAATCATTACGGATGGATAAAAGAAGATATACGGTGGGAGCTCCAAGCCAAGGTAATGCGCCACGGCATATCTGAGCAGAAATGCCGCCACAACTGCAACTGTCGCCGCAGTCCCGCGAAGATAGGTTCGAGCTGGCATGCACTCATGCTTTCTAGCATCAGTTGCTAGCTCGAACCTATCAAGTGTGACGTGCACTAGCAAGCGGCAAACCCCAAAGCTGGTTACTGAGGTCACCAATTTGGACGGTGGTTGATTCCCTCAGAAGCGACACTGGCCGTTCCCGGTCATCAACCAAGGCGCGCGCGGCGACCCGTGCATCTGGTCACAATGCAACCCCGCACATAAATCAAGCTTCCAATCCACCCGTGTCCAGCGCTGGAAATGCCGCTAAAGGTGTCCGCACCGATTCACCACTGTGGCATGGTGATGAACAGAATCTCCTGCAGTGACGGAGGATAAGCATGAGAATCAATCAGGCATTTCAAAATATTGCGAAACGTATCCCTGGCCGGCGCAAGTTGGCCAGAGTGCTTTACCGCGATAAGGTGGTCGACATCGATTCCGTCAATCAACAACTACAACAAATTCTCATTAATCAGTACAAAAGCGCGTCCTTCACACGAGACAAGCCATTTGAAAAGATCTCCGAAGCCGGTTTCAGATGCTATTCGGAGTTTGAGGAAGATGGAATCATTCTCTACATCCTCACAACGATCGGAATGAAAACGAAACGGGTTGTTGAGATTTGCTGTGGGAATGGCATCGAATGCATGGCAACAAATTTGATATTGAACCACGGCTATCAAGGCTATTTATTTGATGGAAATGACGAGAATGTTCAGCAGGCAGTCTCTTTCTTCAAGAGAAAAAAAGATTGTTGGATGGTTCCGCCAAGGGTCGAACGGGCGTGGATCACGAGAGAAAATGTTAATTCGCTGCTGAAGAGTATTGGTGCAAGCGGCGAAGTGGATCTGCTTTCATTAGATATCGATGGGAATGATTACTACATTTGGGAAGCAATTTCAGAAACTAACCCGCGCGTTTGCGTTTTCGAAACCCACGATATTATTCCAGGTGACCAAAGCCTCACTATCCCCTATAACCCGTCATTTAACCGTTGGTCGAAAGAAGGCCATGAGCAAGATTTTCGCTCGGTGTCTCTCCTTGCCATGAAGTCATTGTCCGAAAAAAAAGGCTACCGATTGATCGGCTCACACAGGCACGGATTTAATGTATTTTTTATGCGGAATGACATCGGTCAAGGCATATTCCCTGAAGTCAGCATCGATGAAATACACGATAACCCATGGACAAGAAACGGGCAAAAGGAGCGCTGGCCATTAGTGAAAGACATGGGATGGATCAAGGTTTGATCGGTACGATCCCTGCAAACAGAGCGTCGCAGGTTTGCCGTCATCTAACCACCAGCGACCATCACCACGAAATATACCTGTCCCCCTTCTTTCAATGGGGTTTCCAAACCTTGCTGGCTAGCGATGTTTCTTCCATTGACCAGCAAAGCCATCACATTCTCCTGGCCTTCCGCTGGCAATACCTGACGGGCAAAATCCAACCCGTAGCGTTGCTGGAGGACATTCAGCATTTGTCCTGCGGTATAAGGCGGATCGCTCAACTCCAGCGTCACTCCCAATCCGAGCTGTTCACGGAATGCACCAATACTCTTAACCGAAATCAACATGATATGGGCCTACATTCCAGATAGTCGAAAACTCCTCAAGGGGATCTGACCAGGCCTATACGACTTTTTTTATCCCCTTTACGGAGAGGGCTCCCTTTTGGCAAAACTCGATACACTTGGGGCTTCCATCACAAACGTCACATTTCCGGGCGCGATGAGCCTCTGCGTCAAGAAAAATGGCGTGAAACTGACAGGCCTCCACACATTGGCCGCAGCCGCTGCATTTTGCTGAATCCAGCGCGACGATACCGGATTCCTTATTTAGTTCGAGGGCGCCCTCGGGACAAACGTCGACACACGCCGGCTTTGGGCACTGCAGACAGATGACTGGAACGCTGGGCAGCGGATGGGTAAAGGGGACGTGGATGTTTGCTCGACGCGGATTGAACTCTCCGGTGTGAACCACGGCGCAAACAATTTCGCAGGTTTCGCAGCCGGTACATTTCTGTTTGTCTACTGACAATCGCATAAGGGATTCCCCTTTTCTCGTGACACTTGAAGTCTGGTTAGCGTTTCGGCTGACGGTATGCCCTGATCGTCCCAGCCCCTCAGTGCATAGAACTCTGTCATGATTGTGTCCAGCGCCTCACGCGGGATAAATCGCCCCTGTGCCGGACCGTTTAACAGACCCTCTTTGAATACACGCGGCGGTAAAGTATCGTCGGCCCGGCTAAAACCTTCCCTATTATTGAACAGCCGAATCGTCGTTTCCACGCGGTCGGCGATCGTCGCCAGTTCTCCCACGGTCATTTCTTTCCCGGTTACCGCCCCATAGAAGCCCGCAAATTCGGCCAATTTCAAGGGTATGAACTTGGCAGGCATATCGCAGACCAGCAGGGAATGGAGAATTGTATTCTCATCGTAAAGACGCTTTACGATTCCAGCTTTTCCATCCGTTTCGCAGGGGTTTTCTTTGCCCAGCACCTCTACTGCTGGCGGCCATGCCCTTCGGTGGCATGCTCCGCGAGGATTCACGGCATACGCCAAGGCGGTTCCGTAGCCGATTCGGGGATCATAGGCCGCAAACTCCATGCCCTTCACCTGCATGGCAAAATCAATCGAGTTGTGGCCAATCTTCTCCGCCGCAGACCGAACTCCTTCCGCCAGCCAATCTCCCGCCCCCTGACGATAGGCGATGTCGTGAATCAACTGCAGGGCTGGCTCAGCGCTGCCAAATTCCATCTGGAGGCCGTTAACGTCCTCCGGCTTCAAATATCCGCGTTCCACGCACTCCATGACAAAACCGAGCACGCTACCGGTAGAAATGGTGTCGACGCCAAGCCGGTCGCACAGAATGTTGGCCTGAATCACCGCCGGCAGTTCGTCAATTTCCAGATTGGAGCCAAGCAGTCCCAGGGTCTCGTACTCCGGTCCCTCGACGATGCTGCCTTTGTACTTGCCTTCCTTGGCTTCCATGATCTTGCTGCAACCGACGCTGCAGCCAAAACAGGCCCGGCTCTTTATGGTTGAGGCCTTGCACGCTTCGGCATTGATTTTGCTGGCGCCATCGAATTGGCCTTTGCGAAAATTGCTTGTCGGCAGCATGCCGGCGGCGTTGGTTATGTTGAGGGTCAGCGGCGTGCCAAACTCCATCCTGGCTTTGCCTACCGGGCTCTCGGAAAGCTTGGCGATACTATCGTGAACTATCGACAGCAGTTTCATGGGGTTATGGCTCGTAACACCCCCGCTGCCTTTGACCACGACCGCTTTAATGTTCTTGGAGCCCATGACGGCGCCAACACCTCCGCGCCCAGCCTGGCGATAGTAGTCGCTATTGATGGTGGCGAACTTTACCAGGCGTTCGCCAGCAGGACCAATACAGCAGATGCCGACCTCGTCGTCTCCCAGAGCCTCGCGGATTAGATCCTCGGTTTCAAAGGTATCTTTGCCCCATATAAAGGCTGCATCTCTTATTTCGACCTTGTCGTCCTCAATGTAAAGGTAGGAAGGCTTGGCGGCTTTCCCCTTGAGAATCACGCCGTCATAGCCCGCAAATTTCAGTTCCACCGAGATTCGGCCGCTGGCATAAGAATCGACAAATCCTTTGCTGCCCGGAGACTTGGTGATCACCACGTATCTGTTGGCCCCGGGGACCAACGTGCCGGTAAATGGACCAGCCAGGATCAGCATGATGTTTTCGCTGCTGAGCGGATCGACTCCAGCAGGCAGGAGGTCATACAGCAGGCGGGCTCCAAACCCTCTGCCACCCAAATACTGGTCGTAAAGCCCCTCTTCCGGAGTACGAACCTTAACCTCGTTTTTCGTCAGATCGAATTCCAGCAGTCGGTTGGTATAACCCTGCATACCATCCCCTTCTCTTTGATCTAGATTGTGTATCCGGAAAGGACCAACGCCGCGCGTCCTGAGTCCCGCCAAGACCGGAGTCTCAGCCGGGCCTGAAAGGGCCGTAGGCCGGCAAATCTGCCTTTCCTTCAATTACTTAGGCGGCTATCGAGCCAAGTCTTTCTGCATCACTCGATAATCATAACAATATTGTTGACTGGAACGATGGTCCCATTCATAGGAACGTACAACAACTGGCTCTCCCGATCAAATGGTTTATAGCGACGCTGCACCTCCATGCGCGATTTACTTTTCCCAGAGCCCGCTAATGCGATTTGGAAGGTGCGCACGCGAGGTTATTTGACGCAACCACATGTTCTATGAGGTCAGGGATGCATGGCTCAATTGGGCAGCCGACTCCCGCTTGAACGACAATCTTCGACATCACGCCGTTTTTACTTGTAGTCGAGGCACACACCTTGTAAAGAACTATCAAGGCAAGAAACTCCGACCGCTTCATATGAAAAGATGAGATTGTCTGGCGAAAGTGGGACGCGTGTGAATAAAACCAAAACGTACAAAATCGGCTTGGTGGCACTACTCGTAACTGGAAGTTTGATCAACTCGTTTGACCGGGCAAGTCTCTCGACGGTTGCTCCGGTAATTCTCAAGGAATTTCATTTGGACCCGGGGTTAATGGGTATCGCCTTGTCGGCGTTCTTTTGGCCCTATTTCTTATTGCAGATTCCAGCCGGGACATGGGCGGATAAGTACGGTGCGAAGAAGGTTCTCGGGTGGGGCGCTGTTCTCTGGTCGGTAGCGTCAGCGGCGACTGGATTGGTACACGGTCTGTATTCGTTGGTGCTGGCGCGCGCCGGAGTTGGTGCCGGGGAGGCCGCGGCATTTCCTACAATGGCAAAAATTGTGGGTCAGAACTTCTCTTCGAATGAACGGGGAACGGTCATTGGAAGTTATATGTCGACCGTACGTCTTGCGATGGCTATGACTCCGGCTGTGATGGCTTTCCTAATACACCTGTGGGGTTGGCGGCAAGCTTTCTTCTGTACCGGCGCGGCGAGTTTGCTTTGGTGCGGGTTCTGGCATTTTGGGTATAAAGATGTTTCCAAACAAAGTGAAGAGTTGAGAGTTTCTCCTGCAGAGCCACCTATTCCCTGGAGAATATTGTTGGCGCAGAGAGGAACGATTGGACTGGTCTTAGCAAAGTTCTTCCAGGATTATCTGCTCTATCTCTTTGTGACGTGGATACCTACCTACCTGGTAATGAGCCGGGGTTTTTCAATCATGAAGATGGGGATCTATGCTTCCTTGCCTTGGATAGCAGGATTCGTCGCTCAACCGCTGGTTGGATATCTTTCGGATGCGCTCATCAAGAATGGGCTTAGTGTGACCCAGGCGCGAAAAAGGGTCCAGGTCGGCCTGCAAATTTGCGCTGCCGCCGTAATGGGGGTTGGGTTTATTGACAGTCCAATGATCTCCATTTATTTGCTTACCTTTGCAGTCGCGGCGGAGTCAGGAGCGGGTGGCTTAATCTGGGCATTTGTGACAGAGGTTTCTCCTAAACAGGCGGTCGGATCGGTTGGCGGTATTATGAACGCCGGTGGTGCTTTGGCTGGAATCATTGCGCCCATCGTAACTGGTTTTATCGTGAAGTTCACCGGGAGCTTTCGAATTGCGTTAGCGATAGGCGGTGTTAGCTTGTTATTCGCTGCATGCTCCGTGTTATTCGTCGTCCCAGAGCTTAAGCCGATGGAAATAAGGAGCGAGCCCCAGCCTATGGCCCATGCATAAGTAGTGAATGAGAGAGGGATGCAGAGATCCTCGTCTCTTCGTCTACAGGGATGATCGCGGGCTGACGGAATTCGCGCGGAATCGAAATGGAGGCATGATGAGCCAGACTCTCTACGGATACATGGGAAAGATTCTGCGGGTTGATTTAAGCAACGGAACTCATTGGGCCGAACCGCTGGAGCCTGCGTTGGCGGAGGACTATCTTGGCGGTACCGGGATTGGTGTGGAATACCTGTATCGAGAGGTTCCACCTGGCGTGGAGTGGGACGATCCGAAAAACGTTATTGTCATGGCTTCCGGACCCGTAGGTGGCACAGCTCTCGCAGGCAGTGGGACGTTTTCCCTGGTGACCAAGGGACCGATGACCAATCTTGCGGTTGCCACGCAGGCTAATGGTTTTTGGGGAGCTTACATCAAGTCCGCCGGGTACGACGCAGTTGTTATTCAAGGGCAGTCACCGCGTTGGGTTTATCTAAGTATTACCGACGGAAAGGTCGAGTTACGAGACGCTTCCGCGCTTCTTGGAAAGGACACATGGGAGACCGAGGACGCGGTTCGCGAGGACCTTGGAACGAAAGGCCGGCTGAGTGTTTTCGGGATTGGCCCTGCTGGGGAACACAAGGTCCGTTACGCCGTTGTTGGGGGAGATAAAGGTCATTTTTGCTCAAAGGGTGGCTGTGGCTGTGTAATGGGAGCAAAGCACCTCAAAGCCATTGCGGTTACACAAGGACGCCAAACCGTCTCTTTGTATAACAAGGAGTTATTCCGAGAAAAATCCAGGGCCCTATTGGAAGACGCGAAGGCTGCCAAAGGCGGACAGCTATACAAGTGGGGAACTGGTGGTGTCTTCTCTGTCCATGCCCAGGCTGGCAGTCTCCCAGTTCGCAACCTCACAACCAATGTTTTTCCCGAGCACGAGCAGATGAGCGGCCAGTATATCCGCACGCACTTCGAGCACAGAAACAAGCCGTGCTGGGCGTGTGGAATGGTGCATACGAAATACATGAAGGTCACGGAGGGTCCCTACGCGGGCTACGAGGGCGAAGAGCCAGAGTACGAGGGCATGTCAGGCTGGGGGTCGCAGATCGGCAATAAAGACCCCGGAGGCTTTGTGAAGCTCTCCAACATTACAGATCGACTCGGCCTTGACGTGAATGAAGCGAGCTGGGTCGTCGGTTGGGTCATGGAGTGTTACGAGAAGGGAATTCTCACAATTGATGACTTGGACGGGTTGGACATGCGGTGGGGTAATGTGGATGCCGTCGACGCGCTTTTGGAGAAGATAAGTAAGCGAGAGGGCATTGGAGACTTGCTGGCCGAAGGGGTAATGCGAGCTTCGAAAAAGATTGGTGGAGAAGCTCCTAATTTGGGCGTGTATGTTCTGAAGGGAGCAACTCCGAGAGGTCACGATCATCGTGCGGTCTGGCCAGAGTTACTCGACACATGCGTCTCTGCTACGGGCACGGTTCAGGCTGGTGCACGCCTCACCTCCCCACCGTTTTTTGGTCAGCCCCCTGTAACGAATCAATTTTCGCCGTGGGAGGTAGCTGGTGCCAACGCAATGCTCGAGGGCTGGTTCGTCTTCATCGATAGCTTATCGATGTGCCGCTTTATAACTATGAGTCCTCAACTTACCATTGACTGTGTAAATGCGATAACTGGAAGAGACCTTCAGATAGCAGATGCGCTGACTATCGGACGCCGCATCGTCAACCAGTTCAGGGTTTTTAACTTTCGGCACGGTTTGGACCCTGCGCTTGAGGTTCCATCCCCGCGTTACGGCTCGACACCTAGTGACGGGCCAGCGAAAGGGAAGGACGTGGAGCCATACTTCGATTGGATGAAGAGCTTTTATTTTCAGCTGATGGGATGGGATACGAAGACAGGGAGGCCGCTCCCGCACACGCTAAAGTCGCTAGGCTTGGAAAGGCTCATTCCTGACTTGGACTCTGAATAGCCCGTTCAGGCTGAGTTATGTCGCACGGACGTGGGGGTATGGATGCCAACCGTGAATCTGAAAGTCGCTCGGTGGGTACTTGAAAGCCCTGACAGCGAGTGGGCAAGTCCTGAGGGGGTTTCTGTTTCAATATTGGAAGGTGAGACTATCTCCGACATGGCTTATCGACTTGCGATGCGTGATGAGGTTTTCCGTAAGTTTGTTTTCGAGAGGGATGGTTCGGAATTTGGAGCGGAGGTTCTTGTTATTCTCAACGGGGCCTTCGTTACTCCGCAAAGCCGATCCGAGACACTTCTGAAGGACAGCGATGAGGTGATGTTATTGCCGGCCATCAGTGGCGGGTGAACACCCACGATCCGATCCTGAGCGACACTCGGTAGAGCAAGAAAATTCGGCATCTTGATAACGAAGAGGTTCAATGGTCATGTGGACATTGAACCTCCTCTTCTTGTCTTAGGCTTTTACAAGCTTTTCTGTAAGCCAGTCGAACCGTAATTCCCGTTTCGGAACTCCCGGATCGATAGTTCGTGCCCGTTTGGGAATAGTCTTGACTGTACCTTAGTACTAGCGTTAAGTAGTTCACACTCGTGCAGAAAGTAACTTGCTCGACCAGAGGCTTTCCCCTTTAAGGGTGATGTTAGCCTCCGACGCCTTCCCCCAGGCGGAGCGTATGGGACCCGTTGTACGCATATTTGGATAATTCGTTGGCCCTTTGGGAAGATTTTGACAGAAGGGGAGAATTATGCGTAAGTCCTTACTTATCCGTACATTGTCCGTGACGATACTGCTGGCAGCTTCGGCCTTTGCTGGTACCGTTAGCATCACAAACCCTGACTTTTCAGCCGTAGCCGTTGCCTGCAGTTCAGGCTACAGCTACCAACAATCGACGGTGGCCGTGGGTTCTTGCAACACCTCCGGAAGCGGCTTCCAGCAAAATCTAAACGGATCTCCCAACATCGGATGGACGTTCACCGACACCCCTCCAAGTGGCTATTTCTTCGGGTACGGGCATGGTGCCGGACTGACAACAGCGGGCACCGCATTCACACCGCCGCCGTTCCCGGCAGGGGCGACTCAGGCGGCCTTCCTGCAAGGAAATGGGTCCTCGATCACACAGGTGCTCTCCGGTTTTACGGTGGGCCAGAAGTACGATCTGAACTTCATGCTCGGCTCGCGCTTTGCCAGTGGTTCGTACGACGGAACTCAGACGGTTGAGGCTCTGACGATCGTCGGAGATCTTCAGACCGTGATTGGAACTTGGAGACTCGGCAATTTCACTCCTTTCACTCGTGAGAATGCGGTCTTCGCGGCCACAAGCGACACCGAGACTCTAGAGTTCCTGGGCATTAACAATGGTGATCACACGGCATTCATCACCGATGTACACATTCCTCCAACGCCGGAACCAGTGACACTGGTGCTCTTCGGCACTGGGCTGGCAGGCCTTGGAGGACTTTTACGCCGCCGTTGAATTTGTAGCGACTTGCTCACCGGTGGTAGTTAAAGCCGTGAAGAACCCGTTGCAGTTTGACTTCTGGTTAACCTCGGATATTTGGGCCCCTAACCCTGGCAGCTTCGCACGTGTCACGTGGCATAGGTCCTCGCTTTGCGCGAGCTGTCGGATACCCGCACTAGGAGGCAAAATGAAAAGGTCAGTAGCTTTTGCGTTTGTGGTGCTCCTACTCTTAGGCTTCGGCACGACAAACGCGTTCGCACAATGGACGCTCGGGGATTCGAGTGCCAACGTTAACGGCAACACAGAGAATCCGTTCTATAGTTCCTCAGTTAATTTCGGGATAGGGCCGGGCACGCTCACCTATAGTGTCAGCAGGCCGGGTAGCAACTATGTCGGGGTTTACTTGAACCCTTACTTCGACTCGGGGTATGGCGACACATCGGGCGCATGGGGATCTACCCATGGGTCCGCCCCAGCTGGTTTGAGCTATCAATTCGGTTGGCCCGGTGGAGAGTCACCTACAGTTTTTGATAACTTCGCTGCGAATGCCCTGAATGGCTTGAACACGGTCCCAGCTTATGTAGCGCCACCCAATGCATGTTGCTCGGTCGCATTGGCTGAGATTCTCGGGTTTAACGTCGCGCCAGGCAGCCATGAAACCATCACGTTCACAACTTATACTCAGCTTCCTGCTGGATTTGATGGATTCTACCTGCAGGTCACGGATCACGACTCGGGTAACTCGATTTATCTGACGGAACAGGCCAGCTCCAGCTCCGCGGTAACTCCGGAGCCTGGTTCCATGCTTCTGATGGCATCGGGTCTCGGACTGATTATGGGTAGATGCCGGAGGTTCTTTGAAAGGAGGAACTCGGCATGAAGACGAAATGGTTATTGCTACTTTCGTTTGCGATTCTGACCGCCCTGCCGGCGTTCGCGGCTACGCCGTGTCCGCCGTCGTCGCCGTGGCCGCCAGTGGCAGGTCCCATGGTCAAAACTGTTCCGTGGGTTCCGCCCGCAGCCCCGCTATGCCTCATCACCCCTCATGACGCCATCAGTGGCAATCCGTCGCCTTCGCCGACGAACTTTCTGAAGGCAACCACAGACAGTTCGGCAGTTGCCTACTATTGGGATTACGGCGACGGCACCCCGGCAATGTCATGGAGCACGGTCACAAACCCGTACGATATCGGAACATCACATACGTATACCGGAACGACGGGAACATCTTTCACAGCAACGGTCTACGTGAAGGATGGTGCGACTCCGCCCAATGTCAACTCGGCCAAGTACTATCTCACCATTCGAGATTCGAGTCTCCAGGTCAAAAGCAATTTAGCGATCGATGCAGGATTGTGGAGAATGCACCGCGAAATGAACAGAAGCGGTACCGGATCGACGATGGTTGGATTTTGGAATAGCGGTAATAACACCAGCGGTGGGTACGTCGGAAACTACGCCGTCAACACAACGGCGTTCCTGGTGAACGGTCACGCATTTGATTCCGATCCGACCAACCCTGACCCATATGCTGAGACGGCAATGCGCGGCCTGAACGGAGTGCTCGAGAATTTGTCCACCTATAGCATTCCGAACAGCGTGACGAATGCGCGCGGCACGTTCAACCCTGACGGAAACGGCAACGGGGTGGCGGTGTTCGTCCCTACGGACGGCCAACCGATGTACGAAGGCGGCATGGTGATGGATATGCTCGCTGCTACCGGCCAGCCTAATTTTGTTTCGGCTGTGGGGGGCAGCGGGATCGTCAGCCAGACACTACAGACCATTTTGCAGGATATGGTGGACTATTACACGTATTGCCAGAACATCAATTCCGGTGGCTACAACGGCGGGTGGCGGTACTCCTGCCGGAGCGGCGATTCGGATAACTCTGTCTGCCAGTGGGCTGCGATTGGAATGATCGCGGCGCACGATCAATTTGGCATCAACTATCCTCCGCCGATCTCGGGATCGGGGACGAGTCCGGTGCTGCTGGCCAATCAGGATTGGCTGACATACGATTTCGACGGTTATGGTTATGGGTACACCAGTCCGGGGTATTATCCCTGGGGTGCCTGGGCTGTGACACCCTCGGGAATGGTGCAGTTGGCGATGAGTGGAATTGGCCGAGGTGCTCCGGGTTCTCCGACCCAATGGGACCACGTAGAGGATTGGGTACGTGCTAACTTCGGTGGTCCTCTCGGGTATTACTACGGGTTGTTCTCGTTCACCAAGTCCATGCTGCTGTACCCAGGTGGATCTCTTTCTCAGCTTTGCAACCGGGATGGCTTCCCCAGCAATAACCCAACGAATTGCATCGACTGGTACAACGCGGACACCACCAAAGGTGACGCAATCGACGGCGTCGCAAAGACCCTGACCAACGCTCAGGTTGGGGATGGCTACTGGTGGTGTCACGAACAAAGCGGCACGCAGTGCTATTTTGAGACTGCCTGGGCCACCATCATGCTGAACAAGACCGTGTTCAAGAGCGGTCTGCCAGTGGCCGTGATCGACGCATCGCCGAGCACGGTGATCAACGGCGGCCAAGTTAACCTCACGGGCAAGAACTCCTTCCACCAGGATAAGACTAAGCAGATCATGCTCTGGGAGTGGGACTTCAGCGGTACCGGAAGTGGAGCGTTCTCGGCTTCAGGTGTGAACCAGATTGGGGTAACTATCCACACTTCGGCCACGACATTCCCGGTAAGTTTCCCAGTGCGTTTGCGCGTGACAGACAACTCGACACCGACTCCTCAGACGGCGATTGCTACATTAACCGTCACGATTACGAATCCACCGTTCCCGCCAACCGCGAACGCCGGTGGACCGTACAACATTTGTCCCCAGGCGGCGTATTTGCCGTACTTCCTGAACGGTACCGGCTCCACGGCTGCGCCGGGTCACCTCTCAGGCTCAACCGACCCAAACAATTCCATCACGAACTACGAATGGGATCTGTTGGGTAGCGGGACCTATTCCGTATCTGGCCCGACCCTCTCGCAGCCACGGGTCGATAACTTCTACGCGAACGCGGGCTTGTTGGGATCAGGATCAAGTGTCTTAGTCGGCCTGCGCGTAACTGACAACAGCATGCTGTCATTTGGTGCTCCGGCGAACCTGCAGGGCACCGCATCGGCAAATCTTCGGTTGTTGACCGCGACAGATGAGCTGTGCACGCACTGTGTCTTGACTGCGCAAGCTATACCTCACGGAGCCGTACCCGGCCATGCCGGATACATCCAGCTAGTGTGGCTTGAGACGGGACAAGACCATTACAACATTTATCGAGGCACAGCGAATGGTGGACCATACGCGCTGTTGGGTGCGGTCAAGAACACCATTGCGGGCACCGGTAAGTCAATGGGATACACCGATAGTTCCACACTAACTGCGGGGGTGACCTACTTCTACCGAATCGCTCCGGCGACGACGGCAGATGTTGAAACCTGTCAGTCCAACCAGGCCACCGTGAGTGGGACACTTCCCAAAGGAAGGTAAGTCTTCACTCCACGCTGAGTAGTGCAAACCCGCCAGTCGGCCAATGCAGCTGGCTGGCGGGAACATTAGCAGAGCCGGAATTCAGTTATACATAGAAGCAATCACGAGAGCGCAGGCGGGATACTGAGGATACTTCCATGAAGGGCCATCGATTTGCCGTTTTGATTCTTGTTTGTTTCATTCTATCGACACTCGCTCAGGGAGTCGACCAGTCCAAGGGAGCCGAACCGAAGAAGAAGCAGCCGGTTCTGGTGCTTCTGCACTCCCAATTTGATGACCACATCAATCTTGGGATCGGCGAAGACAGGCTCTTCCGGTTACTAAACTTAATCGAGAAGATGCGAAAGGAATATCCGAATTCTCCGATCAGCGTGAGTTGCGAGTTCTCCGGTGCGTTTGCCGAAGAACTCACGAAGACACCTACAGGAAAAGGGTACCTGGATCGGCTGAAGCAAATGGCCAGCGCCGGAGAAGTGTATCTGGGATACGTTGGAGAGAACGAACCTACCTACCGGAACCGCCCGAAAGTTCTTTTGACAAAGGAGATGACAGCCGAGCAACGCTGGCTGGAGCAAACAAATGCTGCGGAGTCTTTCCTGAATGATTTCAAAAACCCATTGACCGGCGAGCCCAATCGAGCGCTCCCTGGCGGGTTGCTTGAGATGCGAAAGGCTCTCGGAGATCCAGTGATCCTCGGATCCTTCGCCCCCAGACTGGGTGGGGAGGCTCCCTATTTCCACCAGCTACTGCGCATGAATCTCCAACCACTAGTGCCGGGCTTCCCCGACCCTTACTTCATGATGAACATTCACGGCTACCGGGTTTCAGCGGTTGAAGTTGGCAGCAAGAGCATGGTGCCGGTGCCCGACGCCAGCTCGGAACTTTTCTGGGACACCAACTTTCTGCGCGCCTCCTTCACCAGTACCGACGATATTCGAAAATTCAATTCCGATGAAGGCAAAGAAGCGCTGTCTAAACTGTTCGGAAAGCTTGACCGCTCAAGGGTGCGTCTGCTGCAAATCGAGGTTGTTGGATATTCTCGCTACCTGAACAAGTGGCCCGATGGTACGGCGAAACTGAACCCCTTGGCTTGGGCTTATGATCACCCGGAGTACCCTGATGTTCCTGGTGGTATCAAGGCATTTCTTAATACAACCGACATA
>Ga0316232_1000367_pt1 | contig 73647 bp, 25 predicted proteins | sample TBHtaG_FD_206006 | JGI IMG/M metagenome (GOLD analysis project Ga0316232, IMG submission 206006) | Freshwater microbial communities from Trout Bog Lake, Wisconsin, USA - TBH18025_13 | ecosystem: Environmental > Aquatic > Freshwater > Lake > Hypolimnion/Profundal zone | place: USA: Wisconsin...
CCACGCGAATGAGAAAGCCCCACCACACCCACCAGTCCGGTCTTACCGGTTTGGATGCCCCGGATCAGACGATTTGGGCGGTAGCGCAGTTCGCTGGCGATTGCGCGCACCCGCTCAATGTTGGCTGCGGTGAAGTGGTTGAGGTTTTTTCCAGCCAGAATCCGAGAAACAGCAGACACGGACACCTCCGCCCTGGCCGCGATGTCGGCCAGGCTTGCTTGGCGCTTGCTGTTTGACGATTGGCTGTGCGTAGGTTTTGACAAGGTGGGAAACCTGCGCCGCGAACGAACGAGAATCAATCCAAATCAGCCCGACAGATACCGCATTGCAGGGCGAAGCAAATCGGAAAAGGAGCCAGCGTTGCCGCTGGCCCCTTCCCCTAAGAACCGGACATGAGAGTTTCTCCTCATCCGGCTCAAGTTATGCTAAATGCCCCATAGGTCGGGGCCAGCATCCATTCGCAGCAGCGGTGCTTTGTGCGGCGCCCTTCTACGCGGGTGAAGCACGGCTTACCGAATCGCGGTTCTTTGGTCCGCCCTCGACGCCGTTTCAGCGCAAGCCCTTTCCGATTCGCTCGACCGGGTGATTGGGCAGACCAATCGGCTTGCCATGGTAAACGCGCTTTGCCTGCTCAACGGCACGGCCCCGGTCCCGACTCCTCCCGCGCCCGTGCAATAAGTACCTGTGAAGATGCTCGTCAAGTTCGCGGTGCGATTCTTTGAGGAAAAGATCGCCGCCATCGTCAATTCGCTGATCGCCATGCTGGTGATGCACTCCTTCGCGTATTTCGCTGACAGATGCCCCGCGATTGCGGCCACGGTGGACCCGCAAGCCGTGGCTGGGTTCCTGGACACCGTTCTATTTGCGGCGCTCAACGCGGCAACGAATGGACACCACGGGAACGCAATTGAAACGCTCCAGGCCGAAGTGGATATTCTCGCTGCCAACCCGACTCAGATCCCCGTCAGGCGCGCCGAGCCAGTCCACCCGCAATAGCCGTTTCCTTCCAATGACAAACCCAGCCGACCAGATTTATCAGCTCGGAGAGCAATGCCACGCCTGCCGCGAGGACGTGAGAGACAGGCTCTCTATGGTGGACCGCCGCCTGCTCGCCCTCGAAATCACCTTCGCGGAGAAAACGGCCACAACGGAATGAAGATCCAACTCAAAGGACTCTGCGCCCGGTTCGATCAATTCGAGAAGAAGGCGATTCGGCTCATCGCAGTGGGAACGGCATTGCCGGGGATTGTTGCCGGCGTCGTGGCCGTGCTGAAGTTTTTGGGGAAATTGTAGGAGATTCAGGCGGGATCACTCCTCTCGATTGAGGCGCATTACTTTGGGTCGATGCGAAGCAAGGATTTGAAGGAGTCGAGGGCAGCATCCAACTCACCGGCTGGAGTTACAATCGGCGCGTGATTGTTTTGCGGCGCTTCATTGAAACCAAGGAAAAACCATGCAAGGAGGCGTTGCCATTGCTGACGCTCATGGGGGATGCACTCTGCAATCGGGCGGCTACGAGTACATGGTTTTGGTGACAACCCTGCCCTACAGCGTGGAGGCCACCGCTCAACTCTACCGCGATCGTGCCGATAGTGAGAACCTTTTGACGAACTCAAAAACCAATGGGGCTGGGGCGGTTTTACCACACACGACTTCGAGCGCTGCCAAATTATGGCCCGCTACATTCGCTCATCTACAACTGGTGGAGCCTCTTTGTACGGCTGCTCAATCCCAAAAAGCATAGCGAGGCGATCACCAGCCGCCCAATGTCTTGGGAGGAGTCGCGCGGCAGACCCAGCACTCCGGACAGAAGAGCCTTACCATCAGTTTGAGCCATGGAAAGGTCGCCGAGATCAAAGAAATGATTGAGGTCGCCAGCGCGTTTCTCAAAGGTGTAATCGCCACCGCGGTGCAGTTGAGCCAACCGGAGCGTTGGCGACTGATTTTGAGCAAAGTTTTCGTGAAATTCCTCGGCGGCCGGATTCTGAGCGGTCCGGAAGCGGCGCTGGCCAGCGGCTGAGCCCCCGCGTTTTCCACCACAGCATCGCATTGTAGTCGCCGAATCAGCACCGGCTTGGCCGCGCTTTGTCTACTCCTCAACTGCCGAATTTAGGTTCAGTAGTTCGCGATTACCCCATGCTCCCCGGAAACCAAAGAATTCCCGGTCCAGCGTTGCCGGAGGGGCCAAAGATTCTGCGGCGGCCCCAGTGTTGTCGTAAACCAAAGAATTGTTGATTCCGCGTTACGGAGGACCAAAGATTCCCCCGCACCCAGTGCTGTCGAAACCAAAGAATTGTTGATTCCGCGTTACGGAGGACCAAAGATTCCCCCGCACCCAGTGCTGTCGAAACCAAAGAATGCCGGTCCCCGCGTTGCCGGGGGGCAAAGAATGGCAGGCACCCCCAGTGCTGTCGAAACTAAAGAATTGTCGATCCCGCGTTACCGAGGACCAAAGATTCCCCCGCACCCAGTGCTGTCGAAACCAAAGAATTGCCGGTCCAGCGTTGCCGGAGGGGGCAAAGAATGGCGGGCACGCTCAGGCTGTCGAAACCAAAGAATTGCCGGTCCCCGCGTTGCCGGGGGGCAAAGAATGGCAGGCACCCCCAGTGTTGTCGTAAACCAAAGAATTGTTGATTCCGCGTTACGGAGGACCAAAGATTCCCCCGCACCCAGTGCTGTCGAAACCAAAGAATTGCCGGTCCAGCGTTGCCGAGGACCAAAGATTCCCGCGCCCAGTGCTGCCGGAAACCAAAGAATTGCCGGTCCAGCGTTGCCGGGCCAAGGCCAACGATTCGCCGGGACCTGGGACCTATTATGCATTTAGCAGTGGCGAGAATTGGGAGGCTTGGGGGATTGCTCTCCCTCAACAGGGGGAACCGCCGACGGGCGGGGGAGACGGCGCGTCTCCCGGCCTGCGCCTTCGAAGCAGCCCCCGGAGGGCAAGGACAATAATGGATTACTTGTTGATGCACAACAGAGTATCCATTATTGTTCTTGCCACTATTTCGATACTTTTCCTTGACAGTGTCAAAGCCGTCACCCCTATATCTCCTATGACACTTAGCGGCATGCCATCGACCAAGGCTTTGCTTCACGATTTGATCGAGTCTCTCCAGCACCAACTCGACAAGCTGGCGCTTGCCGAGCGAAAGCTTTACGAATATGTACTGATTCCCAAAGATCGCTCGTATGAATTTAAGAATCGCTTCCCCGTGCTTGAGGATACGGGCATTTATTTGTTGGCACCGCGCGTTCCCACCACGAATCAGAATGGGGAACCTGCCGACTGGGACAAAGATGGCACCCTCGCGAGTTTTTCGGCTGGCAGTGAGGTAGCCGCCCTACGGCAGTTTCTGCTGAACGTCAAAGACGACAGCGGAAACGCGCGCAAGCGCCGAGGCAAAGCCAAACGAGGAGACGGCAACAAACAAGCTCTGCCGCCTCCACCTCCGGGTGATTTGTCCCGAGTACACGATCCAGTGCCATTGAGAGAAGTGGGATCAGACGACTATCTGGCATCCATGCTGGCAACGCGGGCGCAGTCAACAAAGTATCACCGCTGGGCTCCGGGCGCAGATGGTCGCATGTACTGGAAGGGGTGTCCGGTAACCACCCGGATGGCGGAAGGCGATGACGTGGGCGCGGGCATGCTGCTTGAACCACTCGCCCGCGCATTAGATTTAGCTCAAACCGGCGACGAAATCGCTCTTCGGAAATTGGTCGACGAACACCGCGCCACAACGCAGGTCACGGAAAACGAAGCACCTAAAAAGGCTGTCGAAGGAACATCGGATTTACGCCGCTACACGATCAACGTGGCACCCGCCTTGGCGCGTGCAATGGAGTTGTTGCTCCAACAGGGAGTCGATCACGAGGTGGTTCGGGAAATAATGGTGACGAGAGCCCCCATGGTCGCGGCGGAGTTCCAGCGCGTTACCGGGCGGAAGGTGGTTGGTGTTTCGGTTCACTTTGATTCCAATCTACCGCATTGGAATCTGTGGCACTCCGGTTTGGAAGCGGTCCTCTATCAAGTGGGGAAATCAGAGCGAATTCGGTACCGGCGAACCGCCATGAACCTAAATTCGAGCGGCAACATGCTGGCGTGGGATCGAGTTGCTCGTGCTTTCGATCGGACCGGTGGAAATCTCAGTGACATCAGTCCAGCCACCGCCGAAGAGGTCAAAAAAGCCGTGAAGCGGGCTCAGACACGCCAGGGGCGCCCGCCCGGAGATTTTGCCCTGAATCGCAAGGCGGATGAAGTCGTAGAGGCTTTTCTGCAGCGATTGGGCTACTCGGAAGAGATCGAGCGCGGATACCGGGAATTCGTAGAAAACGAACGTAAACGATACGCCGCTGCGCTCGCGGGTCGTGACGGAAAGGAAATGAAGAAGATTATTGAGGTGCTCCCTAAGCGGCCGGGTGAATCGCCGCTTGACGCTGCACGCCGAATCGTAGACGAGCGAAAAAGGATCGGGGGATTGCTCGGGGTCGTCTCGGACGAATCAAAACCGCAGGATCTTGCTTCGAAATTTAAAGCAGCCCCTGATGAGAGTTTGCTTTCGGCCGCGAGGCGTGTGGCAGCAAATGCAAGGCTTGTTGATAGCGCCGTCGAAATGATCAAAGATGAGAAAATGAAATCCGAGAGATTAGAATCTCAACTGACCGAGACCCAAGGGAGGGTTGTTGCTTTGGAAAAGGAGATCGCGCCGCTACGAAAGCTCAAAGAAGTCGTTGTTCGATTCCTCGAGCATTTGACTGAGTGGCCTGTCCTCGCCAAGCTCGGATCGAAGTTTGAAACCATCTTGAGAGAGCTTGGCAACTTGGTCGGCATTGAGTTTGCCAAGAAGAATGCGAAACCTGCTCCATCACCCACAAACGATATGCCGTGAATCGGCTTCGCACAATCGCCATGCCGAACTCGAAGCCAAGGCAGCAGCCAACGGTCCCGAGTCGTTCAATGCACCGCGCCCGTATCGCATCGCGCCGTTCAATCCGTAGTTCTTAGGCTTCAATAGTCCGCATCCGGCAAACGAGGATGTGATCGACACCCCGGCTCAATCGCAATGAGCAATCAGACGCCAGCCTTGCTCAACGGACGGAAGCGCCGCCACGCTCCCGCAACGTGAACCAGACCGACGCGTAGGCGCCACTGCTCAAGAGCATCAGCCAAAGCAGCGTGCCCTTCTTTCCGATGCGATCCGTCATCCGCACCACCGGCGCCATCGCGAAAATCGTGGAAATGTTGATGGTGTTGAAGAAGACCGCGAGGCGCGTTGTGCCATGGATGTTGTCGCCCCCGCTAACGCTGTAAACCATGACGTAATAGAAAAAGCAGCCCGTGACAATCATCCCGAACTTGACGAGAAAATTGCCCGCGACCAACGGCCAGAACGCCTTGTTTTTGAGGGTGAAACGGATCGCCTCGGCAAAGCGCGTCTTCTTCTCGGCCTCATGCTGTCCGCTTTCTCGGCAACCAAAGATCGGCGCGCATGCTGTTGCCAGGATGACCCAGGCAAGGATCCAACTCACGTAGTGAATACCTTGGCCGCACCTGGTAATATTGGCGTGCGCTATCTCGGTTTGTTTAGTTTTGATTCTTTTACTTGCTACCTTTATGATCAAAAATCGCCATTTACGAAGGCAGGGTCAAAAATTCAGGGGGAAGTTAGGTTAATCGGGCGGTTTACCGAATATTTACGTCGTATTGCCCCAGTAGCGGAAGTCGCGCTATGGCAAGCTCAGGCTTCGGAGTTTCGCGCTTAAAGCATCGGGCGATCCGGACGAGGTACAAGTCAGCGTCAATGGCAGTCCGATTCAAGCGGCCCACGCCTTCGAGGCGGGGCGCCTGCTGATCATGTTTTGAAGAGGTTACTGGCAGAGCAACGCCATGTCGATAAACTGGCCGCCGACCGTCTGGTGGGTATGAACAGCCAGCGTGTTCGAGCCTTTCTTTAGAGCTTTCTTCAGTTTATCGGTGACGATGAATGGCCGATAATCGCTAATGAAGCCTTTAACGGCGAGAATCTTTTGCCCGTTGACGTAAACCTCGGTATCCTCGTCGTAAGAGATCACCAATTCCGCGTTGCCGATCTCCGAACCGTTGGATTCGAACGTCTTGCGTAGGTAAATGTCGCTGCTCGTCCAAGGGGTGCGCGTGGCGCGATGTTCATCCCGCCCAAAAGGAGCCGCACCGGTTCGCCATGCGTGGTCGTCAAACTTCTCGCTATTCCAATCCGGACCCGGCGCTTGCGTGGTGTAATGATATGGTGTGCAGAGGCTTCCGTCCTGAACGGCTCCCACGAGCACTTTCCATTGGACAGGCTGTCCGATCGCGGCAGGCCGGGGCACGGTTGACTCTCCCCGCTCGCAGGCGGCTTGGCGCGCGGTGGCATCGTGCAACCGCTTCAGGTCAAACTTGGGTTTGCGATCGTAATAGTAAAGCCCGTTATGTTCCTGCTCCACATCGGTCAACTGGGTGTAGCAGAACCCAAACAGGTTTGGGTTGTCCAGCAAAGCAGCGCACAGGCCCGTGTATCGGGTATAAAACTCTTCCATTGATTTCGGGCCCTGGCCGTAACCCCAGCCCCCTTCAATACCCCATCCAATCCCGCCGAACTCGCTCACCATGAACGGAATGCCACGATCGCGAACCGGACGGCCCTCGCCTCCGTACCGTGCGGGTGTCGCTGGGGAATTCTGGGGATTGTTGAAGAAACACGTCCAATGCTTTCGGAAATTTTCAGGATTGCCATCATAGTCATGGGCGTCGAGCACTTCGGGACTGGGAAGCGTGTGCGACCAGCCGCTGGTTTCGAGCGCCGGACGAGTGGGATCGACCGCGCGGGTTACGTTCCAAACCAACGACTGAAGTTCGCCTGCGCCTTCGGGCGACTCGTTGGACGGGCACCACCCGATGATAGCTGGATGATTGCGGTTCTGGAGCAACACTTCGGTCCATTCCGCAATCCAGGGTGCGTATCCCTGAGGCTTCCAGTTGAAACCCCAGTTTGGGAACTCGCCCCACACCATGTAACCGAGCTTGTCCGCCCAATAAAGGTAACGCGGCTCGAAGACTTTCTGGTGGAGGCGGGCGCCGTTAAATCCGGCCGCCATCGACATCTCAATATCGTGTTTCAAGGCCGCATCCGAGGGAGCCGTCCAGATTCCCTCAGGGTAGAAGCCCTGGTCGAGAATCGTCCGCTGGAACACGGGCTTTCCATTGATGAGGACGCGGCGCCCCTCGATGGAAACTGAGCGCAGGCCAAAATAGCTCTTCATTTCATCGACCGTCTTGCCAGCACTCGTGAGCGTGCATTTCAAGTCATACAGAAATGGCGAACCCGGTTCCCAGAGCTTCTTCTTGCTCAGGTTCAGCACCAGGCGGTGATTGCGCCAGGCGCCGGTTGACGAGTCCGAACCCACGCCATCGCCCTCTGCAAAGGCTTCAATCTTCAGGTTCAAATCCGGGTCTGAGCCGTTCACCGCCGCTTCGACCAGCACGCGGGAGTGTTCGGGATCGGCAACTACCGACAGATTTTCCACATAGGAAGAACCCACGGCCTCAAGCCAGACAGTCTGCCAGATTCCCGTGGTTCGTGTGTACATGCACCCCGCGCTCTTGCCATACGCCTGCTTGCCACCGGGTTGCAACCCGCTCCGAAGATCGTCATGCACCTGCACGACGATTTCGTTGCTTGCCGGCTTCAGAAACTCCGTGATGTCAAAACCGAACGCGGCGCTACCGCCCAGGTGCGTTCCGACGAGATGGCCATTAACATAGACCCACGTCTTGTAATCGACCGCGCCGAAGTGAAGGAGCACACGCTTTCCTTTCATTGATTCCGGAATCTCGACCGTGCGACGATACCAGACGCGATTCATGTACTCTGTATGAGCAAGCCCGGAGAGCTTGCTTTCAGGACAGAACGGAACCTCGATTTTTAACGGCAGATTTTTGCCGGCGATCAGTCCTCGCGCCTCTCCGTCGTCTTTGGCGTCAATTTCAAACTGCCACTCCCCATTGAGCGAAAGCCAGTTGTCGCGGAGTGCATCCGGACGCGGATGTTCGGGCCTCGGCACGTCGGCGATGGCCAGCAACGAAAAAGTCAGGCTTGCGGTCGCTACGAGGATGCCAAACGCCAGACCTTGAAAATGAGATGTTTGCATGGAGATTGAGGAGTGAGAATGAGCGCAGACCGGTTATTTTGGAAGTTGAGAAATGAGAAGCTGATCGGCTGGGTCGATATGCACATTGTCCGAATCAACGATATCGAAGGGAGTTGGAGCCTGCCCTGGGCGCGGCGGGTAGGCGTTGGTCTTTTCGATGCGGTTATTACGGAAAGTCAGTCCGTCAACCGAGTAAATGCCCAGCACGGTTTGTGGTCCGAATACCCGAAAAAAATTGTTTTCGATAAGGATATTCCGGTTGTAGCGGCTGGTCTTGCGACACTCCGGTGAGATTCCGGAGCCCACCCCAATGCAGGCATTCCCCCAAACGCCGAAGTTGCAATTATCGAATGTGTTGCCGCGGATGGTTACATCGCGAACGCCCGCCTGTTCGAACCAGAAGCGGCCATCGCCTTCGAAAAGGATGGCCGTGCCGGGGGAATGGAACGTGTTTCCTTCGACCACGATCTTTCCGCGCGAGCCGAGCAGAATGCCGCGCGCGCGGTTGTTTCGGATCGTACAGTTTCGAATCACCACATCGGCCGTGTTCGCGTCGGCATCCGCAACGCAGTCGCCCGTCTGCACCTGCAAAGGCAATGGCGCCGTTACGGTAACGAGCATGTACTCCTTGTTGATCCGTTGCACAGCCCGCACCGTCGCTTCGCCCCGCTGTGTGAGGCTGGGGCCATCGACAATCTCAAGACGCATTCCCGGCAGGATAAAATCGATGCCGGCTTGTTGGGGGTGCATGAGTTGCACAGTAATCTTGTCAGGTGCAGGCTTGCCCGTGATGCGCGCGTACAGTCCGTGGATATTGGTGGCATCGTCCTTCTGGTTCTCGAAAAGGCAGTCGCACATCTGGATTTTTCCCGTGCAATTGACGAAATGCGTGGCATCCGCGGTGGCGCTGACAATTCGCTTGCCGCCGGGCTGCGGGGTCACGCGCACGTTTTCCAGTTCGATATCACGGCTCCTCTGCGCGATGACGCCCATACCGCCGGCGTGATAGAGCGTGACGCTTGAAAGCGTCACCTTCGCGCTTTCCGAAATAACGAAACCCGGGATGTCCCGGTGGCTCGGGCCGAACACCAGGATATCGTCCACGGTCGCTGAGACTTGCTCGATGGAAAGATGCACCTTGCGTGGGCCGATCGCTTGAGCCGCAACTCCGGACTCCAGCCCAAAGCGGTCCTGCGCCATATAGGCCGTTTCGCGGCGCTTCGGGTCGAATGCGAGAAGCATGCCGTAGGGATATACAACTTCCTTGCTCCGCACCGAAGTCTTTGGGTCATCGTCCTTTTTCCCATCGGTAAAAACGATGACGCCGTTGCGAATCTCATATGGGTAATCGTCGCTGATTTCAAGATCGACGCCGGTCTTGCTGACAGCAAGCACTTTTCCCTCGCTGTGGAATGTTCTTGCGTAGTCGATTGTCAGGTTCTTGAGCCTGACATTTCGAGAATGCTCAACGAGGAACGGCATAAGGAAACCGTGCAGGACAAAGGTGGCTCCTCGCCCATCGACCTCGATGCCGTCGAATCCGACGAGAGGGAATGCGATGCGCTTGATCCCCTCATCGTTATTACTGACAAAAAGATATTTCTCGAACGCCTGATCAGGCCAGAAGTCGTAGCGGCCCGGTGAGAAGATGAGACGCGGGACTTTTTCCTTGCGACACTGTTCCAGCGCGGCCCGGACTGCGGGCGTGGCGTCGGTTTTCTGACCGGCTTGCACGCCAAAGGAGGCGATGTCGAGCGACCGCACGCCTTTGGCTGAAGCATAATCCGCAGCCAGGATAATTGTGAAAATGGCGGCGATCCAAAGACGACAAAATTTGGTTGCGGTGGCGTGTGTTTGATATTTTTTGGTCATTATTTTTGCCGCACCCGGCGGATAGTAAAAAAGGATGGTCGCCGTAGCGACCCTAACGCTACGGCGACCTGGATCGACCCGTGCCCCCAACCGGTCCCCACCGGTAAACACGGGTCGACTTAAAAGTCACTCTACCTTGCGCCCCGCTTTGCCTTGCGGCGGAAGCCGAGCAGACCGATGGCGCCCGAAAGCAACAGGCCAAACGCGCCCGGTTCCGGCACCGCCTCGGGCGAGGCTGGGGCTGCGGCGTCGGCTGCTGCAACGGCTGCCTTCGTGACCGCGACACCGGCAGGCGTTAGTCCTCCGTAATTCTGGCTCTGATTGGCGGTGTCGACCTGGGTATAGGCTGTGTTCTGGGCTGCAATCCCAGAGCTGAAGCCGTCGATCGCCAGGGACGAGACGTCCAATACGTTATAATTGCTGCCGCTGTGTGCCGCCATGGAGAGCGTCGCTCCGGCGGCGACGTTCACCGCGCCGATGGAACCGGATTGCGTCAATTGCGTAACGCCGCCATTCGCATTGAGTCCCGCCATGCTCAAAGAGCCGCTTAGGATCAGCGTTCCGCTTCCAGACTGGGTGAGAGCCACGTTGCCTGCTCCATTGGTGATATTGCCCGCATAGGTCGCGGTGCCGCTCACCACTGTTGTCAAAGCGGCGGTCCCTGTGCCGCTGTTAGTGATCGAAGACCCGGTGGAACCGCTCAACGTGCCGGCTGCAATGCTGGTCCCGTTCAGGTCCAGAGCGCCGCCGTTGACGCTCAGGCTGCCCGTTCCAAGCGCGTTTGCATTTCCAACTTGCAACGTCCCGCCGCTCACCCGCGTCCCGCCGCTATAACTATTCGAAGCGGAGAGGATGGTAGTTCCGGCCCCCGCCTGAACAACGTTGCCGGAGCCGGAGATGGCGGCGAAATCCGTTCCCTGCGTGAGCGCATTGGAGCGGTTGAACACCAGCGTCGCATTGTCGGTAATGGCGCTGCTCGGAGAGAGCGAACCGTTTGTCCCGCCATTGCCCACTTGCAACGTGCCGGCGCTGATCGTGGTTGCGCCGGTGTAGGTGTTGGTGCCCGTGAGAGTCAGGACGCCCGCGCCGGTTTTGGAAATGCCGCCGATGGAAGCCGCGGCGCCGCCGCCGTCGAAGGAAAGGTTCGCGATGGCGCCGGAAACGGTCAACGCGTCGCCCGAGTTCGTCACGTTCACCGTCAGCGTCTTGTTGCCGGAGACGGCGGCATACAACGAGGTCAAGCCCACTGGTGAGGCGATAGTGTTGTTGGTTCCGGTCACGTTGATGGTTGGGCTGGCCTGCTCCAGAATGATGCCGGCGCTCGAAGTGACGGCGCTGTTGCCGTTGAGGTTCAGCCCCCGGAAGTAGTCGCCGTAGGACTGCAACGCGAACGTGCCGCCATTCAGGGTGACGACCCCGGTGGCGGAGATCTGGTTGCTGTTGTTCAACTGCAACGTGGCACCCGCGGAGACGCTAATGGCCCCGCTGAGGCGGTTGTTCGGATTGCCCGCGCCGGCGAGCGCCAGCGTGCCCTGATTAACGGTCGTTCCGCCGCTGTAAGTGTTGGCTCCGTTGAGCGTCAGCGTGCCGGTGCCGGTCTTAAAGAGAGCCAGCGTGCCCGTGGTGTTCCTGAGGCTGCCCTGGAACGTGCTGCTGGCGTTGTTGTTGCCGACAGTCAGCGTGCTGGTGCCGCTGGAAAGCACGTCCACGACGGCGTTGGTGCTGCCGCTGAGGGCGGCCACCGTGGCGTTGAAGCCGCTCATGTCCAGGGTAGCTGTGTTCGCGCTGGCGCTCGTGCCAAAGATCAGGTCTGTCCCCGGCAGGGCGTTGTTGTTGCCGAGGCGCAGGGTGGGATTGGCGCTGCCGGTGTTCGAATAGTAGTTGCCGGTCGTGCCGATGGTGGTGGCGCCTGAATAATTGTTCGATCCGCCAAGGACCGTTACCCCGCTATCCCAAATGACGCCCAGGCCGCCGGAACCGCCGATCTGGCCGTTGACGGTAAAGGCGTCAGGCCCCCAACCGGCCTCAATGAACCCGCCGCTGCTGGTCAGTGAGATGTTGCGACTGGCGGCCAGCGACGGAGACGAGTTGTTGTTGATCAACTGGCCGCCATTGAGGACGATATTGGTGCTTGGGCTGGCAGGCACGGCGCCCAGTTGGGCGTCGCTGGTGATTTGCAGGACGCCGGCGTTGATCGTCGTCGCGCCCGTATAGGTGTTGCTGCCGGTGAGCGTTAGCGTGCCGCTGCCGTTCTTGGTGAGGCCGCCGCTGGTGTTGGCCACCAGCGTTGGATTACCGGTCACGACAGGCAAGCCGCCGCCGCCGATGAGTTGCAGCATGGGCACCGAAGTGTAGCCGACGCCCGGATTGGTGATGGTGATGCCGGTCAGGTTGCCGTTGGCATCGATGCTCGCCACCGCGGTCGCACCGAATCCGCCGCCGCCGACGAGCTGAACCACCGGCGCGCCGAGATAGCCCGACCCGCTGACCGTGATCCCGGAGAGGCTGACGCCGTTGCCGGTGGGCGCCAGGAGGTTCTGGGCGATGGTGATGTTGTTGCCGCCGGTGTCGAGGACAGCCCCGCCGCTGTAGGAGCCGAACGCGCCGTTGATGTAGGCGGCGGTCAGCCCCTGGAGGAACGTGCCATTGCCGATGTTGGCCTTCAACGTGCCGCCGCTGAAGTTGAAGATGCCGGTGCTCGTGGTGCCATAGTATTGCAGTAATGAATCCGTCAGGACGGTGCCGCCGAGCAGATTGACGATCCCGACGCCGTAGCCGGGTTGACCGCCTGCAACAAGCAGAGGGTGACCTGCGTTATTAACCGTTGCGCTGCCGCTGACATTCAGCTCGCCCCGTCCCGATACGCCGACACACACGCCGGCGGCAGGCCCGACGAGCGTGCCGCCCGAAAGGTTGGCGATGCCGATCGAACCGACTCCGCGGTCGAGGTTGAAGAAGTTGGTGGCTGTGAACGTTCCGCTGGTTTGCGTCAGCAGACCCGTCCCATACAATCCGATGCTGATTTCGCCAGCCGTGATGTTGCCGCCGGTGATATTGTAAACGCCATAGGAATCGACGGCCTGGCCGATCGCGAACGCGTAGATGCCCGTCGCCGAGCCGCTCACGGTGCCGCCGCTCTGGTTGAGCACGGCGACGTTGGCCGCGCCCGCCTGGGTTCCCAGGTCGAGGTTGCCGCCATTGAAGTTCAAGGCGCCGCCGGAAACAACGTTCACGACAGCCCGTGCGCCGGAGGTGTTGGCTAGATAAATTGGCTGGGTGCCTGCGTTCAAGGTCCCCGTGATTTGCAGGGTGCCGCCGTTGACCGAGAGAGCCGCTCCGAGGGCGTTACTGCCGCCGAGGATCACCTTGCCGCTGTCGATCACGGTGGCACCGGTGTAGGTGCTGTTGCCGTTGAGAGTGGTCGTACCGCTGCCCGCCAGTGTCAATGCGCTCGCGCCGGCTGCGTTGTTGGCGATCGGCGCGTTGATAGTCAGCGCGCCGTTGTCGATGATCACCAGTTCCTTGCCCGCGCCGGGAGCGATGGAACCGCTGCCGCCGATGGTCGCGCCGGTGGCTGCGCTGGTGACCAGGATGCCGCCGGTGTTTACGACACTGGTGCCGGAGGCCAGCGTCAGAGCGCCGGCAGCGCCCGCGCCGCTGAGGCGCAGGGTGTTCACGGTGAATGCCGCCGGAGCGTCGGTAGTGGTCACGTCGGTGTTAAACGTGGCGGTGGTGAAGGTGTCGGCGTTGTAGGAAGCGAGCGGTATGATGTTGTTGCCGCTCAGGCTCGCCCAGTTGCTGCCACTCACAGTGGCGAACGCGATGCCGTTGGAAGCCGCGCTCACGAGGACGTTGTTGCTCACCAGCGTCGTCGAGGTCGTCGTGACGCCGTTGCTGGCGCTTTGCGTTCCCGTGGGCAAGGTGAGGTCCAGCGTGCCGGCCGCGGCGCGACCGAAGCCGTTGAGGGTTAGCAGCAGCGGATTCGAGGACGCGTTGGCATTGAGTTGGATGGCCGAGGCGCCGGCGTTGAAGTTCGCCCCGTTGACGCTTTGGCTGTTGGTCGCGTTGGCCGCGCCGGTGAGAATGAAGGAGCCACCAGCCAGGGTCAGGTTGGAGTTGGTGCTCAGGATGCTCCCCAGGTTCGCCCCGGAAATAGTCGAGAAATCGAGCTGCAACGTTCCCTCGTTCACATAGGTCCCCCCCTGCCAAACGTTGTTTGCCGTCAGGCGGAGCGTGCCGGCGCCGATCTTGGTGAAAGCGCCGGCGCCGGTGGCGCCCACGGGATTGGCAAAGGTGATGTTGTTGCCGTTGGTGTCAATAGTCGCAGCGCCATACAGGAACACGTTGCGCGTGGAAAGGTCCGCCGTGTTGCCGGGCGCGTACTGCAACGTGCCGCCGTTGAAGACGATCTTGCCCGTGCCGAGGTTGTTGAGGTTGGCGAAGTTCACCACGCCGCCGACGAGGTTGAGATCGCCAAAGGTGTTGCTGCCGCTCAAGGTGAGCGTGCCGGTGCCGTTCTTTTGGAAGCTGCCGGGGCCGGCGATTGACGAAGCATAGATCGCGTCGTAGCCGTCGGTATCGACCACCGCATTTAGATTGGCGCCGATGGCGCTGAACTGGCCGGAAAGATCGGGAACCGGGCCGCCGAAGCCAGTGTTGTATTGCAGAGTGCCGCCTTTGAAGGTGATGTTGCCAGTTCCCAACGCATACGGAGTATCAATCGTCAGAACGCCGCCGGCGAGATTGGTGGCGCCGGTGTAGGTGCTGCTTCCTGAGAGCCACAGCGTGCCCGCGCCGGTCTTGGTGAGGGCGTTGGTCCCGTTCGCCAGGATGGAGTTGTAGAGGTGCAAGCCGTCGCCGCCCTGGTCCACGCGCACCACGAGTTCGGCGTTGCCGGCCGCCTGAATGCCGGCGCCGCCGGTGACGTTATACCAGCCGTTGTTGCCGGTCTTGAGGATTCCGTTGACAGTGAGCGTCGCGCCGGTCGCCAGGTTGAACGGGCCGTTGTTGCCGCTGATGTTCAGGGTGGTGAAGGTGCCGGTGGTCTGCGCGGAGACAGCACCGGTGGTCTGCACATAGGTGCCGCTCAAGCTGACCGCTGTTCCGGTGGTGACCGATCCGGCATCGGTGCCGTAATTGATTCCGCGAACGTAGTTATTGGTGCCGTCATACCAGGCATAATTGCCGCCCGTGGAGGTGCCGTAGAAGGTGCCCTGGTCGATAAAGCCCGCGGCTTGCCCGGTCAGGACGATCTTGTTCGTGGGCGTCGCGCCGGTGGGCGTGCCGCCGCTGACGATGAAGGTCCGCGTCGCGCCAGCCGGCCGGGCCGCGAGCGAAGAGAAGGTCAGCGCGTTGCTGCCGCTGTTGAAGGTGGACTGCACCGTGCCGTCGCCGCCGTTGAAGGCGAGCGCGCCGAAGGACTGGGTGACGTTCGCGGCAGGCGCGAAAACGAGTGAGCCGTCGGTTATCGTGGTCGTGCCGGTGTAGTTGTTGCTGCCGCTCAGAGTGAGCGAACTCTGGCCGAGCTTGGTCAAGCCGCCGCCGGTGCCGGCGTTGCTGGCGAGCGATCCGGTGACCGTGGGAAGCGCCACGCCGCCGCCGACCAGCGTGACCGTGGGCGCGGAGGTATATCCGCTGCCGGGGCTGACGATGGTGAAGCCGGTCAGGTTGCCGCTGCCGTCAATGTTGGCGATGGCCGAAGCGCCCGTGCCGCCGCCGCCGGAGATTTGCACGATGGGCGCGCTCAAAAAGCCGGAGGTGTTGCCGGTGACCGTCAGTGAGCTGAGACCGTTTCCGGTCGGGGCGAGCAACGGTTGCGGAATAGTGATGGCGTTGCCAAACACCATCGTGTCGATGGTCGCGCCACCACCGTAGATGGTGGCCGCCGTGAGTCCGTTGATGAAGTTCCCCTGACCGTTGGTTGCCTGGAGAATGCCGCCATTGAAATTGACGAAACTGCTGTTCTGCACATCGCCCGTCGAAGTTTGGATATTGTTGAGGGTCGTGACGCCTCCAGCCACGTTCAGAATGCCGCTGCCGCCATTATACCCGAGATACAAGGTATTGTTGACCTCGTTGAGCCAGGCGTTGTCTTTCACCGTGACGATCACCGTGCCGCCGTTTTGGCCCCAGTTTTCGTGGACTCCGTTGCCGGTGTTGAGCACCCCGCTTCCGGACAGCACAAATGCCGTATAGTTTGCGCCCTGCTGCCGCGACGGGTTCATCCATGCGCTGTTGGTCAGATTCATGACGCCGCCTGAGATATTCACCAATGCGGAGCCGCCGGTTCCCAGCCACAACTCGGAGCCGAGCTTTGTCAAAACGCCACCGGAAAGATTCAAAGCGCCGAAAGAGCCATAACCCGACCCCACGGTGAATACAGAACTAGTAATGAAGTTGCCCCCGCTTTGATTGATGATGCCCTGGCCGCTTTGGGCGTTGCCCAGGGTGACGTTGGCCGTCGTGAAAACCGTGCCACCCGAGATATTGAAGCTTCCCACCGAACTGGACGACGCGCCGATATTGATGGTATTGCCGGCTGTGTTGAGCAACCCGCCGGTGACCGCGAGCGTGCCGCCGTTCACGTTGATCGTGCCGGCAGCGGTCGTGCCCGTCCGGGTTCCGGTGAGGGTCAGCGTGCCTTCGTTGACGTTGGTGGCGCCGGTGTAGGTGTTGTTCCCGGTCAAGATCAGGTTGCCGGTGCCGCTCTTGGTGAGGCCGTTAGCACCGTTGATGTTCCCAATGACGGAAGCGATGGTGAACGGCTGCGGGCTGTTCTGGAAGACCACCAGATCCTGATTGCTGTTGTTGCTGGCCGTCAGCGTGCCGCCGGTGATGAGCGAACCGGCCGTGGCGACGCTCGGAGTCACCAGAATGCCGCCGGTGCTCAAGCTTGCGGTGGAACTCAGGGTAACCGTGCGCGCCTGGTTTTGGTTGAAGCGCAGGGTGGTAATTGTGCCGCTTGCCGCGAGCGTGGTGTCGGTGCCGGTGGCGATGTCGGCATTCCCTGAGAGCGTCGAAGAGGTGCTGTTGGTATAGCCTGTACCGCCCGCCGCCGAGAGGCCGACGATGGCGTTGTTGGCCGCGTTGCTGGCCGCCCAGTCGCTGCCGTTCACCGTGGCGTAGGGCACACCGGTGGACAATAGAATGGTGCTCGCGGAACCGCCCGTGTAGGTCAACGTTCCCGTGGTCGCCGGGATGATATTCAGCGTGTTGCCGACGCTGCGTTGGTTCATGGACCCGAGCGTGGCGTTCAGGGCGGCGGCGCCGTTCTGAGCAAATTGCAGCGTTCCCGCGCCGTTGCCGTTTACCCCGAAATTCCAGAGGCCGAACGTCTCGCTGTTGGTCGCTCCGGGTTTGCCGGTGATCAGCACGCGGCCCCCGTTAAACCGAAGTTCGGCGCCGGTGGTAATAATGTTGGTCGCCGGAGCCGAAGCGCCCGCGAAGTCAATATTCACGGTGCCGCCGCGCTCGATGAATCCGCCGCTGTTTCCGTAAGTATTCTGCAAGTCGAGCGTGCCCAACCCGTCTTTATACGTCCAGGCGATGCTGTTTGTGGCAATCGCGTTGTTGAAAACGACGTTGTTGCCGTTGGTGTCGAGGTAGGTGTCGCCGTTGTTCGACAGCAGCAGGCTGCTGATGTCCGCGGTGCTGCCGTTCGCCCACCGGAGGCCGCCATACTGGAACTTGAGGCCGCCCGAACCGCCGTTGCCGAAGTTGCTCAGGCTGGAGAAGGTGAGGTAGCCGCCGGCGATCCAGGTTGAACCGGTGTAGGTGTTGGTCGCCGTGAGAGCCAGATAGCCGTTGCCGAGCTTTTCCAGCCCGCCCGCGCCACTGATCGGAGTTCCGAAGGTGACCGATGCGGCGTTGGTGTTGATGGCCGCATTCTGGCCAAACGCCACCGGGGCGATCTTGCTGGAAACGTCCTGGCTGAAGGAGCCGGCGTTGCCGAAGCTGCCGAGGTAAAGGGCGCCGCCGTTGAAAACGAGGCTGCCGGTGCCGCCAGTTCCCAACGCGCGGCTGTTGCTGATATACAGGATGCCCGCGTTCAGGTTCACCGTGCCGTTGAAGGTGTTGTTGGCGGTCAGCGACAGGCTGCCCGCGCCCGACTTGGTGAGGCCGATGTTCCCGACGATTTGCGAGGCGATATTGATCCAGTTGCCGGTCTGGTTGTTGATCACCGTCAAATCAGAACCGTTGCCCGAAGTGATCGTGGAATTGTTGAAGTTCACGTCCCCGCTGGCGTTGCTGGTCCGCAGAATGCCGCCGCTGGCGATGGTGAGCGGGCCGTTGAGGTTGAGGGTGGTGGTACCCGCGGTATTGAACCGCAGGGAGTTGATCGTCATCGTCGCGGGCGTGATCGTCCCAAGGTTGCCAGCCTCCACATCGGTGCCCGCTGCCAATCCGCTGTTGTAGGTGGCCAAGCCGGAAATGTTTGTGCTGGTCCCGCTGGTGCCCCCAACCGCCCAGGTCGTACCGCCGACGGTGGCCCAGCCGCCGAGAATGGTGTTGGAGCCGCCGGTAAAGGATACGTTGGTGGCCGTGGTGAGGATGCCGTTGCTCCCGGACTGCGTGCCGGTGGGCAGCGTGAAATCCACCGTGCCGCCGGTGTTGTGCGTGAAGCTGCTGCCAAGTTTCAAAGCGAGCGGGTTGCTCGTGGACGCCGTAAGCACGACCGTTGAAGCGCCGGGAAGAATGGTTGTCCCGTTAAAGGTCTGGCTGTTGGTCGCGTTGGCGGAACCGGTGAGGATCAACGACCCGCCCAGAGACAGAGCAGAGCCGGGATTGATAATATTGGTTTGCGCCGCGGTCGCCGCGCTGAAGTTCAGCGTCAGGCTCGTGGTCGGGTTGATCGTGGTCGTTCCGGTGTACCCGTTGGTATTGCTGAGAACGAGATTGCCTCCATAGACCGTGGTGGCCCCGGTGTAGGTCGTGGTGCCGGTGAGGGTGACTGTGCTCGTCGTGGTTTTGGTCAGCGAGCCGGTGCCCGACAGATTCGCCAAAACAGAGCCGCTCTGAATCGTGTAGCCAGTGGCGTTCAAGGTGCCCGCTCCGTTAACGGTGCCGTTCACCAACGAAACAGCTCCGACCGTGTCGGTGCCGCCCACCGTCAAGGTGCCGCCGTTGACTGTTACCGGGCTGCTGGCATCGAGCGAACCCGTCAGATTCAACGTGCCCGCGGTGATCGTGGTTCCGCCGGTGTAGCCATTGGAACCGGTCAGGTTCAACGTGCCCGCGCCGTCCTTGGTGAGCGAGCCGGAGCCTGTTGCGATCGTTGCGATCGTGGTCGTGCCCGCGCCGCCGACGGTCAGATTCAGCCCCGAGCCAGCGATGGGGTTGGTCAGGATGAGCAGGCCAGCGTCCGAATTGATCCGGCTGGCAGTGGCGAGCGTGACTGTGCCGGTATAGGAGTTGGTGCCAGAAATGTTGCGCAGAGCGCCGTCGTTGGCGACGCCCGAACCGCTCAAGGAGATGGCTTCTGCCCCCACGGTGACGCCGCCCTGGATTTGCAACGCAGCCCCGGCGGCCACGGTGGTGCCATTGGAGGTATCGCCCAGCGCCGTGGCGTTTTGAATGTTCAAAGCGCCGCCGGTCACCGTGGTGGCTCCGGTGTAGGTGTTCGAACCGGTGAGCGTAAGCGTTCCAGAGCCGGACTTGGTCAACCCGCCGCTAGTGTTTGCCGCCAGGTTTACCGTCCCGAGGCTTGTCGTCGCTCCGCCGCCGCCAACGAGGATTACCGTTCCGGAAGTGTAGCCGATTCCGGGGTTGGTGACGGTGACGCCGGTGATGTTCCCGTTGGCGTCGATGTTCGCGACGCCGGTTGCCCCTGTGCCGTTGCCGGTGATCTGGACATACGGTGTGCCGGTGTACCCGGTGCCGGTGACGGAAATCGACGAAACGCCGCTGCCCGTGGGTGCGAGCAGAGCTTGGTAGAAGGTGTTGTTGTTGCCGTAGGTATCGATGATCGCCCCGCCCCCATAGACGTAGGCGGCGTTCACGGCGTTTGTAGAGGTGCTGGAGCTCCCCAGGTAAGTGCCTCCGTTGTAGGTGGTCCGCAGCGTGCCGCCGTTAAAGTTGACAATCCCTGTGGTGGCGGTGCCGGATTTGAAAATTCCGTTCGCCGCAAGCACGCCGCCATCGAGGTTCAGGATTCCAGTGATGCCTGCGGCGTTGAAGTAGACGTTGTTGGAAACGGCCAACGTCCCGCTGGCAACGGTGACTTCGCCGCGACCCGAACCGCCGTCATACCCGAGACTGATTATCGCCGTTGAATTAAATAGACCCCCGTTGACGTACAGCACGCCGGTGCCTGCGCCATAGCGCGGAACTTCGATTCCTGGCCCTGTGTAATTCGCCACACCGCCGGTTTGGGTCATGATGCCGGTGCCATTGCCGCCGATCTGGAACCAGTTAGTCGCGGCGAGCGTGCCGCTGGTCAGGTTGAAGTTTCCATAGCCGCCGGAACCCAGGAAGAACTCGCTCGGACCGTTCGAGATGACGTAGCCGCCGCTCTGGTTGAGCACGCCAGTGCCGGCATCGCCGAGCCGCACGGTAACGCCGCCAATGGAGCCGCTGGTCACGTTCAGCATCGCATTGTTTCCGCTGGTCGGGGCAACATAAACGTAGCCAGTGTTGCTCGCGTTGGCGATCCCGCCGCTGGAGTTGATCGTGCCGTTGTTGAGCGTCAGATTCCCGAGAACGCTGTTCGTGCCGGAAAGGGTGAACGCGCCCGTGCCCGTCTTGGTCAGACTGCCGCCGCCGCTGAACGAACCCGAATAGCTGCTGTTGGCGTTGTTATTGCCCACCGTGAGGGTTACAACATTGCTGCCGCTCAGGAGCGCAAGGTTGCCGCTGCCGGAAAGCCCGCCAATAGTCGCGGCAGTTACGCCGAACGCCAGGCCGTTGTTGACTCCGACGTTCACCGTGCTGTAGGACGCTGCGGACTGATTGCCCAGTTGCAAAACGCCAGCGTTGATGTTGGTCGGGCCGAAATAGGTGTTGTTGCCGCTCAGGATGGTTGTCCCGGTCCCGTTCTGGTTGAACGTGGTATAGACGGTTCCGGCAATGTTCCCTGAAAGCGTGTTTGTTCCGCTGCTCACCGCGTTTACGCTCGCGGCGGGATTCTGGTAAACGTACATCGAGATCGCGTTTGCGAACGTGCCGCCATTGGCCAGATTGATCGCCAGGGTGCCGCCGGAGTTGATGGTGACTGTGTTGGAGGTCAGAATCGACCCGGTCGCGCCGTTGCCGATCTGCACAGTGCCTGCGTTGATGGTCGTCGTGCCTGTGAAGTTGTCGGAGCCGGCGAGGATCAGCGTGCTCGAACCGGATTGGGTGAGATTACCCGCGCCGGAAATAATCCCGCTCAGAGTTTGGTTGGCTGTGCTGTTAAAAATTAGAGCGCCTGCGTTTGAGATGGCTCCCGCGTAGTTGCCGCCGCCCAGGCTGCCGTTGCCGCCGATTTGCAGCGTTCCGGAGTTGATGGTGGTGGCGCCGGTGTAGGTGTTGGACCCGGTGAGCGTGAGGGCGTTGGTTCCCAGCTTGGTTAAACCTCCGGAGATCCCGATAACGCCGCTGTAGGTTCCGCTCAGGTTGGTGGTGTCGATTCCCAACACCGCGGCGGAGGAACCGAAGGTGGTATTTGCAAGGAGCGCGGTGAGTTGCGCCTGCGTATAATCCGAAGGTCCGCCGTAGTTCAGCGCGAGCACGGAGCCGGCGTTGTTGACGATAACCGCGGTGCTGCTGGCCAGAGCGGCGGGAATGGGAACTTGCAAGGTGCCCGCGTTCACCGTGGTTGTCCCGGTGTAGGTGTTGGACCCGGTGAGGGTAAGCGTTCCGGCGCCGTTCTTGGTGAGGCCGCCGCTCGTGTTGGCGCTAAAATTGAGGGTCGTTCCGCTGAGCGCCGTCCCCCCGCCGCCCACGAGAGTCACCGTTCCGGTAGTATAGCCGACACCGGGGTTGGTGATGGCGAATCCAATGAGGTTGCCGCTGCCGTCGATATTTGCGACGGCGGTGGCACCCGTGCCGTCGCCAGCGATCTTCACATAGGGCGCGCCGCTGTACCCCGTGCCGCCGATGGAGATGTACGAAACGCCGCTGCCCGTGGGCGCAAGCAGCGCCTGGCTGACAGTGGTGTTGTTGCCGTTGGTGTCGATGGTCGCCCCGCCGCTGTTGATGACGGCCGAAGTCACGCCGCCCAGCAGCGTGCCGTTGCTGGCAGTGGCGCGCAAGGTGCCGCCATTGAAGTTCACGCGGCTAGTTCCCGTCGAACTGGCGTAAATGCTGCTGGTCTGAAGAACGCCGGCGTCAAGGTTCAGAACCCCTGTGCTTGGGGTGGCATTCCAAAAGTTGACTCCGCCGCCGGAAGTCAGCAGGCCGCCCGCGACGTTGACTTCACCACGCCCGACGTTGCCAGCCCAGGTGAAGAGGACGCTACTGGCCGAAAAGGTGCCGCTGGTCAAATAGAGCACCCCAGTGCCGCCGTTCCGTGGGAAATCGATACCCGGGCCGGTCTGGGATACCAAACCGCCGCTCTGGTAGAATAAGCCGGTGCCGTCCGAGCCGACCTGGAGGAAGCTTTGGAGGTTCAACGTCCCGGAGGTGAGGTTGTACAAGCCATACCCGCCGCTGTTGCCGCCGATATAGCTTTCAGCGGTGTTAGTGAAGATGCCGCCGCTCTGGTTGACCACCCCAATTCCGCTGGCGCCGAGACTCAAGCAGGAGGAGATGCTGCCGCCGGTCAGATTGAGAACGGCTTTGTTCCCCCCGTTGACACCCACGTTGAGGTTGCCGGTGCTCCCCGGCCGGGAGATCGTTCCGCCAAAGCCCAGCGTCCCGCTTACCAGATTCACACTGCCGGCGTTGGCGATGGTGGGACTGATCGAGCCGCCGTAGGTGTCGGTCCGGTTAAAAGTGAGGTTTGCGCCGCCGGCCACCGCGATAGGGCCGCTGGACAAAGCGCCCGCGGTTCCGCCGTTGCCGATTTGCAGCGTGCCCGCGGCAATGGAGGTCGTTCCCGTGTAGCTGGGGCTCCCTGTAAAAACGAGTGTGCCAAACCCGGCTTTGGTAAGCCCGCCGCTGCCGGTAATGCCGGTGGCGATGGTTCCGGTTACTCCGTTGTTTACGCTGACGATTCCTTCCGCAGCACCGAAATCGAGAATACCGGTTCCCGCGGTGCCGCTGAGGTTGACCGCGTTGTTGGAAACAAAGAGCAGCGCGCCGCTGGAATTGGTCAGGGTGGCGCCATCGGCGATGGCGAGATTGCCGCCGTTGATGACCAGAGAATTGATCGTCGCGGTGGCGCTGCCGGTGGTCGCGGTCTTGATATAGGTATTGAACCCGGAACCGCTCCCGCTCGTAATGCTGTTATTAACGAATTCGTTGGTCGGGTTGAGCGGACGCAATCCGGTGACAGCGTCGTAAGTCACAAAAGTATTGGCGTTGCCGGTGGCAGTTCCGAGCCCGCCCGAGGCGATCGTCGCTTCGCCGACTAGGAAGGGAACGATCTGGGTATCCTGCGCAGCCGCCGTGCCGAGTCCATCGGTCCCGTTGCCGCTGTCCATCGCTGCGGTATTGCCGATCAGCCCCGGGGTGGAACCCAGGAACAACCGGGCAACGCTCGCCACGCTTGTGGAATCTTTGCCCAGCCCGGCTCCGTTGACGAGAACAGTGGCTTGTCCCGGCGAACGGTTAAACGCCGTGGCGTTCAACGTCGCGGTGTTGGTCCCGCCATAGGTCACTGTAACCGTTGACTGGCCGCCGATGGCGTTCAGAGTGCCGATCGCATCCGACGAATTTACTCCCGCCGCGTCGCTCCCCTTGTAAACGAAGGCGCCGCCCAACAGGTTGAAATTCACGCTGGAACCGGCAAGGAAGCGGTTGTTCAAAGCCCCTCCGGCGGCGGTGGTGTTGTCCACCGTGAAGGCGCCGGCGTTCAAATTGAATAAGGTCGAAGCGAGCGATCCGCTGGAACCGCTCAGTTTTAACACGCCGTTCACTGTTACCGGGCCGGTAAAGGTGTTCGCGCCGGAGAGGGTCCAGTTCCCGCCGGTGTTGGTTTGGTTCAGCGCGACTTTCGCGCCGAGAGCACCGTCACTGATGGCGCCCGAAATGGCGTTTGCGCCGAGTGCGCCATCAAGGGTGATGGTGGTGGTGCCGCTGCTGGCTGCGGCCGTGATTGAACCGCTCAGGACAAGCTGCGGATTGACCGCGTTATAGGCCCAGTTGGCGAAACTGTAGGTGGCGTTGTTGCCTTCGATCACCAGCGGAGCGGCGACCGTGAAAACCAAGCTGTTGGCGCCGGGATTGTTCACGCCATTCCCGCCGATCGTGATCTGGCCACCACTGCTGAGGAGCAGGGCATTGCCGGAGTTGTCGCCGATGGTGTAATTAAGGGTGGAACCGCCGCCGAATTGAAGCCCCGCCAAGTTGCGACCGGAATCGATGGTGACGTGAGTGGTGCCGGAGGTGGCGTTAAAGAAGGCGTAATCGCCGTTGGTCGTGCCGCTGGTGGTTCCGGGAACGACGCCGCCGGTCCAGTCGCCTGAAGTGGTCCAGTTGCCGTCGGCGCCGGTGCCGGTCCAGACGACCGTTGCAGCGAGCGCGTGGCTGGCGCTCATCAGGGAACAGGCCAGGACGACCTGGGGAATTAATTCGGAAATTCGTTTTGTGAGCGGCTGGATAGGCCGCATGGAAGGCTTCCCAGCGGCTTTGAGGGATTGGACAGATTTGCGGGTCTTTAGAGTGGGCATGATGGATTTCATGAGGAGTTGGTGGGTTTTTAAACTTTTATTAGCGCCATCGATTCGATTTATGCTTTATATCGATGTAAAAGCAGGGGGAAAATACCGCAGATCAACAGGCAGGTCAAATAATTCTTTCACGCTTTGCAGATTTTCCTTCTTTTGCGCTGGCAGTCGGTTTGTCCGGCTTGCGAAAGCGGCAGAGGACTGCCGCAGTCCGTACGTTGATGAAACCATGAATCCAACCAGTGAAAATCTGAGTCCGTCTCTGACACGCAAGAGACAGGTAGCCGAGGAATACTGCGTCGCAGCGATGCGGGGTGGGGAGTTTTCCGAGGCAAAAGAGCGGCCCCAAACGAAAGTGAACTCGTTTCGGCCAATGCAGAGGGCGAGCTGGCGGACAAATAGCATCTGCCGGAGAAGGCTCCGGGGGGTGTTGGCGAAGCCTGGGCTAAAACCCAACCGACAGACGGCACATCCCGTGTCTAGGCTGGACTGTCGGCTCTGTGGGGGTGTTTGGAGTGGGGACGTTCGAGGGAGTCATGGGTTAAGTCAAGATCGCTGCCGCGGAGCAGAGACCACGGCAGACGACAGAGCCCTCATAGTAGCCAAGAAGCGGGTAACGACCGTGGAGCGAAGGAGGGTATCCTCGACCGCTTCCTGCACCATGCCACCCTCATCGCAATCAGCGGGCGCAGCTACCGGGTCAAAGACGCGGCCTTGGCTGGCGGCGCTGCCGCCCATGGCGCCAAAGGCAAGCGCCAGACGCCCGCCGCCGCCCCGAAAGCCGCCAACCCCGGAAAGTTAGATCAGGAGGGGGAGGAATGAGTTTTTCGCATTTGCCGTGGCTTGCATTGGCATCGATTCAAGGCATGCGCCCCGCCCAGAGCGCACTCTGGACGGAGCGGGAATGCACTTGGCAATCCACGGACCAATCCGGCGCTCAGGTTGCGCTCCCGCAGAGCCCTATCCTCCGAATGGCGCTGGAAGTCGAACACAGCCCGGCCCGGATGTCACGCCGCCGCTTGCAAATCAAACCTTAACCAGCTATGAAAATCGCACCTCAAAGGTGGGTGATTTTGAAGTGCAAACTGGTGGGTGATTTTGGGGTGCAAATTGACACCAAGCGTCAAAAGTGCGAACCTCGATCTCGTCTTCGTGAAGGCGGAGAAGCTATGAAACCGTGCCATTAACTAAGATCACAACCATCATGACTATCCTCTTTCGTGGCTGCCACGCGTGCGTGCTCGCAACTCTGCTGGTCGCCTCGTCCGGTTATGCCGAGGAGCCTGCGGCCTCGCTGAATAAACCTGAAGTGATCCTGACGCCGGTGCCCGGACCGCAACCGAGGATCAATGGGCCCAAGATTTACGGAGCCCGGCCCAGCCATCCCTTCTTGTATAGGATTCCGGTCAGTGGTGAACGCCCCTTGGGGTTTGCCTCCGAGGGGCTGCCGCCTGGGTTGTCACTGGACGCCAAGTCCGGGTTGATCACTGGCACGGCCACCCGGGCGGGAACTTATCCCGTGGCGCTCAAGGCCGCCAACGCCGCGGGCGCCGACAAGATAACCTTCAAGATCGTGATCGGTGACACCCTCGCGCTGACCCCGCCGATGGGCTTCAATACGTGGAATTACTTCAACGGCGGCATCAACGACAAGATCATCCGCGCCACAGCCGATGTCATGATCAAGTCGGGCCTGGCCGACCATGGCTGGAGCTATGTCAATCTGGACGATTGCTGGATGCGACGGCCGGTCGGCGCGCACCGCAATCCCGGCGACATCCAGCCCGTGCGTGATGCCTGGGGCGGCATGATGCCCAACCTCTGGCGGTTCCCAGACATTACCGGCCTGGCCGTCTATATCCACGAGCTGGGCTTGAAGTTCGGTATTTATTCGAGCCCCGGGTTTCGTACCTGCGCCTGGTCCACCGGCACCCTCGGGCACGAAGACGAGGACGCGCGTCAATTCGGGAAATGGGGAGTAGACTATATCAAGTATGATTGGTGTTCCGCCGGGTTCACCGCCAATTACCTCCGGTCTCAGGAGATGCTAGCCTATTTGGATTTTGAGGATGCCCGTGAGCTCGACCAAGCTTCGCGCGAACTGCACGCCCTGCACCAGGCGCAGAACGAGGAGACGGCGGACCAGGCCCGTCCACAAATCCGGACGCTCGAAGGAAAAATTCGGGGCTTGGAAGCCAAGGTTCCCGATGCGGTGAGAACCGCCCTGGTCCTTAAGTATCAAAAAGAGCCTTACGCCCGCTTTGGGCGTTCGCTCGCGCAGGTGGATCGCGACATCGTCTACAGCTTTTGTCAATACGGGGATGGCAAATCCTGGGAATGGGCCGCTTCCTTGGGCGCGCATTCGTGGCGAACCACGGGCGACATCCAGAACAAATGGGAGAGCGTGAAAAAATTGGGGTTTGTGCAGCAAAACGGCTTGGAAATCCACGCCGGACCCGGCCACTGGAACGACCCGGACATGCTGGAGGTCGGCAACGGCAAGCTCACCCCGGACGAAAATTACACCCACATGACCCAATGGTGCATGCTGGCCGCGCCCTTGCTGATCGGCTGCGACCTCACGAAGATGTCCGCGTTCACGAAGTCGCTCTTTACGAACGACGAGGTGCTGGCGATCGATCAGGACGAGCTGGGCCGCCAAGGCCATCTCGGGGTCACTCAGGGCGACAGCCAGGTCTGGATCAAGCCGCTGGCTGACGGCAGCCTCGCGGTGGCCTTATACAACCTGGGCGAAACGCCAACCACGGTCGAAGCCGACTGGGCCAAGATCGGGCGGGGAGGCCCCCAAACCGCGCGCGATCTTTGGAGACAAAAAGACCTCGGCGTGTTTTCGGAAAAATACTCTGCAGAAATCGCGCCCCATGGAGCCGTGCTGATCCGTGTTGCCAACACCGGCTCGGCGGTTGGTCCTACGGCTGCTCCTTTTGCCAGCAAGTCCGCACCGAACAACCCGTGACGCTTCAGATCACCGCCGACGGCTTGGCCCCCGCCACTCCCATCATCCAACCCGCGCATTGAACCATGGCTTTGAGACCCACCACTCTCTCTGTTTTTCTTATACTGCTGTCGTGTCTCGTCACACCCGCCGTTGCCGACCGGCCGATCCGCGAAGTCGTGCCCGACTTGAATCACATCCGCAAATGGGACGACTCAAATGGCGACACCGCCGACCCCTTCTGGGCTGATGACGACGGCCTCTACGCCTTCATGTGCGACGGCCGCGGTTTCGGCAAGGACAAGAGGAACGTGAACTTCAATCGCCTCGGAAACGGCGATTGGGCTTCCTTGGCTGGCGAGCTGATCAACTCGATGCCCGACTATGGCAAGAGCAACGAGAAAGGGGAGGACAACGCCACGTGGAAGGTCTGCGGACAGGAGTGCATCGACGGTGTGTTCTACGCCTTCGTTTCCCGCAACGTGTATGGCCATGAAAACAAGTCGGATCCGCTGATGCGGCAAAGTTCCTTCAACGCCAGCCTCATCAAATCCACGGATCGCGGGCGCACCTGGACACGGGCCGCCACGGAGAACTACGCCACGCCCATGTGGCCCGGCACCCGCTTCGGCGCGCCCGGTTTTTTCCATTACGGCAAGGATGGCGGCGCGGCGACGCAGGACGACGCTGATAAGTTTGTGTACGCGCTTTCCAATAACGGCATTTGGAACGGCGGCGACGATTTCATCCTTGGTCGGGTCGAGCGGAAGGAGATGCCGTTGTTGCAGGCCTCCGATTGGAGCTACTATGCAGGCAAGCCCGACGCGTGGACTTCGGAGCTCGGCAAAGCGGTTCCGATTCTTTCGCGTCCCGCCAAGCTCGGGTGGACCTCGCCGACCTACGTGCCAGCATTGCAGCGCTACTTGCTCGTGTCGTGGTATGTCACCCCGACACTCAGGCAATGGTTTCAGCCCGAAGAGGTCGTTTACGATTTCTTTGAGGCGCCGCATCCGTGGGGCCCTTGGACGCAGGTGCCTTCTTCGCTCAGCGACCGGTTTATCGTCGGCGGTCACATGTATGGTCCAAGTTTCAGGAAACCGGCCCCGACGGCGTGCGCGTCGGGCTGTTCACCTCGGGTTGTCCCTTTGAGGACAAGCCATCCGGGATTTATAAAATGTGGAGCATCCCGCTTGTGCTCAAAGCCCAAACGCCGCCCCCATCGCGCACCATCAACCATAACGATCCGGCCATCGTGTATCAGGGAGCGTGGACATCGGTTCCCAAGCCTGCGGGTCATTACCACGGAGGCGACGTGCATGCCTCGAAAGGGGAGGGGAATTCGCTCGAACTCACTTTTGAAGGCACCGGCATCGAACTTATCTCTGAAAAGTTCAGCGATCTCGGGCAGGTCGAGATCTTCCTCGACAACGAGTCGCGCGGCATTGTGAACCTTGCCCTGGAAAATTTTCCGCGACTCACCGGGGTCGTGGTCTTTTCCAAGCTTCTTGGGGGATCGAGCCAAAACCGAACCCGACCTGTTCGAAACTCCATTGGAGATGGACGACGAAGCTCGAGGTGCACAGAACGGCTTCAACATCGACCTGCTAGAGCAAAAGATAAGCGGTCGATGGCAGGCACGCAGAGAACGGCAGCAGGGTTTGGAGGAAAGACTCCTTGCCCTCATTCGGGAGGAAACCCACGCCTGCATGCCGATCTGTATCTCCCCAAAGCCTCCATCCCCGCCGAAAACAAGAAGCAACTCCGCGCTGGCAATCCTCCTCGGCGACAGCCACACAGGCCAAAAGGTTAAAAGGGAAGCGACCCACGGACTCGGGAACTACTCCCTCCGCGTTTTCTGCGAAAGGCTGCACCACCTCGAACAGAAAATCCTCACTACCCTAGAAAGCAAAATCGGTCCACCCATCGACGAAGCTTTCATCATTTACCTCGGGGACATGATCCATGGGGTTCTACAACACGACGCGGAACGGGAACCCACAGCATTGGTCGTCCACCAACTCCTGATTGCGTGGCACGTTTTCCACCAATTTATCCTTAGCCTCGGCCAAGCAATCCCAAAAATCACCGTTGCTGGGGTGTGTGGCAATCACGGCAGATTGCCACACCTCAAGAAGAACCCCATAGTCAACCAGTTCAGCAACTTCGACCATGTGTTAAATCCTTTCACGGGGGAAGCTGCAGGAGGTCTGAGGCTCCCATCTGCCAGCGGCTTGGTCCAAATTTGACAACCGCCCTGCGTCAGCGCCAGATGACCCTGGCGGCCCAGCTCATCCTGATCGAACAGGTCGGTCTTGGACACAGCAAAACTGGTATTTTGATTCTTTGGATCCCGGTGAGCGCGGTTTCAAGGAAAGCTGACTTTTAGGCGCATGAAGCTTTTCGTGGCGCCGGGGGTTTGCAGCGACGGCAGGAGGCGCACGGTTTCTGTCTCGGTAATTCCATCGGGATTCGCCACCGGGGCTCCGACCTCCTGAATGAAAGCGCCGCCGGGGTTCCAAGTACGCAGGTCTGGAGAGACCTCCACGGAGTAAGTGAGGCCCCCGCCGCCGATGCGCTGTCGGTAACTGAGGGTGAGGTAGGTCTTGCTGTCGCCGGCGTTAACTTGCGGAACGGCAAATGGAAGCAGGGAGCGATTCGGCGCGTTCGGGTTAAGGCCGAGGGCGTAGGCCATCAGGTTTGGGAGGCCGGAATGGCTCGGGTCGCCAAGCGGGCCGGTGCCAATTCCGTATTGCGCGGCCCACGCATTGGGAAGTCCGATGGAAGCGGGGTCGAGCGCGGCGGCCTGAGCGGCTTGGGAAAAGAGTTTAACATTGCCAAACGTGGCCGTGGCCAGGTGGACGCTGTCCTGTGAGGTGACAGCCAATCCGGCCAGCGCAGCGGATGGTGCGGCGAGTGTTTGAGGAGATGCGATCTGAATCCAAACGGAACCATACACGCTGTAGTATCCGGCGAAGTTGCTGCCGCTGCGGACCAGTTTCAACCAAATCAGCGCAGATAGACGCGAAAGTCCTTCGCGTTGCCTTTGAAATCTCCCGGACGGGGGGAATAGCGGATGCCGCCCGCCACAATGGGCTCCCCCAGATCGATTACCAGCAGATGCGGAGGCTTGGGGTGGTTGTTCCCCCAAGGAGTCTGCCAAATGGATTCGGGGAAGCCATCAAACACGTATTCGGCGCGGTCATCTTCTAACACGACTTCTTCACTGCTGACATAGGCGACCTTGAGTGCCCCCTCGTCGAATTTGATGACTTTCCCATCGGTGTCGAGGATGGCGATGTCGCCAACTGAAGTAAAATCCACATCATGCCAGGACGAGTCGATTTGCAGGGCAACCAGCGAGGCCTTCCTCGGGCTGTCAAAACGAATCACCTCGCCTTCGCTGTGTTCCGCGAAGGTTCCGGCCGCCACCTGTTCGGCTGCGGTAAAGATTGGACGATCTTTGGAGCGCGGAGGAACAGGGGCGATTTCCCGCTTATCCAGAATCGGCTCTTTCAGGCCTTCGACGCTGAAATCCTCACGTGGTTTTAATTGCTCGAATATCACAATCTCGTTCTTGCCACTTTTGAGCCAGGGTCCCGGCACATAGAGGGTCTGCTGCGGACCAATGTGCCAGTACCGGTTGAGGTTGTGGCCGTTGATCCAGACCACGCCCTTGTTCCACCCACGCAGGTCAAGAAAGGTGTCACCCACGGAAGATACATCGAAGGTTCCACGGTAAAATGCGGGCCCGGATTGATTGGTCCCCGGCGCAAATTGTATTTTGAAAATGTCGTTCAGGGGAAGGTTGAAGGCTTTCCAGCCGATGAGTTCCTCGCCCGCCCAGGTGACCTTCCCGAAGATGCCGCGGCGCTTGCCAGCGGCATCGCCCATGTCGCCATAGTGGTCTCGTCCCATATTTTCGACCAGCAGGTCGAGGGTGGCGGGAACTTTTGTGATGTTCAGTTTGAAGGCGTGATTGTCACTGGCGCGACGATTCCAACTGCCGGCCACCCGGCCATCGACCAAAGCCACGACATGATCGCGAACCTTCTCAATCGTAAGCTTGGCCTGATCCGCATGATTGATGACGGTGCGGTAAAGAACGAAGCCCAGACTCTGATCCAGATCCTCCATCGCCACCGGCTTGTCGAGCAAGTGCGGCGTGCCGAGCAATCCCGACTCTTGCAAGGATACCGATTCGGTCAGGGCAACACGGGGAATGGCGATGATCGGATTATCCGATGGAATCGGAGGCAGCTTGGTTCCCGGAGGGAGATGCTTTGCAATGACCTCCCGGTTGCGGAGAAAGGAGGGAGTGATCCGCCCGGCCTCATCCAGCGGCACAGAATAATCGTAGCTGGTCGTGATCGGCCAATAGCCGTTGTTGTACCAGCCGCCGCCATTGACGAAGTTGAAATTGGAGCCGCCATGAAACATATAGAGACTGACCGAAATCCCCTGTCCTAGGACCGAGTCCAGGAACTTGGCGTAGCCTTCAATGTTCGGACTCGGTTTTCCGCCTCCCCAATTGGAATACCAGCCGGGATAGGATTCGGTAATGAAATAAGGCCCATTCGGAAGCACGTTTTGGATGATGGAGATGATCTTGTCGGGATTCCCGCCGTTGATGGCCGGATAGGAATTGGAGAGAGGTTGGTTCCCCTTTTTCCACGAAGGCGCCCCGGCCATCTCCGCCGTGACCAGGGGAACTTCGATTCCTCCCTTGAGCTGCAGATCGTGCATGGCCGCCAACTGCGGGTCATTGATACTGCCATCCTCGTTGCCGAACTGGCTCAGGATGATCGGGCCGCCATGGGTGATTTGCAGGGGGGCAACCTCCTGGCCAAGCCGCTTGAACCAGTCCTGCACATATTGCACGAAATGCGGTTCCGTCGTTCTGGGGCGAACCGCGTGATTTTTCAGGATCCATCCGGGATAGCCGCCGAACTCGAACTCGGCGCAGACGTAAGGACCGGTGCGCAGGAAGACCCAAAGCTCCTCCTCTTGTGCGGTGCGGATGAACTTCGCCAAGTCGGCGTTCCCCCTGAAATCAAATTGGCCCTGCTTCGGTTCGTGAACATTCCAGAATACATAGGTGGCCACCGTATTGCAGCCCATCGCCTTTGCCTTGCGCAGGCGGTCCCTCCAGTATTCCTGCGGTATCCGCGGATAGTGCATCTCGGCGCAGATGATCTGGAGCGGCTTCCCATCGAGCAGGAAACTCCCATCCTTCACCACAAAGGTGTGTTGGCCGGTGATCGGAGTTGCAGATGGTTGCGGCAATGGCGGCTCAGCGGCAAACAATCCGTTACTGGCCAGTGAGAGCAACGCGATGAAGGCGCTGGTGAGGAGTGCGATTCGTGCAGATTTCATGGTTCTTGTTCATTTGGCAGACCGGCCTTGGCGGCGTTTTAAGGAAAGCTGACTTTCAGGCGCATGAAGCTCTTCGTGTTGCCGGGTGTTTGCAGCGACGGCAGGAGGCGCACGGTTTCGGTCTCGGTGATTCCGTCGGGATTGGCGACGGGCGCTCCGACTTCTTGAATGGAAGCGCTGCCGGGGTTCCACGTCAGAAGATCTGGCGAGACCTCAACGGAATAGCTTACGCCACCGCCGCCGATGCGCTGGCGGTAACTGAGGGTGAGGTAGGTCTTGCCGTCGGCGGCGTTCACTTGCGGGGCGGCGAACGGGAGCAGGGAACGATCCGGCGCGTTCGGGTTGAGACCGAGCGCGTAGGCCATCAGGTTCGCGATGCCGGAGTGGTTCGGGTCGACGAGCGGGCCGGTGATGATTCCGTATTGCGCGGCCCACGCGTTTGGAAGTCCGATGGAAGCGGCGTCGAGCGCGGCGGCTTGCGCGGTTTGAGAGAAGAGGTTCACGTTGCCAAACGTGGCGGTGGCCACGTGAGCGCTGTCCTGCGAGGTGACAGCCAATCCGGCCAGCGCAGCGGATGGTGCGGCGAGTGTTTGAGGAGATGCGATCTGAATCCAAACGGAACCATACACGCTGTAGTATCCGGCGAAGTTGCTGCCGCTGCGGACCAGTTTCAACCAAACCGGCGCGGTGACGCCGACGATTTGGGCAGTGCCGCTGGCCGCTCCGGAAACGTTGCGCCACTGGAAGGCGACGCCGTTGCCGGGTGTCGCCACAACGGCGGCGAATGCGGCGTTTGCGCTGGTGTCGTTGCGAAACATCACGCCCGCCATTGCCGCCGGAGCGGTGCCGGTAAGGCTCAAAACCATTCCGACCAAGCTGCCGTCGCCGGTATAGGGGGTGTAATAGTAATGGAACTGGTCCGACGCGGTCCATGGGTTGGCACCTCCGCCGCTAACGGTGTAGATCGCGGTGGGCGGTGCGTAAGTGCCTGAGCCCGAGAGAATCGGAGACCCGACGTCCGCGTTGACCGTAAAGAGACTGCCGGCATCGGTGGTGGCGGTGGCAAAGGCGTCGTCAGAAATGCCGAGCGGCGTGGAGACGTGCAAGCGGAAGTAGTAGGTTGTCGATGCCGAGAGTCCGGTGGCGCTGAAGGTTGTTGTCCCAGGGAAGAGCGTATTGCTGACGACATTTTGCTCAAAGCAAGAATCGGTGGCCTGGTCGAGATCAAAGCCTGTCTCGTTATTGGTGTCATCGACCCACGCTAAATCGATCCGGGTGTCGGATACCGGGGCAGCCGTCAGGTTTGGCGGCGTGGGGACGTTCATTTGCAAGGTGACGCCAAGGAGGTTCACGTTGGAGTTATTGGGCAGCGTTAGGTAGGCAACGGTCCGGGTGGGATCGAGCGCAAGATCGTACCTGTAGAGATAGCAGGTTCCCGCCAGCGCGGTCCCATTGTATTGGTCCCGGTAGCTCATTGTTTTTGCGATGGTCTCGCCGGTATAGTTTTGCGACGAGGTCCAGTCGCTGATGCTGCGAGTGAAACTCTGGCTGCTGCCGTCGGCGTAGGTGACGGTAAAGGTTTGGTTCGGCTGGTTGCCATTGGTGGCGGCGGCCAGCAGGTAGAGATCGGTATAGTTCCCTGGCGCCAGAGCGATGGGCTGGCCTATTGCCCGGATAGCGTTGTTGGAGCCGGTCGCGCCAAAGGTAAAAGTCGCACCGCTTGCGATGAGGGTGCCGCCGAGCAGGGTGGCAGAGAAGCTCATGCCAGTGCCGCCCAATCCCCCGGCGCTGGAAAAAGTCGCGCCATCCGCCGCAGCGCCCACTTCATTGCTGGTCTGGGCAAAACTGATATTTCCCTGATTATTGCTCACCGCCAAAGTGGCAATATCCACGTTGGCATTAAGGCTAAGCGGAGCCACCGGAATGGCCGCTCCATATTCCACCAGGTTGTCGGCGATGATGGCGTCGGTCACCCCGGTGAGAGAAAACAGCGCGCTGGAGGGGTTGATGATCACATTCCGGGTGACCGTCACGCCGCTATCGGTTTCCATGCCGTACCCGCCCGTCACTTGAACGGCATTTCCGGTTGGGTTGATGATGGTGTTTCCATCAATCATGAGATAGCTGAGCACCGAAGGATAGTCCCTCTGAACGGTGGCATCGATGGGATTTCCACAATCCCTGATGACATTGTTGCGAACAAGGATGTTGTTGTCCCATTTCCCCTCCTGCCAGTAGGTTTCCGCTCCCGTGGGTTGAATTCCGCGATTGGGGTTCCGAACGAGCAGGTTATCGACAATCTCGGATTCGCGCGCCGCTTTATATTGAATTCCCGGTCCGGTCATGTCCTTGAAGTAGCAATTTCGGACGATAAGCCGGTCGTTGCCCGCGGAGAGGTTGAAGAACTGGGCATACGGGGTGAGCGTCACATCGCGGTCAAGCGTAACCTGATATAATCCGGCGGAAGTCCACACGGAGCCGTGAGCTAACATCCAGGCGCTAGTCGCGTTGTTGAGGGCTGCATCGGTCACCGGAGTAATCGTGACCACGGTGGCATTGCCCTCCGGTTGATATTCGCCCCAACTGTAGAAGCCCAGCGGCGCGCCGGCCCATGGGATGGCCAGGCTCAATCCGCCGATCACAATGGTGCGGGGACCCGTCTGAAGTGCCACCACGCCTTGATCCCACGAAATGCTGATTCCATCGTCGCCGCCCGAGTCAAAGGCGCAGCCGATAATGGACACAGTTCCGCCCACGAAACCTTGATTTCCCGGTTCCGCCGAATAGAGCCGGTTGGTCCCGGGCTTGGGCACAGACCGGAAATTGTTGTAGGTGCTGTTGCCCTTGTCGGAGTTGTTAAGAACGCCGCCGGAATCGCCGGTGTAATCGTACATATCGCTGTAGACCATGTTTGTGCAGCCGCTGCTGGTAAAGACGTTGTAATACGGCGTTCCCGGAATCGTTGCGATACAGCCGGGCTGGAGGATAGTTGAATTGGTGGGCATTCCGCCGATCCGGACGCGGCGACCGCCGAGCGACGAGAACGAAGTGAAGCTCCAATTGCCGACCCTCCCGCCCTGGCTATTAAACACCCGCGTCACCCAATTCGACGCGGCGGTGCTGGGGGCGAAGAGGCTGTATCCCATGGGAATATCGATGTCCACTGTGCCACCGACCGGATCGTAGTTGATGATCTGGCCTTCCGTATAGGAGAGAGTCTCGGCGTCCAGAACAAACGGCCCCTTCAGGGTGAAGTTGGAACAGTTCTGAAGGACAAAGACGGTGCCGCCCGCGGTGCCTTCGTAGTAAAAGTTAACCGTCCCGGTGGTGTTAACGGTGAAGTTGACGCGGTTCGCGATGGTGATGCCGTTGGCGCTGAGGCGGTAATCTCCCGCGACGATCGTGTAGGTGGTTTGGGTGGTATCGCTGAGGGCCGCCTGCAAGGCCGCGAACATCGTGGCGGAGTTGGCACGCTGCGTTGCCTTCTGGGCGTCTGTAAACGAGTAATCGAAGGTCGGGTTGCTGTAGTTGTAAGGTGGCAAGCTGTCGGGGCCGAGACCGAAGCGTTGCTGCAAGTCCGCCTCAACGCTGGCTTCGGCATTGGTGGTGGCCGAAAGGACGCCGGACCACGGGCCGATGTTGCCATCGAAATCGTACGCAGCCAAACGGAACCAAGTGGTCTGCGTCACCCCGATGTAGGCAGAGTAATACTTTGGCCCGGTGGCCGGAACACGAGCCATCTCCGTAAAGGTTACATTGTCAGGGGATGCCTGAATTACGATTCCCTTGTGGCCGGTCGCGTTGTCTTTCCATTCGAGATCGACCCATTTGTAATCGCCCGTTGCTGACGTTGGTGTCGGGGCGGTCAGCACCGGCGTCTGTGTGCTGAAGACAGCCACATTGGAATTAAAGCCGGTCGTCGCTCCGTTGATGGCCCGCACACGGAAATAATAGATTGAGTTAACGCTCAGCCCGGTAACCGCGTACGTGGTGACGGTGGCGCCGACAGCCCCGATCTGGGTGAAGTTGACCCCATCGGTCGAGGCGTCGATCTGGAAGCCGGTCTCGTTATTGGAGTGGCTAATCCAGGTCAGGGTGGCGGAGGTCGAGGTGGACATGCCGGCCACAAGATCGCTGGGAGTGCCGGGAACAACGCCGCCGCCAATCATAAGAACGCCGGGATTCAAGACCACGGCGCTTCCCGTGAAGCTATTGGAAGAGGAAAGGATAACGGTGCCATTGCTGGCGAAAGCGCCCGCGGCCGCGGAGGTGTATGGTGCAAAGCCGCCCACAAACAGGCTGTTGGAACCGCTAAGAGCGTTCGCCATGGTCAGTGTGCCACCGCCGCCGCCGAGACGGTAGGTAGACTCGCAGGGCGTGAGATTGCCACTATAGGTGACGTTACCCTGCGCTCCCAACGATGCAGCTTCGAGAATGGCGCCATTGGTGGAATTAAAGTCCAGGTTATTGGAACTGCTCACGGCCAGGGCGATCGTGAAAGCGGTTCCCGCAGGACTGACCAGCCGGTTAAGAAAGGCGTTATCAATCGGATAGCCGAGAACCAGCGTGGTGGCTGACGCGGCGCTGAGCGTTTGCCCGGTGCCGCCGATCGCGTAGGGAGAGTTGAACTGCAACGTTCCCGCGGTGAGGGTGGTGGGACCGGTGTAACTGTTGCTGCCGGCGAGGATCAACTTGCCGTTGCCAAGCTTAGTGAGGCCGGAGGTTGTGGTCGAGGAGTTGATTATATTTCCGGAGAGCACTGCCGTGCCGGAGTAAACCGGAAAGGTGCGGATGGCTCCGTCGAGGTCCAATGGATTGACAATGGTCAACGTGTTGTCGGCGTTCGCATCGTTGAGTATGAGGTAGTTGTTATAAATAAGACCGTTGGTTCCAGTGCTAGCGAAGTCCAGCGTGGCGCCGTTGCCCAAATTGATCGTTGCGGGGCCACCGCACGCGCTGAAGCCCACGTGCCAGTAGGAAGTTGGACTGTTGCCCACCAGCGTGACCACGTTCTTGCCATCATTGGCGGAACTGTCGGCAGCGAGATTGCGAATGAGATTGGCTCCGGTTTCGAAGACGCCGCCCACCAGGCGCAAGCGGCAATTGGTGGGCAAACCCCATCCGTCATTGGCTCGAACGGGTCCGGCGTCGATTTCGAGCGTGGTAAAGACGTTGGGGCCGTTGGTGGGATTCAGAATAACCAGACCGGCGTCCCAGGGATTGACATACCTGGCTGTAATTTTTCCCGTAATGTTGAGGGTTGAGTTCGTTTCTGACTGGATCCAAAGGTCTTGATTGGAGCCGCTGATGGCTCCGCTCACGGTGCCCACGCCAATGCCGCTGTTTTTGAGCGTCGAGCGGGAAGTAAGCATTACGGCTTTGCTCAACGTGTTGTTGTTGACGTCCAGGACGCCGCCCGAAAGGGTGAGAGTCCCGCTGCCGAACACATTGTTATTCCCCATCAGCACCGTGCCGCCGCTGATGGTGGTGGAGCCCGTATAGGTGTTATTCCCGGTTAGACGCACGCTGCCCTGAGCGACCGACAAACTGCTGTTTCCTGAAAGCACCGGCGCGTAAGTGAGAGTTCCGCTGCCGCCCCCCAATCGGTAGGTGTTGCTTACCGGCGTCAGCGTGCCGAGATAGGTAAGCGAACCCGTCGCTCCAAGGCTCAGGTTGCTGTAAATTTTGCTTCCCTGGGTCAGGTTGATCGACTCGTTGGTCGGTCCATTGCCCGGCAAGGCGATGGCCCCTGCCGATGAGATTGCGATGCGTCCGCTTGCAAGCCAGGCGTTAGCGGTGGTGTAGGCGCCGACGGAAGCGAGCGCTCCGTTGGTGTTGAGCGTAATGGTTCCCGAGGCTGGCAGCGCGCCCGCGTCAATCTGGAGGACGCCGCCGTTGACAATGAAGTTACCGGTGGTGTTGCTTGCGCCCGCCAGTTCCAAGGTGCCGGAGGAGACGGTAGTCGTCCCGCTGTAGTTGTTTGAACCGCTCAGAGTGAGCAATCCGTTGCCGATCTTGGTCAGAGCCCCTGAGCCGGTGATGTTGCAGGGGACGCTCAGGTTCAGGCCGTTGGAATCGATGGTCAGGGTCGCTCCCGAAGCAACGGAAATAGTCTTATAACTGGAAAGCGAGAGAGTCGAGGCGGCTTGGATCGTGGTATTCGCGCTCACCGCCAGCGTCGCAGCGCTCGTCGCGTTGCTGGAATAGGCGATCGTTCCGGCGCTCACCGTGGTCGCGCCCGTGAGGGTATTATTGGAGAGAGTGAGCTTTGATGCGCCGCTCTTCGTTAGGGTTCCCGTCCCGCTGAGAATGCCGGGCATGCTTTCGGCGCTGACAGCGTTGACTAGCAACCCTCCATTATCAACGATGTCGCCGGAAAGCATGCCATTGAAAGAACCGTTTCCAAGTTGCAGCGTGCTGCCGGCGCTAATTGTGGTGAGACCCGCAAATGGGTTGGTCCCGGTGAGGGTCAACGCGGCGGAACCGATCAAATTCAGGCTGCCGATTCCAACAATTGCCCCAGCGTAGGTTTGTGCTGTGGAATTGGAGAAGACGAGCGTTCCATTGTCCGTAATTCCCCCTGAGATCGCGCCCCCATTACTCACCAAAAGCGTCGCATCGGTAATGGTTGTGCTAATAGTGCCCGCGACAGCACCCGTCAGGCTGACGGTCCCGCTCTGTGTAAGGCTTAACGTTCCGGTGCCGCTGACTGTACCCGCAAGCGCCGTATTGCCGGAGCTGTACACGATGAGTGTTCCGCCATTCAACTGCACCACGCTGTTGGATGCGGTGGCAAGTGGGCCGACCGTCGAGATTCCATGACTAAGCGAGGCATTGGCTAGCCGCTGCATTCCGCCATTCGGCAGGGTGACATCGGCATAGAAACCGTAACCGCCCGTGCCTTGATAGTATCCAATAGCGATCGTGTGGATACCGGATGCGAGCGCGACCGTCCCGGAGCGAACCGTGACCCCCTGAAAGAAGTTGTTGGCAACGACGCTTTGGCCATCGATGGAAAGAATGCTGCCATCGTCGCTTCCGGTGTCGAAGGTGTAAATACCGGTCGCCGGCGCCAAGTACTGGCCGGCCCACTCGACTTCAAAGTTCGTCGCACCTGAGTTGTAAGGCGCGGGGAATGCCGCGCCGTTGGACCCGAAGTCGAAGTTTGTCCCCGCAGCGGTGCTGTTCACGATAAGGGCCGGAGTGAGCGCGGCGATGGAGCTTTCAAATGTTGCAAGGGTGGAAAAGTTTGGTGATGAACCACCGACGTTTTGCGGAGCGATGTTGTAGTAACGACCGGGAAGTCCGGCGGTTGCGGGCGGGACCGCCAGCGTGGCGCCGTTGGAAACGCTCACCGGCCCTGTGATATTCACTCCGGCAGCGCCCATGAGCAGAGTTCCCTGGGAGATCGTCGTCGTGCCGCCTAACGCAATGGAGCCGTTCAATGTCAGCGTGCCCGTGCCGGACTTGACGAAGCCACCGCTGCCGAAAAGGGTAGCGTCCATCGTGCTGGAACTGCCATCGCCGCCGAGCGTGAGCGTTCCGAGCCCCGTCTGCACAACGCCCGAGCCGGAAAGGGATGCAAGGCTCAGGTTGTTATCGTTGAGGTTCAGCGTTGCTCCGGCGCTCACGGTAACCACGGTGCCCGGCGGCAGGCACGTTCCGTTGATCCCCAGACGCAATTCGCCCGCGTTTACGGTCGTCGCGCCTGCATAAGTGTTGGAACCCGCCAGGACCAGCGCGCCGGTGCCGCTCTTGACGATGCCGCCAGTTCCAACGATCGCGGCGGAAACGATGGCTGGCTGATTTGCCGTGATGACGGAGGAAGTCCCCGCCAAAGTCAGCGCGCCCCCATCGACGCGATAGCCGCTGCCGGAAAACGTCATGTTCCCCACGGCGACCGACCCGGATACGGTCACCTCGGAATTCCCGTCACCGGAGAAGACGGCGTTGCAGCCATTCGTCCAGGGAACCATTGAGCCGCTTCCATCGGCAGCGGTATTCCATGTGGCGCTGCTTGTGCTCCACACGCCGCTGCCTGTCTGGAGTCCCGTGGCGGCCGCGGTATCCCAATACAAAGTGGTGCCCGTGACCGTCAACGTGCCGAGACCCTGCAAGACCGTGCCGGAGCCGGAAACAGCGCCGACGCTCAGGTTGTTATCATTAAGATTCAAGGTCGCTCCCGCGGCCACGGTGACATACGTGGTGGGCGGCAGGTAACCGCCATTGATTCCGCCGCTCACCCCGAAATTAGCGCTCGCGCCGTAAGCCACAGCCAGCCGGTTGCCCAGGTTCGTGACCGCCTGTGCCGGAAGCCCCGCATTGAAGATCTGAATGTCGGCAATATCGCCACTGAAATAGCGCGCCGGACCAGTGCCGCAGCCGATTGAGAATAGCGCCGCATTGCGCGTGTTTGTCCCGCCCACCGTGAAGGCGGACGCAGCGCCGTCGAGGGCGATTTGCATTGTGCCGGAACGCACCGTGTATACCGCCACGTGCGGAAGATTTAAAGCGACGCTGCTGCCCGACCAGACGGTGGTATCGGGAAGCCCCAACCCTCCGCCAACTTTGTCGTCCTGGCTCCAGACGAGCCCCCAGTCGTACGTGCCGCCCCCCTGCTCGGCATCGACGATTCCAGTATAGCTGAACCAATTTCCGCCTGCGTTGCCGCCGCTTCCGGCGTTGACCTTCGGCCGAAACACCACCGCCACGCTGAAGTCGCCCGCGCCGGAAACGGGGCTGTTGGAAGCGCTGACTTGCAGGCCATTGGAGCCGCTGACAGTGATTGCGTTGTGGCCGTTAAAGGAACTGGGGCTGAGGGTCGGACTCGCCGCCGTCCCGTAGGCCGCAGTCGTCAGGTTGCTAACAGATCCGGCCCAGGCGGTCACGGCGCTTCCGCTCCCGCCAGTCAGCGCGTCCGCGTTCCATTCCTCGCTTGGGGAAAGCCCCAAGCGCAGCTCGCCCGCAGTCACCGCAGTCGTCCCGATGTAGCTGTTGGACCCCGCTAAAACCAGAAGCGCCGTCCCGCTTTTGACGATGCCGCCGCTGCCCGCAATCGGAGCGGAAATAGTGGCGTTCCGGTTCGCCGCGATGGTGCAGGAAGAGCCCGCCAACGTGAGCCCCGTGCCATCGACGCGATAGCCTCGTCCGGAAAATGTCAGGTTCCCCACAGTCACCGATCCCGAGACAGTCACCTCGGAGTTTCCATCGGCGGAGAACACCGCATCGCTACCATTCGTCCACGCCACACGCGAACCGCTTCCATCCGCGGCGGTGTTCCAGTTGGTGCCGCTGGTGCTCCAGACGCCGCTTCCCGCCTGGAGACCCGCGCCAGCGCCGGCGTCCCAATAAAGCGTGCCGGCGGCAGCGGGACGAGCAGCCATCAAAGCGAAACAGCACAAGAAACCGGCTAGAAGTGGCGAGAGGCGTTTCATGCAGGGGGAGAAATTATGGGCGCGGCTATTGCATCGCACGGAGGGGTTACTCTTTCTATTTTCCAGATAAAACAAACCTATCCACGAAAGGCTGAATCGCATCAGCCCAGATCGCATAACCCTTTTCGGTTGGATGCAGAAAGTCACCCATAATTTCCGGACTGATCGATCCATCGGCACTGAGGAACTTATCCCCAAGGTCGAAATACAGGACATTCTGTCCATCCTGGAGCTTGGAGATAATCGCATTGATCTCCTTTATCTTCGCCCGAGCCGGGTCGGTCGCGTTTTTGCCTCGGGGAAAAATGCCCTGAAGCAGGAGGGTGGACTGCGGACAGCGAGCCCGATACTCCTTGACGATGAGAGTGATCGCGTCGGCTATCTCCTGCACAGAATTCCCCGCAAGGTTATTGGTGCCAATGAGCAAAACGATCAGCTTGGGGTGGAGTCCGTCGACCTGTCCCTGGCTAAGACGCCAAAGCAGATGCTCGGTGCGATCCCCGGCGATACCGAAATCGAAGGCTCCCAATTTATCATAATGAGCCGACCAAGCTGGAAATCCATTTTTGGTTCTCCAAAAGGCCGTAATGGAGTCGCCATCAAAAATTAGATTCGTATGCTCAGGATGACGATGCGCATCTTGATTAAGGTCGCGTGCCCGCTCGACCCAATCGAATTTAGGCCATGGCCGTGCTGCCGAATTGACTCCGGATGCCGCAGGTAAAAGGAGCTGGGTCATCGAAAGACCGCCCAAAGGAACATCTTGCGACCAGCCGATGGAGGAGATGAGGAGGGCGAAAATGGGTAAGTAGTGTGTTTTCATGGAATGAACTGATAGTTGACGAAGAATTGGGGGGCTTCGAATATCACGGTCGATCCTTACTTGCTGGAAACCGGCGAATTCACCGTGTCTACAGCCCGCACCCTTCCGTTCGCATCGATGTCGAAAGGATCGATGCAAAGCTGACCGCCGCCAATCCCCGGTCGCTCTTTCCGATACGAAAGCCATTTCCTTCCATCCGGCCCGTCGAAAATACTGAGATGCCCCCCGAAAAATACTTTTCCGCGAGAATCTTTTGTATAGGGACCCATCGGATTGTCGGCGTACGCCACGCCTGTCCAGTATCCAATGCGGTTCGGGTAACACTCGGCATAAAACAAACAGAACTTACCGCCGATGCGTTCCACCCAGGGCCCCTCTAGATATTTTGGGTTAACATCGTCCCTGGCATCGGAGCCGGCAAACGTCACTACCCTCTTTTCCTGCCCCACCCGTTCGATGATGCCTCGGTCCAGTTTGCCAAGATCGACCTTCTGAACGAAGATATCCTGACGCGGCATGGCCAGATAAAACTCCCCTTTTGCGTCGACAAAGAGCGAGGAATCGCACGGCCCGTTTGGAACTTTGGTGATGTGCGCATAAGGCCCCGTGACCTTGTCTGCCACGCCAATGAAGGCGTAGTAGCCCTCCTGAAGGTTGAATTGCTTCGCGTTCCAGTTGCTGGCCGTGAAGATCAAATAGAACTTGCCATTGAGCTTGTGAATCTCCGGCGCCCAGAATTGGTGCTTGTAGGGGCAGTTATCGGGCAAATCCGAACTCTTTGCCAGCCACCCTTCCTCTTTCCACGTCTTAAAGTCGCGCGTGGAATACATGCGAATTCCAGGGGAGCTCCCCATGTCAGGATCAGCGAAATGCTTTTCGTCGCGGTTCCGAAATGGCCACATCGTGAAAATGGCGTAGTACGTATCCTTGTCGCGGATAATGCAAGGATCGCGCAAGTCCTTGTGCTGGCTTCCTTGCGATTCGTAAGAGAATGGCAACGGGTTTGCATAGGACGTAACGCCCGCATGGGCCGGATTGGCTAGAAGTACGGTCGCCGCGGCGGCGAAAGCGGCGAGTTGGCGGGAAATATTAGAATGTCGGTAGATTTTCATGGCGAGGGAGTGCTAGTAAAATGCTTCCGTGGATCACTTCTCCCATACCATCAGCTCGGTGATGCCGCTCTTGCCTGGGAAGTCGTGGACAAAAGTGACCCGTAATTTGTCTATCCTAACCGGCTTGATCGTTATTTCGTCAATATTCGTCGAATCGGAGGCGGCGGGATCGCGCTTAATCTCGGCTGCATCCTCCCACTGAGTGCCCGCCCAGTATTGGATTTTGTAGCTTTTTGGCATGCGCACACCGGCGCCGTCCGCCCACAGGCAGACTTCCACCCGGCCCACGCACACCGGGTTTGGAAAATCGAGCTGCACCCAATCGGTAGCATTGGGTGACTTATATGCCGTCCAGCGATTGTGCGGTCCGTCACTTGACGCAACGATTCCGTCGTTAATCTGCTCAATCCGGTCGAAGGACGAGGTGTAGGACGCGCTGGCTTTGGCTCCGAGGGCGAGATCGTCCGACGGCATTTTCCACTGTGCCAGCGGAAGTTCCGCATGTCCCCACGCCTCAATCTCCGTAAGGCCAACAAACGAACCGCGTTGCGGCGTGAACACCGCCCGGATGCGGGCGACGCTCATAATGGGGAACTCGACTATATTTGAGCGGTGACCAGCGGGCTGCTCCGGCGTGCGCTTCTGTTCGGGCACCGTTTTCCAAGCCGATCCGTCCCAGAATTCAAGCGCAAACGAGGCGGGGGCGCGAACCGCTTTGCCTTCGCCGTCGTCGAGAATGTACAACTTTACGCTCCCGACAGGCCGTTGAATTCCGAAATCGAGTTCCACGGAATCGGTGGCATTGGGAGAACCGACGGTCGTCCATCTGTTGACTGGTCTTCCATCGTGATAGTAATAGGTGCCATCGATTACGTTGCGCGCTGCCGTGCCCTTCGCCGTAAACGATGCGCGGACCTTTGGGAAGTAAGTGCCGTCATTGTTAACCGCGAAATTATGCGGGCGGTCCACGGCGGCAATCTCCGGTGCGGTCGGCGGAAGTTTTCCTTGCAGGCGCCCCAGTTTCGCCGCCGTGGCGATCGGTTTTCCATCGGCGAGAATCGTCAGCCCCTTGCCACGACGATAGCGCGTTCCGTCACGATCCCACAGGATGGACAGCCGGAACCCGTGATAGGCCACGTCGTCCAGCGCGAAGTAGTTCCATTCGTCAGGGACCAGCGGATTCACTTCCACCACGTCGTCCGCTCGCGGGCGAAAGCCGACCAAGCCGGAGATAAGCACATCGACATAGGACGAATGGAAGTAGTGTTCGCTGCGATTGGGGATGTCGTTGATCCATTCCCCGGTGTCGGGATTGCTGTCCTCGGCGATGTAGGGCTGGCCGTTCTTTTGCTGTCCGCGGGTGTATGCTGCAAAGACCTTGAAGTAGTCGGCCTTGCCGATGACGTCCTGTGGGTAGTCGTTGAGGACATTGGCCATCGCCATGAGCGTCTGGGAGTCGGCGTAGGGCCAATTGCCACCGCTCCACCAACAGCCGCCGCTGCCAGGTTTGGTGACCAAAAACTGCGGATCGCGCCGCTCGACAGTGTAGAGGCCGTAGGGAGCCAAAAAGATCTCGGGATCGACCACGCCATTCCAGGCGATTTCATAACCTTTGTCCTTCTCCGGCAGGTAGAACATCCACGGCGTGTAACCGCTCAACTGGCGTCCGTAGGGGCTCCCGGCGAATCGACCGTCCTGATACATCAGCGTGCCGGCCTTGATGTGATACTTGCCGTCCTCGGAGGTCTCGTCGTCGCGGAACTGGTCGAGAAAAAATCCGCGCTTCGAATCCCAAAGCTCGGCCTGCACCTTCTGGCGCAGGGTCTCAGCCTTGGCTCGGTAATCGGCGGCCTTCGCGGGGTCTCCCACGAGTTCGGCGGTGTTGGCGATGGCGAGGATATCACCGTAGACATAGCTGTTCAGCGTTGGCCGGAAACTGTCAGCCCCGTCAATCAGCTTGGGAGTCTGCCGACTGGCGATGTTCCTTTCCATGCCGTCATGGGTGCCGCTCCAATGGAACATCCGATGCTTCGGGTCCCAGCGCTCCTTCAGCCAGCCGGCATACTGCGCCTCCATATCGGGTAGCCGGGCGACGACGAAGTCCTTGTCGCCGTTGACCAGATAGTTTGCCCACACGGCATCGCCGTACCAGTTACTGTAACTCCGGGGTTGCGCGCCGTGTGTATTAAACCAATATCGAATATAGTCGTCTGTAATGCGCCGGTCTTTCAGCCATCGCAATTCATAAATTTGCAGCCCGAGCGGGCAACTAATCGCCCCGTAGCGCCCCGACCACCCGGTGGCTCGGATAAATTCCTTGAAAATATATCCGGTTTCCGGGAAGCCGTACGTCATGTGCTTGGTCGCCAATTCCCATCGGTAATAATAGGTGGCGTCAATGTCGGCATCGGGAGATTCAAAGAACGGAATGCGCGCCTTAAACCAGTCCCAATCCCGGTTGTCCCACCAGGCAAAGCGGTCAATCTGCCTCTGTTTGTCGAGAACGGGTTGGACCGGGGCGGCATAGGCTGGCGCTTGGGCCAGGAGATGGCCTGTCGCCAGACAGAGAACCAAAGCAAAGCGAGTCATTTTGTGTATTTAGCAAAGCGCCGCCCTATTTCCGGGGGGCAGTCGATGACAGAAAATTTTCTTCATTCTCTATTTTATTACTTGCTTGGTAACACCCGCTTCCCTGCCGTTTACGATTCCAACGCCTCTTTCAAGCAAGAGCAACGTCTTCTGAAACGGACCAGGCATGATCACTGAGTTCTTTGCAAGGGTTACGTTGGTGCAGTGTGCGAGCGAGACCACCGCGCCGGCTTCATCATCGTTCCCAACCGCCTTTTCATGGGAGTTTCTAAACGTGTTACCTGAGACCGTGACGCCGTCTGCCCACTCGATAATCAGATTGGGACCGACCACCGATTCGCTCCGGTTTCCTTCGATGACGATATTTCGGTTTCCCATCCCGCCGTCGCCGTGGACCCAGATCGCGCCGTTCCGTCCGAAGCCGTTGCTAGCATAGTTGGTGTTCCGGATGGTGTTGTTCCGGATGGTCACGCCGGTGCAGTAATCGCCTTCGTCGCACCAATATTCAGGGCCGATGCTGATTCCAGACATCGTGCTTCCGTCGATTAAGTTGCCCTCAATCAACCCGTTGTCTCCCTTGGCAAGAATGCCGCGCGCGCGATTGTTGCGCACAACATTGTTTAGGATCTTGTATCCTTTTCCGGACGCGCTCGGGTTTCCCACCTTGTCGCCCACTTTTGCAGCGAGCGCCTTGTCCAATGTGATCCGGAAACCGCCGTCGTGAGTCCGCTCGATAACTTTGACGGCAGCTTCGCCGACGAAGGCGCCAGTACCGGAAATGCGGGCCAGGTCGCCCACGGAAAACGTACTTTTCTTCACGGTGATTGTCGCTTCGGATACGGCCTGGATCGTCTCCAGGTAACCATGGATGGCAAACGCGTCGTCGCACATGCTTTCAAAATCGCAGTTCTCGATATCAGGGCCAATTCGCGCGGCAGCGGAATGAAGGCCATCGGCGCTCTGGGAGATGAGCGGTCGGCGCGTCCCGCCGGGGGGCACCGGACCGGGAAGTATGGTGATCTTCCAGTAGTGATTGCCGTAAGACGCCCCAGTTTCGAAGACGCCAAAAATACCGCCCCAATAAAAGCTCAGATTTTCGAAGGTGCAGTTCTTGCACGAGTCGGTATGAAGCAGCGTCGCTCCATCGCCGCGGCACACGACATAGTCGCCAACCCCAACATTGCATCGAGGCGGAAGCATGTTCGACGAACCCCAGAATAGACGGGCGCGGCCTATGTCATCGGGGCCTTCAATGCCCTTGACCCCAGCGTCCCAGGTGCCAAAGCGAATCCGCCGAGTCTCGGGATCGAAGAGTTGCGAGCGTTTAAAATCCGCGCTGAAAGGATAACCCGCATCGATCTGAACGTCGTAGTACGATCCCTTGGCCGAATCGGAACCCATCGCCAGAATCCTTGCCTGGCTGAATCGCGGGTGATCGTAGTGAATCGTCGCTCCCCGAAAGACGGCGTTCTCGCAGTGCGAGAAACTGACCGCTTCCCCGGCGCTTGCCACCGAGAGTTCGACGTTGGAGAAATCCAATGCGACGTCCTTCAACTGGCGGAACTTAAGCGTTTTGGAAATGGTATATTTTCCCGGTTCCACCTTGACGGACTTCCCGCCGGTGGCCAGTGCGGCAATGATCTCTTTTTCGAGATCGGCGGCGCGCTGGGGACTGCCCACTGTTTGCGCGAGACTTGCCAGCGGGAGCGAGAGCGCGATGAGAAAGATGGAAAGGCGATTTCGGAGCCGTTTCATACAGGAAGTTGATTAGATTGCCGCAGCGATTCGCAAACTGCTATAGGATCCAGTCGATTCGTGAATCGCGGTACCATCTACTTATTGTTCGCCGTGACGCCGGGCCAGTCATCCGTTCGGAATGGAAATGCCGGCAGTCCGGCCCGGTTGTAGAGATCGCCCTTCGGACTCGCATCCCAATCGTAACGCGCCGCCACCGGATGGGTCACCTCCGGCGAGGTTAGCACGACCTCGTTGCCCTCGATCCTGGCATCAGCCCAGTGGAACACATGGTCCTCACCAGCCACGGCAAAGCCTTTCAGCGCAAGCTCGTCCTTTGCATGCAGCCCCTCGGCATGGTCGAATGCGATTCGAAGCGTGCTCCCTTTCTTATTGCTCGACTTGTAAACCGGACCCGAAAACGGGACGGGCTGATGATAGACTTGCGCCCGCGCCACCAGGCCCAGCCGCCGTCCGACTTCCTGCTTGTTCTTTGGATGAATGTCGCCGGGCTCTCCGATATCCACCGCTGTGACCAGCCCGACGTTGGGCAATGATCGTGCCGCCAGAGCCTGGGATTCGCGCAATTCCGCCATGGCCGATTCCGCGGGTCGAACCCCCGCCGACGGCCCGAAATTAGCCAACTGAACGATCAAAAACGGAAAATCCCCTTGGTGCCAGGCTTCGCGCCAACCGGCGATCGTGGCGGGCAAAAGTTTACGGTATTGGTACGCGCGGCCAACATTGGCTTCCCCTTGATACCAGATGGCGCCCTTAATGCCAAAGCGTGTCAGCGGGGCGATCATGGCATTGAAAAGCTCAGTCGGCCATCCCGCATTGTTTTCGATCGCAAACAGGCGCGGCGGCATCTGATCAAGCCGAGCCTGCACCTGGTATTGCCAATCTCCGGCCAGCGAAACCGGAGGAAACCCGGCGATGTTGAGCGAGAGTTCTTCGGGTTTGCCCGCTATGCCGCCACCGCCCGCGGTATTGAGAACCCAGGTGGCGATGACATTGCGCCCCGGCTTAAGCAGGCCGGCTGGAACTTTGTATTTGCGAGGAGCCAGATTCATCGCATCGCCGACTTTCGTGCCGTTTACAAACGTGGCGTCGCCGTCATCCAGACAACCAAAGTGGAGTTCAGCTTCCTTTCCGGCCGCTTCCGCGGGGAGATCGATCTCCTTGCGAAGCCAAACAGCGCCCAGAAAATCAGCCAGCGCGGGATCGTCGTGTGCTCCCCACAAGTGCGGCAGTTTGTGCATCGTCTTCCAGCGTGAGGCGTCAAATCCCGGGGTGGAGACAACCGGGCTGACTCCATTTTGGCCAAACCAGTCTTCGAGAAGCTTCTGACTGTTGCAAGTGCCTGCTTCGGTCATGGAACTCACTTGCGCAAGGCCCGCCAGGGCTGAGTCGAAGTCGGGGCCGATTTTTGCCAGCGCCTCGCGGCTTGTCCAAGCTTCTGCTGGCGTTGCACCCCAAGCAGTCTGAATCAGGCCGATGGGCACCTTGAGACTTTGCTGCAACTCGCGACCAAAGAAATAGCCTACCGCCGAAAAGCCATCCCAAACGCCGACCTTGACCGTTTCTGGGGTGCATAGCAGCCAGTTTCCCTTGAGCGTATCGATCGGATGAAGCGCCGTCGTTTTGCCAAGAGTGAAAAGCCGAATCTCCGGATGATTGGCCTGAGCAATTTCCTGCTCGGCATTAACGATCTTTTTTATGCCGAATTCCATGTTGGATTGGCCGGAGCAAATCCAGACATCGCCCACCAGGACGTTCTTGAATGTTAGTTTCTGCGATCCCGTTACCGTCAGTTCATAAGGACCTCCGGCAGGTGGCGGGGTCAGCTTGGCCAGCCACTTGCCGTCAGCGCCAGCCACGGCATTCGCCGTTCGTCCGGCGATCGCGACGCTTACCTCCTCGCCGGGTCTGACCCAACCCCAGATGGAATCCTCCCGGTCTCGCTGCAAGACCATGTTGTCGGAGAACACTGGGGAGACGAAGGGTTTGGTTGCATTCTGCGACAAAACAGGCTGCTGAGTGGCCGCCAAAAAAACAAGGAACAAGATACGCTTCATAAGTGGGTTTACAGTGAAAATGAAGGATTGCATTGCCGCCGTGAAAGTGTCTTTATTTCAACCTGAAGAGCCCGGCATTTGGGGCGTGAACTGGAATCGGAGCACTTGAGTAATATTGGGAGTCTCATTTTGCCTGAAGCTTTGGCATGTTGGCGCGAATGGTCTCCGCAACCTTCGACGGATCCACTTTCGAAACGGCGCGATCGAAACTGATCAATCCATTGCATTCGGTTTCCACGTCTATCAACTGGCAATAGAACTGGCCGCTCCTGCCGGTCTTGGATGTCTCCCGCAAAAACTCGCCAAAAAAGTTGCCCACCTTTTTCGTAAGCCAGACACTCGCTTCGGGGGTGATATCGGGCAGGACCGCAGCCTCTTTGTTTTTGTTGTAGTAAGCCAGGAAATCCATTTCCTTGCCCGTTTTTGGGTCGTAGCTGCCGTAGCTCCAGGCATGCGGCCATTGGTGACCGGCGCAACCCAGGGAAGCCGTGCCCCATTCGCTGATAATGGTGATCCGCTTGGGGTCTTTGAACGGGATTCCCCCGTGGCCATCCGCCACATCGCCTGTCCCGTGGAAGGGGAATCCGCTTGACTCGTCCACAAGGCGGGAAGAATCCATCTGCTTCACCCAGGCCGTGTTGGCGACGTAATCGAATCCGCCGAAGGCTTCGTTGAAGAGGTCCCAGCAGACAATCGAGGGATGACTAAATTTGTCCTCGATAATGTGCCTGGTCTCCGCCCGCCACTGGTCAGCCGCTACCGGGGATGACGACAGATCAGTGAACGGATCGCCGCAATTCCCCGTGGGCATATCCTGAAACACCAATACCCCAAGTTTATCGGCCCAATAATACCAGCGTTGCGGCTCGACCTTCACATGCTTGCGGAGGGTGTTGAGTCCAAGCTTCTTTGCCCACTCGATATCAAACCGCAACGCCTCGTCGGTTGGAGCCAAATAGACACCGTCCGGCCAGTATCCCTGATCCAAAGCCCCCGGCAGCATGATCGGCTGGCCATTGAGCATCAACCGGGTGTTTCTATCGGTGTCATGGCCGATTCTCACACTTCGCATGCCGAAATAGCTATTGACGGCATCCAATTCTTTTCCGGCCTGGTCTTTAAGCGTCACCGTCAGGTCATAGAGGAAAGGCGAGTCCGGCGACCACGTTTTGGGTGAAGGAATGGGAATATCCAGCTCGGCTAAGACCTGGGCGGAGGTCGCTTTGAAAAAGCCTGCAATGTTTTTCTCGTTATCCGGGGTGATTTCGTCGCCAATCCCGCCGGAAAGCGTCGCGACATTCTTGCCGTGATCGGCGACAATCGCCTGAACTTTCAAAGGATGAGGCGCAGTCCTGGCGGTGATGACCAGCCTAAGGACTCCTTTTCCAAGATCCGGCACTGCCTTGACTTGTTCAATGTAAGACTCCGGCACGGGCTCAAGCCAGACAGTCTGCCAAATTCCGGAAGCCGCCGTGTAGGAGCACCCGCCGGGCTTGGGCGTTTGCTTGCCATGCAGCACCCCCTCGGCTAGATCGGAGCGACATGGAGCCCAGACAGAAACGGCTATCTTGTGAGTTCCTCCGGCTTTAATGATTTTGGTGATGTCAAAGCTGAAACTATCGTAACCGCCGCGGTGAGTTCCCAATTTCTTGCCATCGATAAAAACGGATGATTCCCAATCTACAGCCCCAAAATGCAGGAGCACCTTTTGACCGTCCCAGTCCGGTGGAATCACAAATTCGCGCCGATAGCAAAGCCGCTCGGTTGGCAAAAGCGGTTTCATCACTCCGGAGAGTGGCGACTCGATGCAAAAGGGCACCAGAATCTTTCCCGAATAAGCGTCCGGGATGCTCATGCCGTTCATTCCAGTAATTTGATAATCCCAAAGCCCGTTGAGATTCATCCAGCGCGCCCGAGTCATTTGGGGCCGCGGATATTCGGGCCACGCATTCTCGGGCGTAACCTTCTTGCTCCAGCGGGTCATCAACAAGCCTTGTGCCGGTTTCCACGGTTCAGCGCCTAAGGATGAGGGCAAGACCGGCTGGAAGAGAATACATGCAGCCAGCAAATGCTGAATGAAGGACGAGATTCGATTCGTGATGGTCATTGGGATTAAGTTTGAAATTCAAGAGGCGTTAAGCGGGGGAATGATTTCAAATTTACCGAGCGGTTCACTCGATTGTCCAACGGTGAATCCCGCCGCTATAGCCTTCCTGCGTCGCCGCCTCGATGCGAAGACCGGTGGTAGTCACGAGTTTGAAGGTGACGCGATTGTAACGATCCTTTTCAACCCCGAATCCCGACGCCTGTTCTACCGGCTTCCATTCCTCCCCGGCCTTGTAGAGCAAACGCCAGGAGGCGGGAATGCGAATCGTGCCTTTGTCATCGAACCAGTAAACGCTGACTGCGGAGGCGGTCACCGGCTTGTAAAAGTCGCACTGCACCCATTGCGCCGCCCCCGGTTTGCCGCCCCAGAGGAAGAAAGGAACCGAATGGTCGATGGACGCCTTCGGGTCGGGCGTTTGCGAAAAGAGCGTCTCGGGGTTGCCGCCGTCCCTCGACGAGGAGAGTTTGTATTTCGGCCTGTTATCCACCCACGGATGGGCATCGGGTCCGTCGCTGACGGTCGGGAACGTCGAGATGCGCAACCGGGCCGCTCCCATCGGAATGAGTGTCACCGTCTCCACGGGTTCGCTCGATTTCGCCGGGCTCTGCTGAAGCGTCGTGACCACGTTGTCGTAGTCAGGCTTCCAGTTTTCGATCTTGCGTGCCTTCACCCGCAGTACGATCGGCGCGGTTTCCGGCGTGAACGGATTGGCTGCAAGCTGGCCGGGTTTGTGGAGGACTTCGATCACAGGCGGCTTTTCGTCCAGCGTGAGTCCGTAGTTCCACGGTTTCGTCGCGGTAACTTTCCATTGCGGCCAGGCCGCCGTCCCGAAATCGCCGCGCTGGCCAGGATGATTATCCTGCTCCCATTTCTCGCCCAGATCGAGCGAGAAACTCAGCGGCCCGTAATCGACCGAAACCGCGTCGCCGTTCTTTGCCCAGGTGCGAAGCGAAGGCTTCATCGGCATCTTCCATGTGACCGTATCGCCGTCGCGCCATTGGCGCTCGATCACCACATAGGAAAGCGGCTCGGACTTCACGGTGACGCTCTCGCCGTTCACCTTGAGCGAAGCGCCTTCGCACCACCGGGGAACGCGCAGATAAAGCGGGAAGGGCACGGCCTTGGGCGCGGAGACCTTTAGCTTTACCGTGTCGCCGAAGGGGTAATCGGTCTCCTCCGCGATCCCGACTTCCGTGCCGTCGCCCACCTTGGCTTTGACCTCCGATGCGGCGTACAGCGAAGCGCACAGCCCCTTGTCATAGGTGCCGAGCCACAACTCCTCGGCGTAATAGGGCCAGCCCATGCCGTAGTTGTGCGGGCAACAGCGGTACTGGTGGACGCCTGTCTTGAACGCCTGCATCGGGAACGGACCGTTTTGAAACTGCTGGTGCTCCTTCTTCTCGTCGTCGAGTTGAATCGAATTCGCCGAGGTGATGTAGTGAGTTGCCTTGTGATCGGACGTGAGCGCGGCGGGAAACGTGTTGAACGCGATCTCTTCATTGCGGTCCGCCCAGACCGGGTCCGACGAAATCTTGCTCATCGTCTCAAAAGTCAGCATCAACTCGACGATGCCGCAGGTCTCAAAACCCTGGCGGGGATCGCCATAACCATGGCGCGTGCCTTCGTCGCCCGCGAATCCGCCGCCGGCAAACTGCCCAAACTCCCCCATGATCGACTGGTAATGCTGCTCGGTTAGCGCCAGGTGCTTCGGATCGTGGGATTGCAGCCAGTATTCCGCGGGTTGGCGGATGCCCTGCGCGAGGTTCACGTTGTGTGCCGAGGAGAGTCCCTTGACGAAGTTGCCCGAGTTTTCCTGAATCTTTTTGGAAAGATCCAGCAGCCACGAATCGCCGGTGATGTTGTACAGCCAGTAGGTGCTGCTCAGGGTGTCCGACCAGCGCACGGCGGCCCAACCGGTTCCAAAGAACTTCACCGGCTGCGTATCCAGCCACTTGAAATATTTCACCAGACACTGGAGCACGCGCTCGTCCCGACTGTATTCGTAGTAGGAACGGAGCGCATGAAGCATCGGCATGTGCGCCCACGGGTCGGGAATGGGCGCGCCAGCAGCAGGCTTCAGTTTCACCGGGCCGAAATAGCCGTCCGCATCCTGGGTGGCCATCGCCGCCTCGATCCATTTTCGCGCCTCATTGGTGATTCGTTCGTCCTTGAGCACGTACCCCAAATCTCCAAAGCCGCGCAACCAGTAGGTGACCTCCTCCCAGCCGCCCTTCTCCGGATGGACCCATCCGGTATTCTCGAACTTCAGGAAATCGGAGATTTCCGGCATGCGTCCGACAATTCCGTTGGCATCGGCCTCCAACTGACCTCGCAGCCAGCCTTTGGGCGTGATGCTGCCGATGGGCAGTTTGAGAAACGCGGTCGGTTCCAGCGGCGCCCGGTTGGGTTCGTAGAAACCGCCGGCGGTTTGCACTGACGGTCGTTTCACCACGCGAACGTCGGAAACGTCCGCCGCGCCTACGGCGAGCGGGAGACAGTTCAGAAGAACCTGCGCGAGAATGCTGAGCACAGGGGTTGGCGCAATTGCTTTCATAAAAGGAACGGGGCGACTCATGATCGGATGAAGGGGAAACGCGCCGGATTGGACCGGCCTTGTTTTGGGCGACATAGGGATGAAGGATAATCGATTTGTATAATTGGCGTATATCGATGTTCTTTCGTTTATTTACTCAGCATTCCTGCCCCATGTCAACAAGTTTTCGAGTGAAGAAATCCCGGTTTCATCCGGAGAGTTCTCGATCAAGATCTCTGCTTCCGATTTGACCCAGTTGCGGATGAGTTCACGCGTGCCTGATGGATCGGGTTCGTGAAAGCGCTGAAGAAGAACGAGGGTGCAGACGCAAGAGCACCCTTGATTCGCACCTTCTTTGTCGATATTCTTTGAGGTCGATGCCGGTACAACTCAATCAAACCAAACACTTTCAGATCTCGAAGACGCTCGCCGAGAGAATCAAATACATGCTTCCCGGGGAGCCGCTCCCGACTGTCGCCGAACTCAAGGCGGAGTTTGAAGCCTCGCAGGTGACCATTTCCGCCGCACTGGAAAGACTGCGAAGACAGGGTCTGGTCGAAATCCCCGAAGGACGGGGGCGGTTGGTCGTTGCCCAGGCAAGCGCACGGACCCTTTTCACCGTGAGCTTCATTCGTCCGCTCTGGTTTACGCCGGATTATGAAGCTGTATTCAATGCCATCTACAAGGCGGGGCATGACCGGCACTGGGGCTTCACCGTTTACACTTTCGCCGATGTTGGCTCATTGAGCATGGACCGGGCGCTTGCCGACGCCGATGCAGCCATCATCCTCGGCTTGGGTTACGCATCTCCCCCGGCCCACCTGATCAAGTCTTTCAACAACTCTCGCAAGCCGATCATTTTCCTGCGGGACAAACCCGAAAACGTCCAGGCAAGCCTCCTTTGGGTGGACGACCGGGAGTTTGGGCGGCTGGCGACTCATCACCTGCTGGAACTTGGTCATCGGCGTATCCTTTGCATGCTGAGCGAACCGCAAAACCCATCGAGCTCTCTGCGCATGTTCGGCTGGCGCGATGCGCTTCAAAAGGCCGGAGCCCGGGATTTTGACAAGTTGGTGGTGGACTGCTCCGTCCAACACGGAGAAGACGCCATGGAGGGCTCCTATCAACGCTTGAAGATGTGGCTCAAGGCGCCGCACCCCAAGTTTACGGCAATCTTCTGCGCATCCTGGACGGGCGCGCTTGGCGCGATGCGGGCGTTTCGCGAATGTGGACTTGCGATTCCTGGCGACGTGAGTCTGGTCACTTCCGGAAGCGAGGCCACGTTCAGCGACTTCATCAACCCACCGCTAACCACGGTGCGCGTGACCGCCAACGAGCACGCACAGGAAACCATTCGACTCGTTCACCAGGCTCTCAACAGCGAGAAGTCCAAGACTGAAAAAGTGCTGCTCCAGCCGACCCTCCACGAACGCGAAAGCACGCGTGCAATATAGAGAACTTTCGGTTCTGATCACGAGAGCCACCCCGCGCATCCTTTCACGGTTTTGGCCCGGCCTTTGGCTTTTGCTCTTTGGCCTGCTACCCGTCGTTCAGCTCCGTGCCGAGAGCCAGGATTTTGATTTCGGTTGGCGCTTCTCCAAGGGCGAGCGGCCCGAGGCCGCGCAGCCCGGCTTTGACGATTCACGCTGGCGCCGGCTTGATCTGCCGCACGACTGGGCCATCGAAGGCCCGTTCGATCCCCTGCTCCCGGCCGACTCGGGCAAACTTCCGTGGAAGGGTGTGGCGTTGTATCGCAAGACGCTCGATCTGCCCGCCGCCGCAACCGGACGCTCGGTGTTCCTCGATTTCGACGGGGTCATGGCCAGCTCCACGATCTATGTGAACGGCCAGAAAGCCGGCGGTTGGGACAATGGCTACAACTCCTTCCGGGTCGATCTCACGCGCTTTGTGAAGTTCGGCGCGACGAACAGCATCGTGGTGCAGGTGGACACGCGCAAGTGGTGGACGCGCTGGTATCCGGGTGCGGGCATCTACCGCAAGGTCACCCTGGTCACGCAGGCCCCCATGCATGTTGCCCACTGGGGCGTTTGGGTGACCACCCCGAAGGTTACCGCCGAGAGCGCCGATGTCCTCGTGCGCACCACCCTCGAAAACCGCGCAGCCACCATGCAAGCCTTTGCGGTGAAGACGCGTCTGCTCGACCCTGCCGGGAAAGCCGTAGCCGAAGCCACCACCTCCGCGACCCTCGCGCCGGGCGCCGACCAGGAACTCGCGCAGCCGCTTACCGTGGCGTCGCCGGTCCGTTGGGACCTGGAAAACCCCGCGCTCTATCGCACGGAAACCACCGTCTTGATCGACCGGAAAGCCGTAGGCGAACAGCTCACGACTTTCGGTATCCGCGCCTTCCGTTACGACGCGGCCAAAGGGCTATTTCTCAACGACAAGCCGGTCAAGATTTACGGCGTGTGCCTGCACCACGACCAAGGTGCCCTTGGTGCTGCGCTTCTGCCGCGCGCACTTGAGCGCCAGTTGGAAATCATGAAGGAAATGGGCTGCAACGGCATTCGCACCAGCCACAATCCCGCAGCCCCCGAACTCTACGAGTTTGCCGACCGTATGGGCTTCCTCATTCTCGATGAGGTGTTCGACAAGTGGAGCCATAAAAGCACGGAGTTCCCAGAATACGCCGAGCGCCAGATCCGCAACTTCGTGCTGCGCGACCGCAATCATCCCTCCGTTTTCATGTGGGATTCCGGCAACGAGCTGGGCGGTCTAGATACCCCGGAACTAGTGGCGGTCTCAAAACAAATCACAGGCTACTTCCACAAGTACGATCCCACGCGCCCCGTCACCAACGGCCTGAACGACCACAGGGCTCTCGCCTCCGGCATGCAGAACACGCTCGACGTGGGCGGCTGGAATTATGGCGCCAGCTACCGGGGTGGCCACGATCACGATCCGGCCAAGCCGCAGATTGCCACCGAGACCGTTTCCACCGTGAGTACGCGCGGCTACTACGAGTTCCCTTTGGTCACGCGCGGTCCTTGGAATGCGGATACCTTGCAGGTGACCTCCTACGATCTGGCCGCGCCGGGCTGGGGGGCTCTGCCCGACACAGAATTTGCCGACCAGGCGGACACGCCCTATGTCATGGGCGAGTTCGTCTGGACAGGCTTCGACTACCTCGGCGAACCGACCCCGTTCGGGGATTATACGATGGGGCTCAAGATTTCCAAGGAACTGAGATCGAAAAGCTCCTATTTCGGCATCGTCGATCTCGCCGGGTTTCCCAAGGACCGCTTCTACCTTTACCGCAGCCACTGGGCGCCGACAAAGACGACGATCCACATTCTGCCGCACTGGACCTGGCCGGATCGGGTGGGGCAGGTGACGCCGGTCTTCGTTTACACCAACGGCGATTCCGCCGAGCTTTTTCTCAACGGCAAGTCGCTCGGCAAGCGAGCCAAGGTCACCGACAAGCGGGGCCTGGAAAATCTCGCTCTCGGCCGCCCAGCCCAAGCCAGCTCCGAGGAGACCGGCAGAGGCAACCTCTCCGCCAACGCCAACGACTCGGTTCCCCACACCCGCTGGACGGCCTCGAACGGGGACGTGCCGCAGATTTGGCAGGTCGATCTTGGCGCTCCGAAGCGCGTCAAGCAAATAGCCATCGACTTCGAGCAGGCGGCGAAAAACTACCAGTATGTCGTCGAGGGCTCCACTGATGGAACAACCTGGACGACCCTGGCGACACCGATCGTGACCGATCAGAACACCCAGGCCAACCATGCCGTGAACACCACGTCCCGTTACCTACGGGTGCGTTTCACCGGCCTGGAGAAAGGTGCGTGGGCGAGCATCGTGAATTTCGCCGCGTATGCGACCTCGAAACCGCAAGGCAGCGACCGTTACCGCCTGCGCTGGGACGACGTCATTTACCAACCCGGCGAACTGAAGGCCGTGGCCTACAAGGACGGACAGAAGATCGGCGAAGACAGCGTCCACACTGCGGGAGCACCCGCCCGGCTGGTGGCGACCGCCGATCACGCCGCCATCCACGCCGACGGCTACGACCTCTCCTACGTGACCATCGATCTCGTCGATGTACACGGCACACTCATCCCGACCGCCGACCAGCTCCTAAAATTTCGCGTATCGGGCCCGGCGGTCATCGCCGGCGTGGACAACGGCGATGCCCATTCTATGGAGCCCTTCCAGTCCGACCGACGCCAGTTGTTCAACGGCAAGGCGCTCGTCATTCTGCGCTCCAAACGCGGCGAGGAGGGCGAAGTGACGTTGACGATTTCCTCCGACGGAATTCCTGATGCTCAAGTGAAAATGCAAACCCGCCTGAAATAACGCGGAAGGCATTTTCCTTGGATGATGCAGCGGGAAATATCCCTGAAGCCAATCTCCGTCACTTTCGCCGCCGTGCCCTGCTCAAATCACACTTCGGCAAACGCCCGACGGAACGCTGCTTTCCTGCAAGCTCTGGAAGACGTGAAATCATCCTTTCAAGATATCCCTTTCGGGAACGACCGCTACGATTAACCTAACTTCCCCGCGAATCTTTGGGTCTCCCTTGGTAAATGGCGATTTTTGACCAGAAATGTAGCAAGTAAAATGATCGCTAATAAGTACAAATAACTTGCTAAAGAATGGAAACGTGTCTATTTCCTGTAGCAACCATGTTCGTTCAGGCTACAAAATCCAAACGCGCCAACAAAACCTACACCTCTTTCCTCGTCCGCGAGTCCTTCCGCACTCCGCAGGGACCTCGCTCCCGTACCGTTTGCAATATCACCGGCCTGCCCGAACACGTCCGCTCCCTCATCGGCGCCGCCCTCTCCGGTAAAAATTGCGCCCCGCTCGACGACGTCCACCTCTCTCATTCTCTGGACTACGGCGGCCTTGCCGTCTTGCGCGACGCCTGGGATCGCTTCGGCCTCAACGAGGTCTTCGCTTCCGTCCCCAATCCCCGCGACCGCTCCCTGCTCCAATCCATGATCTTTAGCCGCATCTTGTTTCCGTGCGCCAAGCTCGCACTGGTCGATGAGGCCCGCGGCACCCTGCTGGCTTCCGCCTGCGGATTGGATCAGCAGAGCGAAACCTTTGACGAAGACGATCTCTACGAGGCCATGGACGCCCTCAACGGGCGCTGGGTCGGTTTTGAGAAAAATCTTTTTAATCGTGCTTTCACCGACTCGGTGAGCCTCGTTCTTTACGATCTCACCAGCGTTTACTTCGAAGGCGACGGCCCCAGGAAATTCTCCGCTTACGGTCACAGCCGCGATTACCGCGATGAACGCCCTCAGGTCATTCTGGCAGTCGCCGCCGACCGGGAGGGCACGCCTATTCACCTGGAGGTGCTGCGCGGAAATCGCGCCGACACCACCACCCTTCAGGGATTGCTCACCACTTTGGGGCGGCGCTTTGGAATCACAGAGGCGATCTTTGTTTTCGACGGCGGCATGAGCAGCACGATCAATCTCAAGGAGTTGGACAGCGCGCAGTTGCACTTTGTGACCCGCCTTTCGAGCGCCACGCTTTTGAGTTTGATCAAGGAATTGCCGCGCGATCAGCAACCCCAACTCTGGGACCGCTCCAAGCTGATGGAGATTACTCTGGAGGGGAAGCGCTACGTGGTTGCCGGCGGCACCTGGCGCCAGCAGCGCGATGCCGACCGGCGCAAAGTACGCATGACAAAAGCCGAGGCCGAGCTGGCGCGCCTCAAGGCCATCAAACGCAGAAAGGTCGATCCTCAGAAGCTTGCAAGTCAGGTCGGACGCATGCTCGAACGAAAGAAAGCGCACAAATACTTCGAATATGAAGTCGACGCCAACGGGGTGTTGCAGTGGAAGAAAAAGGAGGAACTCATCGCAAAGGAAGAGGCGCTCGACGGACTTTATCTCTTGCACACCAACGCGCCGGTCGAACTCTGCGATTCCAAGCAGGTTTTCGGCCATTACCGAAACCTACTCGATATTGAGGAGGCGTTTTGCCAGTTGAAAAGCTATATGGAAGTGCGCCCTGTCTTCCACTATCGGCCCGACCGGGTGCGCAATCACATGCGCATTTGTTTTTTGGCGTACTGGCTCAGCGCCCGACTGGGCCGCGAGTGGCGCGCCAAAGGCGAACAAGGCGAAGTTCCCAGGCTGCTGCGCGCTTTGCAGGTCATCCGGGTCGGAACGCTCAGCGTCAGCGGATTCGACTCCAAGCGCCTGATCACCAGCATTCCCGACGACATCAACGCTTTACTCAAGAAACTCGACATCCTTCCTCTCTTCGCGGCACCACCGCGATGGGCGGCGCTGTAGCCCGAAAAACTGATGACCCGGTCAGTTTTACCCAGGGAATTTGTTTCTCGCCTTGGGAAGTTAGGTTAACTGCGGCTTGGTGGACGGAGTGGAACCGAAAATCAAAACGAGGGTGGTCCCGGCGTTGGTGCCCTGCTTAATGCCCTCCAAAGCACGATCAAGCATCTCTGCCGGCGTCACGCTCTTGGTAACGATTTTTTCGCCTTTGGGCTGCGGCAAAAAAGCCGCAGCCAAGGTGCTGGGATTGACGCAGGCAGCGATCGCTTTTTTCAACGCCCCCCCAGGATCAGCCGCGGGGACGCCGGCTCCATTATTTGGAGCCGACGAATTATTGGTCGCGGCGTCGATTGGGGTTAGATTGTCCGTAGAGGTGATTGTTTCGGTTAATTAACTTAATTCACATCCGACGATGCCGACACGCTTGCTCTGACCGCCTGTGACCAGCCCGGGTTTCGCAACATGGGCGGGCCCGGTCGTGCTGGAGAAATCCAGAAAGCCCCCGATCTGTTCGCCGCCATCAAACTGGCTTTGACCATCGCTGACAATTTTACCACCGCAATCTCCGGCGTTGCGCGCCCGGTCTGATGGCAATATATGGGGGGCATGGTAATATCGGGTGGACCGTTTCGAACAACTTCCTTTCGGGCCTCAAATGTTCGCGAGGACTTTTGCGGGGTTCATGCGGATAACTGTTTTATCTGGAGCCCCATTATGCCACGTGCCAAAAGCCGCAGTATTCCCGCACTCCACGACGCTGTCGCGTTGACGAACGCCCCACGGCAAACGTCGGATGTCGCTGTCCTGCAACCGGCAGGTTCATTGATGTTAGAAGTCAACCCGCACGCCGCCGCTGATGGTGTTGGAACTGTACTGGCTGCGACCGAGATCGCCGCTGTAGTAGCTGAACACCGAGACAGTCGGGCTGACTTGCAAAACCGCGCCGGCATCCACCCAGACACTGTCACGGCTCAGCGGAACTCCGGAGACGCTGAACGTCGAGGTTTGGCCCGCAAACCGCGAAGCCAGCGTCGCCGTGGAATCCATGAACTCATGCTGCCACTGGAGGCGGAGGTCCGGGGTAAGGAACGTGGACTTGCCGAGAACAAAGCAGTAGGAGGCGTGGACGCCCATCTGCGTCCGCATCGAATCCTCGCTTTGGGACGGGAACGAGAGCGCAGCCAGCGAGCCGGTTTCAGTGAACTGGTCGAAGCCGATGTTGGTGTATTGCGCCGACATGACCGGGCCGAAAGCCAAGGTGCCCATCTTGGTGTCGAATCCGCCGCCGAGCAGAACGTTGCAATTGAGGCCGCTGGTCGAACCGTGTGCGGTTCCCCCAATGGTCGAGCGGGTGGTGTCGTAGTTATTGCCGCCGATAACCGCGCTGCCGTCAGCATAGAAGCCCTGGTTGAACCAGGTCGCATACACGCCGCCCTTGGCGCCGGAGACATCCACGGCGCCGTTGGCAGCCGCCCCGCTGGAGGTGTTGGCGTAGCCGGCCATCAGACCCACTGCGAAATCGCTCGAAACCCGGTAGTCGAGACCGACGGTGACGCCGCCGGTGCTGAAGTCCGAACCCTTGACTAGGTCGGTGTTGCTGACCTTGGTGAACTCGCCAGAACCAGCGATGAAACTCCCCCACCGGTCGTTCGTAAGAGCCGTGATCGGGCCTCTGGCCTGAATTTCCGCCGCGGTCCATTGATTCTTGGGATCGGAGGCGCCGAAGAGCGGCAGGCCATCGAAGCTCGTAACGGGCGCGTCCGCCGTCCTCTGCTGCTGCCGGTCGGGATAGAGATAGAAGGTCTCGTTGTTGTCGATGTGGAACGACCCGGACATGTCGGTGAAGTTGGCGCCGTTGCTGCTAAACCCGGTTCCACCGTTGCGGATTTCCTGCAAACGGTGCTGGATGTTGGAGGACTGAACCGCTTCAGTGGCAACGCCGATCTGGAAGATGGATACCAGGCCGGAAGGCGAAAGCGCTTCCAGTTCGGCGGGCACATCGGCGACCTTCAGACTGTCGAGAGCCATGATGAGCGCCGACCGCGGTTGAGTGGCCGCGACCTCGTCGAGGCCCTGAGCCACCGCACGCTGGTTGGGTGTGAGTTGGAATTGGCTGGTGAGACCCGAAAATGAGCCTTGCACGAATTCCAGCAACACCTGGTTGGGCTGATACACCAAGCCCAGCTTCAGCATTGAATCGGTCGCATTCGGGTCAACCAGGTTGAACGTGCCGGAGACACCGCCGTTCGCTGTCAACACCGTAAACTTGTCATCGAGGCTCGGGGTGTACCCCTTGAAATAGTTGATCTGCAACGAACCGCCAAGGCTGGCCGATCCCTTCACCAACAACCGGTCATATACCGTCGGGGATGCCACGTCCTCCAGTAGGACGCCACTCTGGTTCTGAACGTAGTTTCCGCCGACATGCAGTGTTCCCGGCGAGTTGCCGGGGCTGACGACGCCCGAGTTGATCAAATTGCCCCCAACGGTCCCGTTGCCATGGAGATAAGCGCCGTGGCCGACGATGGCATCGTTGAGACCGGTGAAATGTCCGCCGATCCAAGCGCCGCTTCCGAGCACACCGTTGACGATCGTCTCGCCGCCGGTCATCGTCACGCCGCCGCTCACCACACCGCCGCTCTCGATATTGAGAACGCCCTGTTTCACGGCAACCGACCCTACGACTACACCGGCGCCGCTGCCGGTGACAATAAGCTGCTGGTCGGTGGAGCCGAGGCTGTAATTGTTCTGGGCAGTGCCCGAAATGTAGGTCAGCGGACTGCTGGCGACGGTCTTGTTGTGGAACGGATCATAATAAGAACGATCCTCCAGGGTGACGTTGGGCAACGCCCACAAGCCGGCAATCTTGTTGAGGTCCAACCCTCTGAAGAGGACAGAGCCAATGGCATCGACGTGCAGCGAGTGCGACGGAGCCATGAAAATGAGGGTGCCGGTGCCGCCCTGCACAATGGTGCCGCTGCCGGCGGTCAGGGTGCCGGTAACGGTGGTCGTGCCGGTTGTTAAAATGCCGAGGGTGCCGCCGGCGAGCGCAATGTTGTTGCCGATGGTTTGAGCGGTGTCAAAGAGCGCCGTAGCGCCGCTGCCAATCGCAATATTGCTCGCGGCGGCGAGCGATCCGCCCGCGTGGACTTCCAGCACGCCGCCCGCAACCTGTGTGGCGCCGGTGTAAGTGTTGGCCCCGCCCAAAATCAACAACCCGGAATTCAGCGTCAGCCCGCCCGCGCCTCCGAGGGATGCAGTTACGTATCCGCCTCCATTGACGGTATAGCCCGTGCCGATCAGCGTGCCGTTTTGAACAACGCCGCCGTTGCCGATGGAAACGGCTCCGACGTGCTGGGTGGTCCTGCCGAGATCGACGACGCTCGTCGGCTGGAAGCTGCCCTTATTGCTCATCAAGAGACTGCCCGAACCGGTGACGACCAACGCGCTGGTGGTGCTTCCGAGAGTACCCGCACTGCCCGCGGCGATTTGGAGTTGACCGCCCGTGACCTGCGTCGATCCCGTGTAGCTATTCGAATTCGAAAGTGTGGTGATGCCGCCCACCAAGGCGCCTCCGATCCCGGACTTCACCAGTCCCGCCGAACCAACCAAGTGCGCGGAAACCGTTCCGGACTGCAAGGCAAACGTGTTGCTGGCGCTGAGAGTGCCGGAACCGACAATCGATCCGCCCAGAAGATTCGCCGTTCGCACCGCATCGAAAGTCGCCTGCACGTCGAGGGTGCCACCGGTTGCGATGGCGACCGTTGAGGACGTCGCAAGCTGACCGTTTTGTTGCAACTGTGCGATGCCGCCGCCGCTAATTTGCAGGTTGCCCGCAATCGCCGGCCCGCCGGTGGCGCCCAGTTGGAGCATTCCGCCACGAACGGCGGTAAGCCCGGTATAGCTATTGTTGCCGGTCAGATTGGTGGTCCCCGAAAGAACGGTCAGGCCGCCGGCTCCGCTGAAGACAGCGTCCGGGTTCTGCTCCGCCAGTCCGCTGGTGGTATAACCGCTGTTGCTAATAAGAGTGCCGCCCTTGACAAAGCCGTTGGTGATCTGAACCGATCCGACCTTCTGTACCGTTTGGCCGAGGTCGACAACAGCGAGGCTCGCAATGGCATCGGCGCCGTTTAGCATCAGGGATCCAGTTCCGTTGCCGAAGGTGCCGGCGCTGCCGGCGGCAATGGCGAGGATGCCGCCATTGTTCACGGTCGCCCCAGTGTAGCTGTTCGACGCCGAGAACGTCACGGTGCCGGCGGTGTTGGTCTTCACGACACCAGCTGTCCCGCTAAGGCTTGCCAGGACGTTGCCCGATTGCAGGTCGAAGGCACTGCTGCTGGTAAGCGTTCCGGAACCGGTAATGTCGCCGCCGGTAAGATGCACCGCGCCCACCGCATTGCTGAAGCCTTGCATTGCCAGCGTGCCGGACTGCACTGTGACCGATGAAGCCGCGCCGAGTTGGTTGTCCAAGCCGAGCTGCGCCACACCGCCACTAACTTTCAGATCGCCTGCGATGGCCGGCCCGCCTGTAGCGTTGAGTACCAGGACCCCGCCCTGAACGTCGGTCAACCCGGTATTGGTATTGTTGCCGGTGAGCGTCAAAGTTCCCAAACCGTTTTTGGTCAGCGCCCCGGGCCCGCTCAAAGTGCCGGTATACGTTCCGGAGGAGACCGCGCCGCCGTTGGTTTCCGCGACCATCAGGTTGACAGCCGTGCCGCCCGAATTGCTCAAGGCCAGGTCTTGCGACCCCTTCAAGCCGCCCAGCACCACCGTCGCCAATGAGCCAAAACTCACAACGCCGCCCTGGCTATTGTAATTCAGGAAACTCTTTTGCAACGCGAGCGACGAACTGAGCGCCAGCGTGCCGGAATTGATGACGGTATCGCCGGTGAAAATATTCGCTCCGCTCAGCGTAACCGTCCCGCTGCCCGATTTAACCACACCGACATTGCCGCCGAGAACGGTGGCTGCACTGCCCGCCTGCAAATCGAAATCCTGAGTGCTCGTGAGTATGCCGCTGCCGGTTATCGAACCGCCCGCCAGTTGCAAACCCGACACCGTGTTATTGAAGGCCTGCATCGCCAGCGTGCCGCCGGCCACTTGGATACTGCCGCTGGTGGCAATCTGGTTGCTCTGGTTCAATCGCACCGAACCGCTCGTCAGGATGACGAGATTGCTGCCGGAAATCGCGGAACCGTTGGTCGAATCGAGCACCAAAGTCCCGGCGGAAACCGTGGCGGAGCCGGTGAACGAATTGGAACCCGCCAGGGTCACCGTCCCGTTGGTCGTCTTGCCCAATCCCACGCTTCCCGAGAGGCTTGCACTCACATTCCCCGACTGCAAATCAAAGTCGCTGGCGCTCACCAGCGCACCGGGACCGAATATGGCACCGCCGAGAAGATGGACCGCCGCCACCGCGTTGCTGCCCGATTCCATCGCCAGGATGCCGCTCTGAACGGTCACCGACGAAGTCGTCGCAATCTGGTTGCTGCTGTTCAAAAGCACAAGGGCGGAGCCAATGTGCAGATCGCCCGCGATGGCGGGGCCCGAACTGCTGCTCAACATCAACGAGCCGCCTTGAACATCGGTCAGGCCGGTGTTCGTGTTGTTGCCGACGAGAGTCAACGATCCCGTCCCAATCTTGATGAGCGATCCCGACCCGCTCAAAGCGCCGGAATAAATCGCGTTGCCGTTGTTGTTGCCAACATCGAGCGTAACCGCCCCACCGGCGGTATTGGTCAACGCCAGGTTTTGGCCGCCCGCCAAATTGCCCAGTGTCACCGTTGTCAGCGAACCGAAGCTGAGCGTGCCGCCCTGGTTGTTGTAATTGAGCGTGCTGTTTTCCAAGGCAACGGACGACTGGAGCGCCAATGTGCCGCCGGAAATCACGGTGTTTCCGGAGAATGTGTTCGTCCCTGAAATGGGCGTTGTCCCGATGCTGTTCACGTTGAGGCTGAGATTACTTCCGGCCAATGACGGAATAGGCGCAGTGCCCGTGGTGCTCAAGTTCACTTGCGCCGTGCCGAGACCCGAGGTGATGGCGCGAACATTCAGTGTGCCAGCCGAACCGTCGGTGCCGCCAACGTTCAAAGTGGCAACTGAACCGGGGTTTTGGGCGAGCAGCAACGTACCGTTGCTGCCGGCCACGGTGACGCTGCCGCCGCCATTGACATTCAGTACGCCGGTGCCGGAAAGGCCGACGGTAAGGCCGACAGGGCTGTTCCACATCCCGCCGACGACGTTTACATTGCCGACCGAACCGGCGGCGCTGCCGATGACGTCAGCCCCTCCGGTGAACAAGTTGCCGCTAACGGTCAACGTTCCCGAACCGGTGTTGCCGACAACGATGCCCCCGCCACTTCTCCACAGGCTGAGGCTGCTGATTGTTGCCGTCCCGCTGGAGCCGACTCTGTTGCCCAGCACTGCGCCGCTGCCGGTAGTCAATATCCCTCCCGTGCCGATATTCAATACGGCCCCGGTCGTGCTGCTGACCACCACGTTGTTTTGGACATAGGTCGAACCGGACAACGCGAGCGTTCCTCCGAAGACATTGAGGACGTCTGCGCTATTGCTCACACCGGAGAGAAGCACCGTGCCGGTGCCGCTCTTGGTCAGGTTGGCGGCGGTGCCCGACAGGCTTGTCGACACCGTGCCACTCTGCAAATCGAAATTGCCGAGGCTCGTCAGCACCCCACTGCCGAGGATCGCGCCGCCGGTGAGTTGCACGTTCGCGACGGTGTTACTGAAGCCCTGCATCATCGCCGTGCCGCTGGTGACCTGAAGGCCGCCGCTACTGACGATCTGATCGTTCTGATTCCACAATGCTATGCCGCCGGAAACGATCAAGCTGCCCGAAACCGCCGCACCGCCCGCGGCGCTGAGAACCAGGGTCCCGTTGGAAACGGTCGTGGAGCCCGTGTTGGTGTTCGCCGTGGTGAACACCGTCGTCCCCGCCCCCTGCATGTTCACGGAGAGCGATCCGCCAAGAGGCGTTGTCCAATCATAACTGCCGGCGTTGGCGAAGATCACTGAAGCTGTGCCGGCCCCTCCGGAAACACTGGAGGCGAAGAGGGTCCCGGTGGCCGCTCCAGAACCGCCCAGAGTCAACTGGCCAACCGAACCCAGGTTTTGAGCGAGAGTTACCGGCTGAAAACCGTTGCCCACGTTGAGGACACCGTTTCCGGTGACGGTCACGGCGCCCGAACCGATATTCCCCACAATGACATTATTGCCGGAAGCAAACGAACCGGTAATGGCCAGCGTGCCTCCGTTGACAGTGGCGCCGCCGTCAAAACTGTTGGCGGAGGACAAGGTCAAGGTCCCTGTCCCTGTCTTCGTCAGCGAACTCAGGCTATTGATGGCGCCGGAATAGGTCGTGGACTGGTTATTGCCGCCGACTGTCAGAGCAACCGCCCCGCCGCCATCGTTGGTCATGGTCAGGCCAGCCGGCGTACCGGTGGTTCCGCTCGTCAGGCCTCCCAAGGTCACCGCCGTTTGCGAACCGAAATCCAGCAAACCGCTCGCAGAAGTATAGAAGAGTGTGCTCTTCTGCAAAGCAGTAGGAGACCCAAACAGCAGCGTGCCGCTTGAAATTGTAGTGTTCCCCGTAAAACTGTTTGAACCGCTGAGAGTGGTCACGCCCGCCCCGCTCACGCTCAGGGCGAGGCTGCCCATCAGCGTGGGAGCGGTGTAGTTGCCGTTGTTGTAAACGTTCAGCACCGCCGTGCCGCTGCCACCGGTAACAGTCCCCACGTTGAACGCGTTGATATAGCCGTCCACCCCGCCAAGATTTACAGTGCCCACCGAACCGGCGTTTGCCGCCACGACCACCGTCCCAACGCCGCCGGCGACTTGAACGATGCCGGTGCTCATGAGCGACAACACCCCTGTGCCGGAACTGCCGACATAGAGGGTATTTCCAACGTTCAACATGCCGGTGACAACCCCCACCGTGCCGCTGGAACCCGCGCCCGCACCGATATAGCCCGAGGAGGCGGTGAAAACAGTGCCTCCATTGGAAATAATCAAGCTGCCCGAGCCGCTCTGACCGACGACGAGGTTGGAGGCGACACTCAGCGTGCCGGTGGAAACGGTCACGGAGCCGCTGGAGCCTTGACTGTTGCCGATGATGGCCTTGCCGCCGCCTATCACGGCGCTGGCAGTCCCGTAGGTGGCATCGGTGCCCGATATGGTCAAAGTTCCCTTGCCGCTGCCGCCGACTATGAGATCGGAGCCGAGACCCCAGGAGGCGCCACCGGTAACCGACACCGTTCCGCTGGCTCCAAGGTTATTGCCGATGATGCCACTCCCGACCCCAGTCAAAGTCCCATTGCTACTGTTGATCGTCAGGGTTGCGCTGCCGCTGTTGCCAACGATCGCATCGGATTGGAGCGCGGTCGAACCGAACATGTCGAGCCTTCCGCCATCGACCGTCAGGCCATTGACGTTATTGGCGACGCCGAAGAGGGTCACCCCATTCGTTCCGCTCTTGTTGATATTGGCGGCTCCAACCAAGCTTGCGTTAACAGACCCGTATTGCAGATCGAAATTGCTGGTGGCCCCCAGCGTGCCGCTGCCGGCGATCTGGCCATTGCCGGTCAGTTGCACTCCCGCTACCGTAGTACTGTAGTTTCCGTTAAATTGCAGCCAGCCGCCTGCCACCTGAATGCTCCCGCTGGCGACAGTCTGGTTGTTTTGATTCACCCGCACGGTGCCAGCGCTGCCAATGGTCAGCAGGCTGCCCGAAACAGTCGGGCCGGTCGTTGAACTGAGCGCCAGGGTGCCGTTTGAAACGGTGGTCGTGCCGGTGTAGGAATTCGAACCGGTCAGCATCGTTACGCCGTTGCCCTGCTTGTTCACCGTAAGCGACCCGGTGAGGTTTGACTTTAAGGTAGGGTTGTCATTGGCGTTAAGATACAGCGTTGCCGTGCCCGCGCCGCCTGAAATAACACCCGCGTTGAAGGCTCCCGTCGACCCGTTGGCGCTGGCGATAGTCAGCGTGCCGACCGAACCGGCGTTTTGAGCGAGGATGACTGTTCCACTGCCGCTTCCGACAATAAGACCGCCGCTGCCGGTAACTGTCACCGCTCCCGTGCCGGAGCTGCCGACGACCATCGCGGCGCTGTTGAGCGTTCCACCGGTAATCGCCGCCGTTCCGCTGGAGCCAACGCCGGTGCCGAGATAAAGCGTCGAACCGCTGGTAATGACGCCGGCGTTGGTTAGGGTCAACGTGCCGGTGCCGCTCTGAGCGACCACGAGATCGGACCCAAGACTCAACGCGCCGCCGTTGACGGTCATGCTGCCGTTCGATCCCGCGGCACCGCCGATAAAGGCTTGTCCGCCCACCGTCACGGCGCTCGAAGTACCGGTGATCGTCAACGTGCCCGAACCGGAGTTGCCGACGTAAAGGCTGCCCGCCGCCAATGTGCCGCTGTTAACGGCAACCGTTCCAACGGAACCGGCTGCGGCGCCGATATAGGCCGCCGAGGTGCTGGAGACCAGGCTACCATTGTCGAGTCTCAAGAGACCCAAACCGGAGTTGCCGACGTAAAGACCCGCCGCGGCCAGCGTGCCGCTGTTCAGCGCCACAGTTCCGCTGGCGCCGACCGCGGATCCGATCGAGACCGTGGAGGAACTGGAAACCAAGCCGCCGCTGTTGATGTTCAAAACGCCCGCGCCATTCTGGCCGACTGCGAGATCGGCTCCCATACTCCAAACCCCGCCGTTGGAAACGGTGACTGTTCCGTTGGCAAGCGCGCCGTTGCCGATCACACCCCGCCCACCGGCCGTCAAGACAGCGGTCGCGCCGTTAAGGGTCAAAATTCCCGCGGCCGTGTTGCCGACCATCACGTTGTTCTGGACGTAGGTCGAACCGGTCAGACTGAGAGTGCCGCCATCGACGTTGATCGCGCTTGCGTTGTTGGCCGTGCCTGAGAGGGTCACGGTTCCAACGCCGCTCTTGTTGAGGCTGCCTCCCGCCAGATTCGCGGATGCCGTGCCGGCCTGCAAATCGAAACCGCCGGTGCTGGTCAGCGTTCCGCCGGTGCCAGCGATCGAACCGCCGCCGGCGAGTTGCACTCCCGCCACCGTGTTGTTGAAGCCCTGCATCTGCAACGTGCCGTTGTTAAGCTGCACACTGCCGCTGGATAAGATCTGGTTGCTTTGATTCAAGCGCACCGTTCCGCCGTTGACGCTCAACAGGCTGCCGGAAACCGTCAGTCCGTTTGTGGAACCGAGCACCAGCGTCCCCGCCGTGACCGCGGTGGGACCCGTGTAGGAATTCGCTCCCGTCAAAGTCACCGTGTTTGCGGTGCTCTTGTTCAAGCCGACCGTGCCCGACAGGCTTGCGGCCACCGTTCCGTTCTGCAAATCGAAGGCGTTGGCGCTGGTCAGCGTTCCGCTGCCGGTAATCGAGCCGCCCGCGAGCTGCACGCCCGCCACCGCGTCATTGAAAGTCTGCATTGCCAGCGTGCCGCCGGCCACCTGCACGCTGTCGCTGCTGGCAATCTGGTTATTTTGGTTCAGTTGCACTGTGCCACCGGTGTTGATGGTAACGACACTGCCCGAAATCGCCGGGCCGGAGGTGGAACTGAGAATCAGCGTTCCGGCGGAAACCGTGGTGGCGCCCGCGTAGGAACTCGATCCGGTCAGCGTCATCGATCCCACGCCCACCTTGGAAACGTTCAACGTCCCGGTCAGCCCTGGCGTAAAGGTGTAAGCGCCGGTGTTGTTGAAGTTCACCGCCGCCGTGCCCGCGCCGCCGAAAACTGTTCCCGCGCTGAGCGTCCCGGTCGCGGCGCCGCTGCCAACGTTCAAGGTCCCGACAGAACCGGCGTTTGCGGCGAGCGTGAGCGTTCCAGTGCCGCCGCCAACAGTGACGGCTCCGCCGGTGAGATTCAACACGCCAGCGCCGGTGTTACCGACCAGAAGTCCCGCGCCGGTGTTCCACACCCCGGTTACAGTTGCGGTTCCGCTCGATCCGGCGCTGTTGCCGATAATGCCAGCGCCTCCCTGAGTGAGCGTACCGCTAAGGGTCACAAGTCCCGCGCCGGTGTTGGCGATCGTCGCGCCGTTCTGAAGCACAGTCAGCCCGCCGAGAGCCAGCGTTCCGCCATCGAGGTTGATCCCGTTCAGGCTGTTGCCCGTGCCTGAGAGGGTCACCGTGCCCGCGCCAGTCTTGTTCAAGTTGACAGTCCCCGACAGGTTTGCGGCCACCGTTCCGCTCTGCATATCGAAGGCGTTGGCGCTGGTCAGCGTTCCGCTGCCGGTGATGGAACCGTTGTTGGTCAGTTGCACGCCCGTCACCGTGTCATTGAAAGTCTGCATTGCCAGCGTGCCGCCGGCCACCTGCACGCTGCCGCTGCTGGCAATCTGGTTGTTTTGAGCCAGCTGCACCGTGCCGCCGGTGTTGATCGTCACAACAGTGCCCGAAATCGCAGGGGCAGCGGCGGAATTGAGAATCAGCGTCCCGGCGGAAACCGTGGTGGCGCCCGTGTAGGAACTCGACCCGGTCAATGTCACCGTGCCCGTGCCGCTCTTGTTCAACCCAACGCTTCCGACAGTCCCGGCCAAGTTTGCGCTCACCGTCCCGCTCTGCATATCGAAGGCGTTGGCGCTTTTCAGCACGCCGCTGCCGGTAATCGAGCCGCCCGCGAGTTGCACGCCCGCCACCGTGTCGTTGAAAGTCTGCACCGCTAGTGTGCCGCCGGCCACCTGCACGCTGCCGCTGCTGGCAATCTGGTTGTTTTGATTCAACTGCACCGTGCCGCCGGTGTTAATGCTGACAGCACTGCCCGAAATCGCCGCACCGGCGGCGTTATTGAGAATCAGCGTCCCGGCGGAAACCGTGGTG
>Ga0316232_1000369_pt1 | contig 73229 bp, 46 predicted proteins | sample TBHtaG_FD_206006 | JGI IMG/M metagenome (GOLD analysis project Ga0316232, IMG submission 206006) | Freshwater microbial communities from Trout Bog Lake, Wisconsin, USA - TBH18025_13 | ecosystem: Environmental > Aquatic > Freshwater > Lake > Hypolimnion/Profundal zone | place: USA: Wisconsin...
GACCGCCGTCACGACGTAGTAGTAGCCCGTGCCGGCCGCCAGGCCGGTCTGCACCGCGGGGCTGCTGACGCCGGTGAGCTTGGTCCCGCTCGCCTTGGTCACCCCGCTCGAGGTGGCGTAGTACACGTTGTAGGAGGTGGCCGTGGCGACCGGGCTCCAGGAGAGGGTTACCTGGTTGGTGCCGCCGGTGGCGATCAGGCCGGCCGGAGCGGCCGGGACGGTCGGTGCCGGCGGGAGTGCCGCGGTGCTCGCCGAGGCCTGGGCCGACGCGGCGCTCTCACCCGCGCTGTTGAGCGCGGTCACGACGTAGTAGTAGGTGGTGCCGGCCGGCAGCCCGGCCTGGAGATAGGGGCTGGCGGCGGAGCTGATCCTGGTGCCGGTCGCCGTCGTCACGCCCGGGGCCGTCGCGTAGTACAGGTTGTACGAGGTCGCGTTGCTGACGGAGTTCCAGGAGAGGGTGACCTGGCCGCTTCCCCCGACCGCGCTCAGGCCGGTCGGAGGGGTCGGGGCGGACGGGGTCGAGGGGAGGCCGCCCGCGTTGAAGACGCCGTTGGCGATGTCGGTCAGCTTGCCGGTGAAGACGACCGCTCCGGTGCTGGTCACGATGATCGACAGGGTCCCGTTGGAAATGGTGAACTTCACGTTGTCGAACATGTCGTCCAGTCCGACGTGGTTGGCGAGGTAGCGGACGGTGATCGGGTTGGTGTGGTCCGAGCTGTACTGGACGAGCAGCAGCTGCAGCTTGGCCAGCAGGGTCGAGAGCGTCGTGTCGATGTGGCTCCCTATCTTGTTGTTCTGCTCGGCGTCCGCCTTGTCGAAGACGTCGGAGGGGTTGTCGACCCCCGCGGCGCTCGCGACGATGACGTCGGAGAGCGGGTTGACGTTGGCCGTGCCGGCCCCGTCGGCGTACGAGTTCAGCTTGAAGCTCGCTCCCGCCGCGGTCCCCTGGGCCTGCAGCACGAAGGGGGCCTTCAGGCCGGTGACGTCGATGGCGTAGCTGCCGTCACTTGCTATGTTGCTCGATTTCTGCTGCGCCGGGGCGGAGGAATCCTTCAGGTAGACCTGCCCGGAGAGCGGGGCGCCGACGGAGGCGTTGCCGCTTACCACCTGCGACGAGATCCCCCCCGAGCCTCCGCCGCAGCCGCCCAGCAGCATCCCCAGGGCCGTCAGGCAGATGAGCGCCAGTGCCGCATACGACCTCTTCACCAATGGTTTCAGGCACTCTCCCTTCGAAGCCTGGCTCTCGAAGCTTTCGCAATACTTCCCGGTAGTGATTTCTTTCATATCCGCTCCTTTACCGCCCGGCTGCAGTCAGCAGCCTTGCCGCCGGTCGGTGTCGTTGCGCCTGGACCCCGCCGCCCAAGACGGGGTGTGGCACAGCTTGTTTGCCTCCCGCAGATTTCAGTGTGGTTCCGACCATGGGCATAAAAAAACCGGAGCACCGAAATCTCGTGATATTTCGGCAACCCGGCTGTCTACGTGAGACCCTGTAGGCTTTCCGCCCCATCCTCGCGGATGGTTTAGTATTGTCGTGTACCACACCACTGTTGCTACTGCTGATCCTTGATCGTTCACCTCCCTGCTGCCGTGTTTTGCGCACAAAAAAGCCGGGGCTTGGTATCGCTGTGGCGATATTTCGGCGACCCGGCTGTCTCTGGCGAGACCCTTAGGCTTTCCGTCCTACCCTCGCGGATAGTTTAGTATTGTCGTCTATCTGAATAAAATTTTCCGCAAACGTTGTGTGCCTGGTTCGCCTCCTGGAATCCGGATACAAAAAAGCCGGGGCTTCGTATCGTGGTGGCGATATTTCGGCGACCCGGCTGTCTCTGTCGAGACCCTTAGGCTTTCCGTCCTACCCTCGCGGGCAGTTTAGTATTGTCGTCTATCTTGGATGCACGCTGTGCGTGTCGTTGGCGGCAATATTACAGACGCGAATAATAAAATCAAGCGAAAAAATTCGCTTTGAGAGTCGGCAATGGTTCGGCGCTTGTTTTTACCCTCGTTCATTGTCAGGGGGGATCGCCCTTTCCTTGCTCTTTTTTCAGATGTCAGCGCACGGCTTTCGCTATGCCATAGTCTTTGTAGAATCGGAGAGTTGTTCGTGAAGGTGAAAAGCGTTATCAGCGGTGTCCGGGGCAGCAATTCGACAGGCTATCAGCCGCTAATGAACGACTGCTGGGGTAGGTAAAAAATATTTCAGCAAGGTGAGGTGCGGAGGGGTTTGCCGGTTTGCCGCAGAGGGCAGACCCCTCACCCCGGCCCTCTCCCGGCGGGCGAGGGGGAGCCGGCCGAGTGGGTAAAGGGTTCCAGCGCCCTCCTCCTGAAGGGTGGGCACCCTGTGCGCCGGGATTACCCTCGCCCTCCGGGAGAGGGTGGCCGAAGGCCGGGTGAGGGAAGCGCCACGTGCGTGAGATCGGTGCCTCCGGCAATCGTACCGCAGGCGCCGCAGCGATCCTGCAGGGAACCTGACCCGGCCGGCCGGCGCCGGCTCTAGGCGAGCCGGAACTGCCGGATGATCCGCTCCAGGTCCTGGGCGCAGACGGTCAGCTGGGACGCCTGCTGGGCGCACTGGTTCGACCCGGACGCGGCGTTTTGCACCATGGTCGTGATCTGCTGGATGTTGCCGCTGATCTGCCCGGTCGTGACGGTCTGCTCCTCGGCGGCCCCGGCTATCTGGGTGATCTGGGTCGAGACGGCGTTGACCTGGTCCAAAATCTCCCTGAGCGCGTCGCTCGACCTGGTCGCCTCGCTGGTGCCGCTCTCCACCTCCTGCACCCCCTGCTCCATGGCGCCGACCACCCCCCTGGTCTCGGACTGGATCGCCTTGATCATGTCCCCGATCTCGCGGGTGGCCCGGGTGGTCCGCTCGGCCAGCGCGCGCACCTCGTCCGCCACGACCGCGAAGCCGCGCCCCTGCTCGCCGGCGCGCGCGGCCTCGATGGCCGCGTTCAAGGCGAGCAGGTTGGTCTGGTCCGCGATGTCCTCGATGGTGCCGATGATTTCCCCGATCTGGTCGCTGCGCTGCCCCAGCAGCTCGACCGTCGAGGCGAGCCCCTTGACCCGCTGGGCGATCTGGCGCATGACGTCGATGGTCCTCTCCACCACCTGCACCCCGTTCAGGGCGATACTGGAGGTGGACTGGGAGTTGCCGGCCGCGCTGTGGCAGTTGCTGGATATCTGGTGCGAGGTGGCGGCCATCTCTTCGCCTGCGGTCGCTATGCTCGCCGATTCGATGGCGGCGTTCTCGGCGTTGCTGGCGATCTCCTCGGAGGCCAGCGACAGCTGGCTGGAGGAGCTGACCAGCAGCGTCGAGGTGCTCCCCATCTGCTGCACTACCCCTTGGAACTTTTCGACCATGGTCTTCAGGCTCGCCAGCAGGAGCCGCACGCTCCCCTTGCCGGCGACCGGCACCTGGACCGACAGGTCGCCGGAGGCGATGGCGTCGGTAATCTTGGTGCAGGCGAGGAAGGTGCCGCGGATGCTCCTGATGGTGACCGCGCTCAGGGCCAGGGTCCCGGCGACGATCAGCAGGCAGAGGGCGAGCATGACGGCGCTGTACCTTCCCTGCAGGGCTCCGGTCTGCTTCTCGATCTGGTCGCTTTGGGCGTCGGTGAGGGCCACCAGCTTGTCGATCTGGGCGCGGTGCTTCTCGTACAGCTCCGTGAGCTTGACGATCGCCTCGTCGGCCTTGGCGCGCTCGCCGCTTTGCAGGGCCGGAAACAGCTCGTTCAGGGTGGTGGCATAGAAGGCGACGGCCGGCTGGTAGGACGCCTCCACCAGGATCTGCTTGATCTCCCCCTCCGGCAGCGCCTTTTTCCAGTAGTCGTGACGCTCGTCGAACTCGCCCTTGAGCTTCCTGAAGCGCTCCAGGTAGTGCGGCAGCTTGCTTTGGTCGGTTTCGCGATCCGCCTGCAGCGCGACCAGGTAGGATTCGATGACGTATTCGGGTGGCGGCAGTATGTCCGCGACCAGGTCCTTGCCCTGCACGATCTGCTGGTAGAGCGGGCCGGTCACCTTGACCCGGTTAAAGACCGAGAAGGACGCGAGCGACAGTACCAGGAGCCCGATCACCGAGACCGAAGCGAGGAACACGATCTGTTGCAGCACACTGAATCTGGATATCCCGTGGTTAGGCATGGTTCCGCACTCCGTTGAGCAGATGGAAGATGTAGACAGGATAGCTATCGGTGCGCTGGCGGGATTCTTTAGGGAAAAGGTGCCTTTACGGTTTTTCCGGCAGCGTGAAGTAAAAAGTGGCGCCCCGGTCCAGCCTCGCCTCCGCCCAGACGACCCCGCCGTGACGCTCCATGATGCGCTTGACCGTCGCCAGGCCGATGCCGGTCCCTTCGAACTCCTCGCCGTGCAGGCGCTGAAAGGCGCCGAACAGCTTGTCCCGGTACGCCATGTCGAACCCCGCTCCGTTGTCCCTGACGAAGAAGGCCCGCTCCGGTCCGCTCCCCCGCATTCCGAAAACCAGTTCGGCGCACTCCTTGCGCGCTGAATATTTCCAGGCGTTGCCCAGCAGGTTCTCCAGGACCAGCCCCATGAGAATCTTGTCCCCCAGGGCGCACATCCCGGGAGCGATCTCCACCTGCACCCGGCGGCCGGGATCGCTCTCCCTCAGCAGGGCGACGACCCCGGCCGCCAGGCCGCTTAGGTCCAGGTTTTCCTTCACCAGACGGGACCGGCTCACCCGGGAGAGCTCCAGGAGGTCGTCGATCAGCTTCCCCATCTTGATGCTCGCCGCGCGGCTGCGGTTCAGGTAGAGGTGCGCCTCCTCGGGAAGCGCCCGGGCGAACTCCTCCTGCAGGATGGCGAGGTAGCTGTTGATGTGGCGCAGCGGGCTCCGGAGGTCGTGGGAGACGGAGTAGCTGAACGATTCCTGTTCCCGGATGGCGGCCTCGAGCTGGGCGGTGCGCTCCAGCACGCGCTGCTCCAGGCTCGACTGCAGGCTCTGGATCTCCTGCTCCGCCCGCTTCCGGTCCGTGACGTCGTCGTAGAGCGCCAGCACGTAGTCGACCTTGCCGTCGGGTTTCCGGACGCAGCCGATGGAGAGGTAGCAGTCCAGCCAGGAACCGTCCTTGCACAGGTACCTCTTCTCCGTGACGTACTCCTCGATCTCGCCGTGCAGCATCCGGTTGAACAGGTCACGGCTGCGCTCCAGGTCGTCGGGGTGGGTCAGCTCCTCCCAGGTCATGCGGTCAAGCTCCTCTGGGGTGTAGCCCAGCATCTGGTGCAGCCTGGCGTTGGTCTGCAGCCACCTCTTGTCCGGCGAGGTGATGGCCATCCCGACGATCTGGCGCTCGAAGTAAAGCCTCATCCGCTCCTCGTTCTCCTTGAGCTGCGTGATGTCGAGGATGCAGGCGATGTTCCCCTCGCAGCGCCTGTCGTCGCTGTAGACCCCCTCCACGAAACAGAGCACCCGCACGACGCCGCCCGCCTCGGTGAGGTAGCGCTTGTCGATCGTGTAGCGCTCCGTTTCGCCCCGCTGCATCGCCCGGTGCTTTTCCAGGCTGGGCGCCACGTCGTCGGGATGGGTGATCTCGGCAAAGCTGCGCACCCCGACCAGCTCGCTCTCCCGGTAGCCGACCAGGTTGCAAAACGCCTGGTTCACCCGTTCGAACTTGGCGTCGGTCCCGACCGCGACGATCCCGAACAGGGTGTTGTCGAATAGCGAGCGGTAGCGCTGCTCGCTCTTTCTCAGGGCCGTTTCCGCACTGGCGCGCTCGCGCTCGCGCTCCTGGAGCCGCTGCGCCATCTCGTCGAACGCGGTGCCGAGCTCGCCCAGGTCGCCTCCGCGGATGGTCCCGGAGACCCTGGCGTCGAGGTCCCCCAGGGCCAGGCGTCGCGACGCGGCCCGCAGCAGCGCCACCCGGTCTATGATGGAATGCTTGCCGATCAGCCAGGCGACCAGCAGGGCGCAGGCCAGGCTCGTCGCGAAGATCAGCAGGTTGCGTCCCTGCAGGGCGTTGGCCTGGGCGACGACGGTGGCGACGGGGGTGCTGGCACGGATGTACATGTAGGGCGCGCGCTCCCCCTTGAGGTGCAGCCTGCGAAAGGTGATGAAGCGCTGCTGGCCGTCGGCTCCCCTCCCGACAAAAAGCCCCCCGTCGGCGGGGCCCTGCATGCTGCGGAACATCCCCGGCAGGTCCATTTTCCCGGTGTAGCGCTCCGGGGCGTTGCTCTTGGCGAGCACGATCCCCTGGTAGTCGAGCAGCGTGTAGTGGTACCGATCGGTGTCGGTGTCGGTGAGGGACTGGCAGAGGTGGTCCAGGTGAAAGGCGACCGAAATGGCGCCGATGATCTGCCCGGCGTCGTCCTTGAAGGGGTAGCAGAGGTTGATGGTCGGCTTCGCCGCCATGCGGCTCACGATGTATTCCCCGGAGGCGAGGCGCCCGGTCGCCATGGCGTTTCTGAAGTAGCGCCGGTCGGCAAGGGAGACCTTCCTGCCCGTCGCCGCCGAGGCCCAGGCGACCCCTTTCGGGTCGATAACGGAGAGGTTCAGGTACATGGGGTTGGTTTTGAGGATGTCGCCCAGGAGTGTGCGGGTCTTGACGGCGTTGTGGTTGCGTATCTCCGGCAGCTGCGCCAGCGCGGTCATCAGCTGCTCCGCCGCTGCCGCCGCGTGCTGCTGCTCGCTGGCGAGCCCGTCGCTGATCTTCCTGGTTTCCTGGATCGCGGCGCTGATGGCGGCCTGGCGCAGTTTGACGCCGGTGACGATGATGATGCCGGCGGCCGGCAGGGCGACGATCAGCGCCATCAGGAGCATCTGGGCCCTGATGGAGAGGGAGAGCAGTCTGGTCATCAGCTGACTTCCCATGGCGTCCCCTCCGGGCGTGAGGCAGGTGAGTGGAGCCGGCCCTGCGGCCCCGCTCGGGCTTATTGTCCCTGAGACCGAGTCAAAGGGAGCCCGAGGGTCACTCAGAGCCGTCGTCGACGCTGGGACATCACCGCGGCCGTCACTGTCTGGCCGGCCGGAAAAATCAGCCTGTGTCAGTGCGTTTGTAAAATATTAAATATTAGAGTGAATCAACATACATCCCGGGTGCGGAGTTTGTCAAGGGAATTGGCTGCCCGCTCCGGGGGCGGGGGAGGCCAGGGGGGGCGGTCGCCTCCCGTGCTCCTGTCCAAGGTTCACACTCAGCTGTCCGCCCCCCGACGCCGGGGTAATTGCCGGAAACTACGACGCTATCCAGGAGACCAGCGCCGCTTCTGTTCAATCCCTTGTCAGGGGCGAATTGACGCTGACGTTCGTTTGCGCCCGGTCCGAGTGCCAAAGGTAAATGAGTCTAGGGTACTTAAGGAAAAATAACCGATTCGGCAGCTCCGGAGTGGAAGTTGTAGCTACCGGTTAAAGAACCTACGGGGGGATTTAGCCATGAGAACTTCGGCACTGCTCGACAGCTTAAAGGCATTGGCAGTCATCGCCGCCTTCTGTGCCGGCAGCGGCGCTCGGCAGGCGGGGGCCGGGGAACTCTCGCTGTACTTCAAGACCGGGTGGTTCACCTGGGACGAGAAGCTAAACGGCAGCTCCTTCGTCAAGGAGAAGGGGGCCATGCACGGCGCCGGAATCACCAGGGAGGATGACTTCGCGGGGCTGTCGGTTGCCGAGACCGCCGAGGTCTGGGGCGGCAACCTGGAGTATGACGGCCACGACCTGACCGGGACGACGGACATCGACTCCGACACCTCGTACCTCGGCACCAAGGAGGAAGTCGCCCTCGGTTTCAAGCTCCCGGCGGGGAGGGCCCTCTCCCTGGAGCCCTTCGTGGGGATGGGGCACCGGTTCTGGGTCCGGACCCGCTCCGGCGAGGATTGGAACAGCATCTACGCCAAGGCGGGAGTCGCCGGCGAGCTGAAGAGGCCCGGCTGCACCCTGTACCTCAAGGGGGGGGCGCTGGTGCCGCTGTACACCAGGAGCCACGTCAGCCTCTCCAGTGCCGGCTACGCCGACGTCGCGACCGAGCCGAAGTCCAGGGTCTCCGGCTTCGCCGAGGCGGGGGTCAGGCGGGGCGCCTTCGCCGTCAGTGTCGAGTACGAGGGGTTGAAGTTCGGCCAGTCCGACAAGGTCGCCACCAGCAAGCTCGCCGCCGCGCCCGGCGCCGCGCTCCAGAACAGCCAGGCCTTCCAGCCCGATTCCCAGGCAAGCCTGATCTCCCTGAAGCTCGCCTACAGCTTCTGACCCAACGCCGGAGAGAGCGTAAAAAAACCGGGACCGTGCCTGCCAGCAAGGTCCCGGTTCCGTTGTTGTCCGCGTAAATCCGCACCATCCGCGGCGTCCGCGTTCCATTGCTTGGACGCCAGAACAGCTACGAGATGATGGTCTGCACCACCAGTGTCAGCGTCAGCACGATCATGATGACGACGGTGAACCAGGCGATGATGTTGAAGAACCTCGAATTGACGTACTCTCCCATCAGTTCCTTCTTGTTGATCAACACCAGCATGAATATCAGCACAAAGGGGAGCAGCGCCCCGTTCACCACCTGCGAAATCAGCATGATGGCGATCAGCGGCGCGTTCGGTATCAGGATGATCGCCGCCCCCAGCGCGATGAGGCCGGTGTAGAGCCACATGAACTGCGGCGCGCTCTTGAAGTCGTGGTCCACCCCCGATTCCCACCCCATCGCCTCGCAGACGTAATAAGCGGTAGCCAGCGGCAGGATGGACGCCGAGAACAGCGAGGCGTTGGCCAGTCCTATGGCGAAGAGCGCCGAGGCGTATTTCCCCGCCAGGGGCGCCAGCGAGACCGCGGCGTCCTTGGCGTCGTTGATGTGGATGCCGTGCACGAACATGGTTGCGCCGCAGGCGACGATGATGAAGAACGCCACCACGTCGGTCATGATGCAGCCAATGATCACGTCCAGCCGGGACGCCTTGTAGTCCTCCACCCTGATCCCCTTCTCGACCACCGCGGACTGGATGTAGAACTGCATCCAGGGAGCGATGGTGGTGCCGACCACGCCGACCAGCATCATGAGGTAGCTCGGCTTGAAGTCGAAGGAGGGGGTGACGGTGGCGACCACGATCTCCCCCCAGGGGGGGTGCGCCAGAAACGCCGAAACGATGTAGGTGAGGTAGATGGTGCAGGCGAACAGGAAAATCTTCTCCACGAACTTGTAGGTCCCCTTCACCACCAGCCACCAGACCAGAAAGGCCCCGATCGGGACCGAGATGTACTTGCTGATGCCGAAGACCTCCATGGAGGAGGCCCACCCCGCGAATTCGGCGACCGTGTTGCCGAGGTCGGCCAGCACCAGGAACAGCATGAGGTAGGCGGTGATCTTGACGCCGAAATTCTCCCGGATCATGTCGGCGAGCGACTTGCCCGAGACCACCCCCATGCGGGCGCACATCTCCTGCACCACGATGAGCGCCACCGTGATCGGGATCAGGGTCCAGAGCAGCGAGTAGCCGAAGGAGGCGCCCGCCACGGAGTAGGTGGCGATGCCGCCCGCATCGTTGTCGACGTTGGCGGTGATGATCCCCGGACCGAGCACCGAGAGGAAAAGCAGTATGTTCTTCTTGTTGAATTTCATGGTTTGATCCCTGGAGAACTATCAGGCGTGAGACAACTGCCCACGACCCGCCGCTCCTCTCATTTAGGGCGGTCTTCTATGACTCGCCATGCATCTACAATCATCAAGGCCGCCAGTCGCACCCGGCCCGTGACACTCTCTAATAGGTCGGATGCCGTTTGTGCCTGAGCGCGAGGGGGAGGAAGCGCTCCAGGATGTCGTCCACCGTCACTATGCCGACCATCTTCTTCTCCCCGTCCAGTACCGGCACCGCGATCAGGTTGTATTTCGCGATGATCTCCAGGATCTCCTTGGGGTCCGCGTCGATCGGAACGCTCTTCAGGTTCTCGGTCATGACCTCGGAGATCGGCAGCGACCCCTCCTGTATCAGCAGCTCCTTCAGGGAGACCACGCCCAAGAGCCGCTCGTCGGGATCCAGGACGTAGGCGTAATACACCGTGTCGACCTCGGGGGCCTGGGCGCGCACCTGTTCCAGCGCGAAGGCGACGCTCATCTGCGCGTCGATCGTGATGAAGCTGTTGTTCATCATGCCGCCCGCGCAGTCCTCCTCGTGCTCCAGGAGCTCCTGAATCTCCTCGGCGTCCTCCGCGTCCATCAGCCCCAAAAGCTCCTCCGCCTTCTCCTGGGTCAGGTCGCCCAGCACGTCCGCGGCCTCGTCCGGCGACATCTCCTCCAGAATGTCGGAGGCGCGCTCGCTGTCCAGCTCGCTGATGACCCGGCTCCGTAACTCCGGCTCCAGCTCGTGGATCGCCTCGCCGGCGGTCTCGTCGTCCAGCGAGTTGAGCACGGTCCTGATGTTCTGGCGGGGCACCCGGGAGATGATGTGGGCCAGGTCGGCCGGGTGCATCTCGCCGATCTGCTCGCGCGCCATGGTCAGGGTGAGCCTGGCCGCGTTGGCCTCCAGGTGGCCGACGAATTCCCAGCTGATCTCGCGCTCCGGGATGTCCTTCTGGATCATGCCCCAGAACTTTTCGTACCCCATGCGCCGCAGGAGGCCGCGGAAGCCGACGTCGACGGACATGAGGCAGAGCGCGTTCTTGTGGCGGCCGAGCTTCAGGTCGTTGACCCGGACCACCTTGGCGCCGTTCACGTCGACGATCTGCTTGTCGAGGATGTCGCGCTTGACATGGATCTCGCCGCCGGTCTCCTGGTAGCTGGAGAGCTCGGCGAGGGAGGAGGAGACCGAGATGACTGCGGGGTTGAAGAGCACCACGCGGTCCCAGGCGACGGCGTAGGTCCGCCCCTCGCGCCGGAACAGGACCTGGCTTACGATGGGGAACTCCTCGCCGGGGGTGATGGCCAGGTCGTAGACCTTGCCGAGCAGTTGGCCGGAGGCGTTGGTGAGCGGTCGTTTCAGTACCGAGCTGAGGTAGAGCTGTTGTGGTGTCATGGTGATTAACCTCACGCCCACCGCGCGCCGAAGGAGCCGGACGGCGCGGACAGGCGTCCGCCGCCCCGGGTTCCCGGGCTGGTGAGGGTTTCGTGCTGAGCTTCCTGTGAGGGTGGCGGCTGGAGGCCGCGTGCCCCGCTCAATAGCGTCGTTTGCGCCGCGCAGACGGCCGAGCTACCAAAGCGGGACAAAAGGGGGGGGCTTGGGCGGCTTAACCGTGCAACGACGGCGGATGGTTATGTGAGCTGCAATTCGGACTGTCCAAAGTGCTAAACTACCTCCATGGCAGGTCCCGGGTCCGGGACGAAAAAAAGCCGCGGGGAACCCACGGCCTGTTAGCGGTCGAAGCAGATTCCCCTCTCGTAGATTTTCGGCAGTGCACAACGTAGGTTCGAAAGAAAAACCAGCTACCTTAAGTAAAGCCTTATGCCGACAATACCTGGTCTACCCATTGGCGTCTTTCGACATTTCTGGGCAGTAGCCTATGTTTGTGCAAACGCCTCATGCTAACGAGGAATACCTCCATATACTTCTAATGACCAGACTTGTCAAGCGCTTTCGCGGCGCGCCGGCCCGGGGACGCGTTTACCGGCCGGCTGCCGGCAGCCTCTGCCAATGAACGGCCGGGTCGGGGCCGGTCCCGAGAAAATCCCTCCGAATCTACTCCTGTCGTGAAATGACGATATACTAATTTTAGCGCATTTTATTGTCAGTCAAACCTATTAAAACGATAGGCTAAATGAGGAGGGGTGTGATGAGAGTAGCACTTGGGGTGGTGGCCCTGTTGGCGCTGGCGGCCGCGGCTGCACCCGCCGCGGCACTGACCGGGGTCGAGATGCTGAACGTTTCCTACGATCCGACCCGCGAACTGTATCAGGACTTCAACAAGGCCTTTGCCCGGCAATGGAAGCAGAAGACCTCGCAGGACCCGGTCATCAAGCAGTCCCATGGCGGTTCCGGCAAGCAGGCGAGGGCGGTCATCGACGGTCTTGATGCGGACGTCGTGACCCTGGCGCTCGCCTATGACATCGACGAGATTCACAACAAGGCGAAACTGATCCCGGAAAACTGGCAGAAGCGGCTGCCGGGGAACAGTTCGCCCTACACCTCGACCGTCGTCTTCCTGGTGCGCAAGGGGAACCCCAGGCAGATCAGGGATTGGAATGACCTGGTGAGGCCCGGTGTGAAGGTGATCACCCCTAACCCGAAGACCTCTGGTGGCGCGCGCTGGAACTACCTGGCGGCCTGGGCCTACGCGCTCAGGCAGGGGGGGGGGAGCGAGGCGACGGCGAAGGATTTCGTCACCCGTCTGTACCGCAACGTGCCGGTCCTCGATTCCGGTGCTCGCGGTTCCACCACGACCTTCGTCCAGCGCGGCCAGGGCGACGTCCTGGTGGCCTGGGAGAACGAGGCCTTTCTGGCGGTGAACGAGATGGGCAAGGACCGCTTCGAGATCGTCGTGCCGTCGCTCAGCATCCTTGCAGAGCCGCCGGTGACCCTGGTGGACCGCGTGGTGGACCGCAAGGGGACCCGGAAGCTCGCCGAGGAGTACCTGAAGTACCTCTACTCCCCGGAAGGGCAGGAGATCGCGGCTAGACACTACTACCGTCCCTTTGACAAGAAGGTGGCCGCGAAGTATGCGGGCCAGTTCCCGAAGCTGAAGCTGGTCACCATTGCGGACACGTTCGGGGGGTGGACCAAGGCGCAGAAGACTCACTTCTCGGACGGCGGAGTCTTCGACCAGATCTATGCCGGAGCGCGCTGAGCGCAGTCGGTGCAGCGGTACCCAAGGTCCACGTTGTTATCGGAGTGCTAGAACCTATAATTGGTGTGAGAATGTTGATTACTTGCAGCTAATGTGTTGGCCGCGGAGCCGGGCCGCTATCAAATGACGCAGCACGCAGCACGCAGCACGCAGCGCGCAGAACGCAGAACGCAGAACGCAGAACGCAGAACGCAGAACGGATTTTAGGAGGGGCACATGGGTTCATTTGGTCGTAAAAACAGGGTCTTGCCGGGCTTCGGCCCGACGCTTGGCTACACGGTCTGCTATCTGAGCCTCATCGTGCTGATCCCCCTCTCGGCGCTCTTTTTCAAGACCGTGACCCTGACCTGGGATCAGTTTCTGGTCGCCGTCACCGCGCCGCGGGTGCTCGCCTCCTACCGGGTGACCTTCGGGGCCGCGCTGCTGGCGGCCGGCGTCAACGGCGTCCTGGGGGGACTGGTGGCCTGGGTGCTGGTGCGCTACCGGTTCCCCGGCAGGAAGCTTGTCGACGCGCTGGTGGATCTTCCCTTCGCACTCCCCACCGCCGTGGCCGGCATCACCCTGGCGAGCATCTATTCCCCCAACGGCTGGCTGGGGCGCTACCTGGAACCGTGCGGCATCAGGGTCGCCTTCACCCCGCTCGGCATCATGGTGGCCATGATCTTCATCGGCCTTCCCTTCGTGGTGCGGACCGTCCAGCCTGTACTGGAGGAGCTGGACCCGGAGATCGAGGAGGCCGCCTCCTGCCTGGGCGCCAACCGCTGGCAGACCTTTTGCCGGGTGATCTTCCCGACCCTGCTCCCGGCGATGCTGACCGGCTTCGCGCTCGCCTTCGCCCGCGCGGTCGGCGAATACGGCTCGGTCATCTTCATCGCCGGCAACATGCCGATGGTGTCCGAGATCACCCCGCTGCTCATCATCACCAAGCTGGAGCAGTACGACTATGCGGGGGCCACCGCCATCGCCACGGTCATGCTGATCGCCTCCTTCACCCTGCTGCTTTCCATCAACCTGCTTCAGAAGTGGAGCAGACGCAGCGCCGAATAGGGACGGCAGCCTCGTTCCCGGATCAATTGGGGGGTATCATGGTTACTGGCAAGAACGGGGATGGCGGCGCGCCCGGCGTCTCCGAGCCCGCCTGGGTACGCTACCTGCTGATCGCGGTGGCGCTCGGGTTCCTGGCGCTCTTCCTGCTGCTGCCGCTGGCCGCCGTCTTCGTCCAGGCGCTCGAGAAGGGGTGGGCTGCCTACCTCGGCGCGCTGCGCGAGCCGGACACCCTCTCGGCGGTCCGGCTCACCCTGCTGACCGCGGTCTGCTGCGTCCCGGCCAACCTGTTCTTCGGGGTGGTCGCCGCCTGGGCCCTCGCCAAGTTCAGCTTCCCGGGCAAAAGCCTGCTGATCACCCTGATCGATCTCCCCTTCTCGGTCTCGCCGGTCGTCTCGGGGCTCGTCTACGTGCTGGTCTTCGGCCTGCAGGGGTGGTTCGGCCCCTTTTTGCAGGTCCACGACATCAAGATCATCTTCGCCGTGCCGGGGATCGTGCTCGCCACCGCCTTCGTCACCTTTCCGTTCGTGGCGCGCGAGCTGATCCCGCTCATGGAGTCCCAGGGGCGCGACGAGGAGGAGGCGGCGCTCACCCTGGGGGCCGGCGGCCTGCAGACCTTTTTCCGGGTCACCTTCCCGAACGTCAAGTGGGGGATCCTCTACGGGGTGATCCTCTGCAACGCCAGGGCCATGGGGGAGTTCGGCGCGGTCTCGGTCGTCTCCGGCCACGTGCGCGGCTCTACCAACACGGTCCCGCTCCAGGTGGAGATCCTCTACAACGAGTACAGCTACGCGGCGGCCTTCGCCGTCGCCTCGCTGCTTGCGCTGCTCGCCCTGGTGACCCTGGCCCTCAAGACGGTCGTCGAATGGAAAATCAGGCAGGGCTTCTCCGTCGGCTCGGGCGAAAACTGAACGGCGGCCCTCCTTAAGAAAAAGTGGACGGACGACATGAGTATTGAAATCGAGGCAGTCAGCAAGAATTTCGGGGCGTTCGCCGCGCTCAGCGATGTCAGCCTCCAGGTCCCCTCGGGGGAGCTGGTCGCCCTGCTGGGGCCGTCGGGCTCCGGCAAGACCTCCCTCTTGCGCATCATCGCCGGACTCGAGACGCCGGACAAGGGGAGGATCCTCTTTGACGGCGAGGAGGCGACCAGGCGCCAGGTGCAGGAGCGCAGGGTCGGCTTCGTGTTCCAGCACTACGCCCTGTTCCGGCACATGACGGTCTTCGACAACGTCGCCTTCGGCCTCACGGTGAAGCCGAAGAAGTCCCGCCCCGGCAAGGAGGAGATCCGCGACAAGGTGTACACCCTCCTGAAGCTGATCCAGCTGGAGCAGCTCTCGGACCGCTACCCCGGACAGCTCTCCGGCGGCCAGCGCCAGCGGGTGGCGCTGGCGCGCGCGCTTGCCGTGGAGCCGCAGGTGCTGCTCCTCGACGAGCCGTTCGGCGCGCTCGACGCCAAGGTCCGCCTCGAACTGCGGCGCTGGCTGCGGCGCCTGCACGACGAGATCCAGGTGACCAGCGTCTTCGTCACCCACGACCAGGAGGAGGCGCTCGAGGTGGCGGACCGCATCGTGGTCATGAACCTGGGGCGCATCGAGCAGCAGGGGACACCCGGCGAGGTGTACGATCGCCCGGCGACGCCGTTTGTCTACGAATTCCTGGGCAACGTGAACCTGTTCCAGGGGAGGGTGCACGAGGGGGCGGCGCTGCCGGGCGGGATGCGGCTCGACTCCCCGGAGCACGCCGCCTCCAACGATCTCCCCGCCGTCGGCCACCTGCGCTCCCGCGACATCGAGATCGAACGGCTCCCCCGGGGCGCCGGCTGCGTCCCGGCCGAAGTCCGCCACCTGCTGGCGGTCGGGCCGCTGGTGCGCGTCGACCTGGTGCTGGCCGGCGGGGGCGGGGCGCTGGAGGTCGACCTGCCCCGCGAGGCGGCCGACCGGCTGCAGCTGGGCGTCGGCGAGCGGGTCTTCGCCCGGCCGCGCCAAGTCCGGGTGTGCTCCGAGGACTACCAGATCTAGGGAACCGGCTATAACACACCGGATAGATCAACAACACCCAAAAAATACTTGACAACATTACAGGATAAATATAAAGATACCGGCTAGGGGCTCGCCCAGCGCCTTGACTCTCATACCATGCTGGTATAGTGGTACTCATCCGATTTCGTCCTGCAGCCGTGGCAATCATCATACTTTGAAAGGAGTCAGTCATGTCCCGCATCTACCAAGACAATTCCCAATCTATCGGCAATACACCGCTGGTGCGCCTGAACCATGTCACCAAGGGGGCCCAGGCGACGGTCCTGGCCAAAATCGAGGGCCGCAACCCCGCCTACTCGGTCAAGTGCCGCATCGGCGCCAACATGATCTGGGATGCCGAGGCGCGCGGCGTGCTGAAACCGGGGGTCGAGATCGTCGAGCCGACCAGCGGCAACACCGGGATCGCGCTCGCCTACGTGGCGGCGGCGCGCGGCTACAAGCTGACCCTCACCATGCCGGAGACCATGAGCATCGAGCGGCGCCGGGTGCTCGCCGCACTGGGCGCCAACCTGATCCTGACCCCCGGTTCCGCCGGGATGAAGGGAGCGGTATCCAAGGCCGAGGAGATCGTGGCCTCCGACCCGGCGCGCTACTTCCTGCCGCAGCAGTTCAACAACCCCGCCAATCCGGCGATTCACGAGAAGACCACCGGGCCCGAGATCTGGGCCGACACGGACGGCGCGGTCGATGTGATCGTCTCCGGGGTGGGGACCGGCGGCACCATCACCGGCATCACCCGCTACCTGAAGAGCAAGGGGAAACAGATCATCTCCGTGGCGGTCGAGCCGAAGGAGAGCCCGGTCATCACCCAGAAGCTCGCCGGCCAGGAGCTGAAGCCCGGCCCGCACAAGATCCAGGGGATCGGCGCCGGTTTCATCCCGGAAAACCTCGAGCTCTCCCTGCTGGACCGCGTGGAGCAGGTGGACAGCAGCGAGGCGCTCGAATTCGCGCGCCGCCTGATCCAGGAAGAGGGGCTGTTGGTCGGCATCTCCAGCGGCGCGGCGGTGGCTGCCGCGGTCAGGCTCGCGAACCTCCCGGAATTCGCCGGCAAGACCATTGTGGTGATCCTCCCCGACCTGGCGGAGCGCTACCTCTCCACGTCGCTCTTCGACGAGGCCTGATCCGGCCGCGACTTCCTCGCTGCAGAAAAGCCCCGGTGGTTTTGCCGGGGCTTTTTTTTGCCCGCGGCGTCACCGCCGTGCCGGGGCCGTTATGCCGTTGCCGTTATGCCGTTGCCGTTGTGCCGGGGCGCTGCCCGGCGGCCGGCTGGGGGAGGCGGCTCAACCCGCGGCGGCGCGCCGGGGAGGGGGGGGTGCGCAGTGGCGCCCGGCGCGCGACGAGCCTTGACAGCGGCTTGGCACTGCGGGTACACTGCGCAACCTGGAGGAGGAGTCCATGACCGCAGGCGGCACCACGTATCACCGGGTAAAGAGGCGCATCTGCACCAAACCGTTCTTCGTCCTCCTGTCCCTGTCGCTGCTCGGCCTCTTCTTCATCGTGGTACGGTTCGCCAAGGGGATCGGGGCCGTCTCCAACCTGAGCGACGGCTACCCCTGGGGGATCTGGGTCGCCTACGACGTCGCCATCGGCACGGCCATAGCCTGCGGCGGCTACGCGGTCTCCGTGCTGATTTACATCCGCAACCGCTGGCGCTACCACCGCCTCATCAAGTCGTCCATCCTGATCAGTCTCTTCGGCTCCTGCCTGGCAGCAAGCTCCGTCGTCGTCGACATCGGACGCCCCTGGAACGCCTACGGATTTTTCGTGCCGACCCACTGGCAGCCGACCTCGGCCATGTTCGAGCTGGGGCTCGGCATCCTCGGCTACCTGATGGCGCAGGCCATCGAGTTCTTCCCCTCCATCGTGAGCGTCCTGCAGCGCGGCGGGCCGAGGCTTTTGCGATGGATCGTGCTGCGGCTCCCCGGCACGGAGGGGACCGGGCCGATCCCGGCCGGGTCCGGGGTGAGCGCGCCGGACCCCGCCGCCCCCGCGGCCCGGCCCAGGCTGCGCGCCAGGCTGAACCGGGCGCTGATAGCGGTCGTGGTGGCCGGCGTCGTCCTCCCCACCATGCACCAGTCCGCGCTGGGCTCGCTGATGCTGATCGCCTCGACCAAGCTGCACCCGCTCTGGCACACCGCCTTCCTGCCGATGCTCTTCCTGATCAACTGCATCTACCTGGGGTACGCCATGGTCATTCTGGAATCGATCGTCTCCTCCCTGGTGCTGGAGCGGGAGTACGAAAGCGACGAGCTGGCCGGTCTGGCGCGCCTGATCCCCTGGCTGACCGTGGCCTGGCTCGCCATCCGGGTCGGGGACCTGGTGCAGCGGGACCAGCTCTCCGCCGTTTTCCACGGCGACTTCTACTCGGGGTTCTTCCTTGCCGAGCTCTTTTTGATGGCCTTCGGCTCCGCTCCGCTTTTCAGCGGCGAACTGAGGCGCTCCCCCCGCTGGCTCTTCATCTCGGCCGCCATGATGCTCCTGGGCGGCGGCCTGTACCGGTTCAACGTCTACCTGATCGGCTTCAACCCCGGCGCCGGCTGGCACTACTTCCCGTCCTTCGCCGAAGTCATGATCTCGGTCGGCATCGTGGCGCTGGAGGTGCTCTGCTACCAGCTGCTGATCAAGATCCTGCCGGAGCTCCCCGAACCGCCCGCGTCGGCCAGCTGACCGGTATGTCATTGAAAGAGTTCCGGCGATGCGATAAACTGTATCATCTTAACGTACGTCACTAGGTGAGGTTACAGATTGAAAGCTGGACCCTGTCTCATAACGTTGCTGTCATGTCTGTTCCTGTTCTGCTCCTCGTCCGAGTCAGCCCGGCGGGAACCGGCTCCCAGCACCCTCGAGGGGCTCGTCGTCGGTGTGTCAGAAGGCGACCACATAACGGTCAATTCCTTTGGCACGGAGGTCAACGTCCAGCTCTACGGCATCTCCACGCCCCAGACCGCGCAGGTGGACAAATTCACCGGCTGGTCCAAGGCCGGGCAGCCCTACGCCGATGAGGCCTTCCGGGCCCTCTCGATCAAGGTGCTGCACCAGCAGGTGAAGGTGGAGATCCACAGGACGTATGTCTTTAAAAAGGATGACAAACAGGTGGCACTCGCCGTGGTGTACCTGGACGGCCGCAACATCAACCTGGAGATGGTTTCCGACGGGTGGGCCTGGGCTTACCGCAAGTGGGCGAGCAGCGCCGATTTCCCCGTCTACCTGGCGGCGCAAAAGCGTGCCCGGGCCAAGCGGATCGGCCTGTGGCAGCAGGGCATTCCCCAGCCCCCCTGGGAGTTCCGGCCCGCGCTGAGGATCAAGCCCAAGCAGCACGGGTAGCCTCCCGGCGACTTCAGCGCGACTCCAGCGCCAGGAGGCTCGCCTTGATGTGCAACCCTCCGGCATATCCCCCGAGCGTGCCGTCGCTCCTCACGACCCTGTGACAGGGTACGATGATGGCGACCGGATTGCGGCCGTTGGCCGTCCCCGTCGCCCGCACCGCGCCCGCCTGCCCGAGCTGCGCCGCCTGCTGCTGATAGCTTATGGTCGCTCCGAAAGGGATGCTCCTGAGTGCTTCCCAGGCTTTTTTCTGGAATTCGGTGCCGTGCAGCTGCAGCGGGACTGAGAACGACCTCCGTTTCCCCTCGAAGTATTCCGCCAGCTCGCGCTTTACCTGGGAGATGATCGGGTTCTCCTGTTCGGCCAGTTCGCCCACATCCAGTCGGCACTGGCAGGCGTCGCTGTTTTGATCGAAGGCGAGGCAAAGCAGTGCCTGATCCGTTGCGATGAAATGCAGCTTCCCGACCGGACTCATCCACTGCGCCTTGTATGCTTTCATGCGTTCCCTCCCTTTTTCTGGTCTGGCCGGCCGCCGCTGTCATCCTGCGCCGGCGGCTTTCCCGCCGCTGCCTGAGCCGCGGGCGTCCTGTTTGCCGGTCTCTTCCCGTGCGGTTCCTGCAGCGCCGACTTCATGCGCGCCTGCTCCGTCCGCGCCTGCTCCGTCCCTGCCGACTCAACTCGTGCCAGCTCCTTTGGTGCCCGTAGCCGATCCGCCGCGCCCCGACCCTCCGGCGCCTCGGGCGGTGCGCCGGTCTGGCTCTTCCAAAGGGCCAGGGCCAGATAGCTTCTCCAGGGACTGAACTGCTCCGGAAGGAGCCGGCAGCGCTCCAGCGCCCGGTTGATGACGAGGTCGGACGCCGGGAAGGCATCGGTGTCGCCCAGGCAGCGCAGCGCGATCATCTCCACGGTCCAGGGTCCGATCCCCTTGATCTCCAGGAGTGCCTTCCTGGTGCGCGCCAGGTCGCAGGTTCGCGAGAGGTCGAGCGCACCCGCCAGGTAGGCGACAGCCAGATCCCTGATGGCGTTGGCGCGGGTCCGGGTGAACCCGAGGGCGCCTAGGTCCGCGTTCGCCAGGACCGCCGGCGTCGGGAAGAAGTGGCTCAGTTTCGGGTGGGGTGCGCCGCTGCTTTTTTCGCCGTAGCCTGTCACGAGCTTTCTCAGGTTCAGCCGTCCCTGCGCGACGGATACCAGCTGCCCCAAAATAACCGAGACCGCGGTCTCGAACGGGTCGAACGCCCCGGGGACCCGCAACCCCGCGTGCCCTGCCAGCATTGCCTGCGCCTGGTCCGGGGCCCCTGCGGGGGCCTCGATCTGGCACGGGTTGTGGTCGATGTCGAACACGCAGCGCACCGTGTCGACCAGCTGCCGGACCTCGCTAAAATCGGCGACCTTGAGGGTGACCTGCAGGGAGCGGCTCGCCTCCAGGTGCGCCACCCGGACAAAACTCTCGCCGGCCGCCGTTTTCAGGTGCCGGAGGTAGCACCCCTCCTCGACGGCGTCGACCCCGTACACCTCGTGCCTGGCGAAATACCGGATCAGGTTGTCCCAATCGTAGCGCTCGATATAGGGAATGCGCAGCGCGATGGTGTCCGCGGCGGCCTGCGAGCCGTCGGCGCCCTTGCGAAAGTCGCTGGGGTTTCTTCGGTAGGTGGTGAGAAAGGCGTCGTTGAAGCGTCTGAGGGAGTTGAAGCCGGAGGCGAGGGCGATGTCGGTGATGCTGAGCCGCGTCTGGGAGAGCAGCTGGCGCGCCAGGTGCAGCCGGCGGGAGATGGCGACCTCCACCGGGGAGGCGCCGAGGTGTTCCTGGAACAGTCTGCGCAGGTGGCGGTCGGTCATGCCGAGGCGCCCGGCCAGGCCGGACAGCGGGCTGCCGTCGGCGTCGCCGCGGTTGATCATCCCGAAGGCCCGGGCGACCACGGCCGCGGTCCCCTGCCACTGGATGCTGGTGGGCGAGAGGTCGGGACGGCACCTCAAGCAGGGGCGGAACCCGGCTTTTTCGGCCTCCGCCTTGCTCCTGAAGAACCGCACGTGTTCCTTCTTGGGCCGGGCCGGGCAGATGGGGCGGCAGTAGATGCCGGTGGTCGTCACCCCGGCATAGAAGCGTCCGTCATAGCGGGCGTCCCGGGAGCTCAAAGCCTTGAACAGCGTATCCGTATCCATTGGTTCCATGGTGCTAAGGATACGGGAAAACGGGGCGTCCTACCAGCCATTTTCGGACATGGTCGCAGGCTCCCGGCTGCCGGCCGGTTTCAGGTGGCCGGCCCGCTGGAGGCGACCATCGGATCCATCAGCACCGCACCCTGCGCCTTGCCGTGGCGGGTCTCCTGGTCGTAGGCGATCTGGTTCTCCTTGAGCTGCCGGAACTTCGCCCTGAGCAGGTTCTGCGCCCTGCGGTCCAACTCGGCCTTGCTGGCGGAGCTCCCCAGCGCCGAAAGGGCCTGGTAGATTTCCCGGCCGACCCCGATGGCGATGTCGCGGTGTCCGAACTCGTGGGTTTTCAGGTGCTCCAGGTAGCTGTTCCAGGAGGAGACCAGCTGCTCCGGGGTGCCGGCCGAGGGGACCAGCTTTGGGAGGTGGATGACGATGTCGACCGCGGTGTTGATGGAGTTGAGCGCGTACCCGCCGTTGGCGGGGGCGATGTCGTAGTGGTAGCGGATGTCCCAGGTGGTCAGCGCCGCGTAGACCTTCCCGTCGTTCCAGGTGGTCCCGTTTCGCTTCATCTGGGCCCGCAGTTCGTCCGCCGTGGTGCCGTCGATTTCGTAATACTCGAATTTTTCCTTCACCTGCACCCGGGAAGGAATCTCGTGCTGCGGCTGCAGGGACCGGCTTTGCTCCACGTATTTGCGCAGCATGATGCTGCGCGTCCCGCTTCCCTCTCCACCAAGTACAGGGGCCGCGCACAACATTGCGATGCAGGCCCCGATCACGCATTTAGCCACCATCCCCCCTACCTTCCTTTTGCCTGACGTCCCTTGGGACAATTCCAGCTGGTTTATATGAAACTGCCCGAAGCATAGAGGTTTTTCCGGGCCAAGTAAGTGCGCTGGGTCACAAACGACGGCTTCTGCTGCAGGGTGCTCCCGGGCTTCGGCCCGGCTCGCGCGGCAGCCGGACGCTTTAATCGGCCGTTTCGGTTGCAATTCAGACGACATATGTTAAATAACTCTAACTGTGTGGCGGCAAGCAGTCGGGCGCCCCATCGGCAACCGGCGCACCCGTCGCCCGAACGCCCGGGGGCCCGGGCAGGCGGGCGCGCTTGTTCCGGCACCCTGCCGGCAGCGGTGCGGCTCATCAGGGTCGTCATGAACCAGGCAAGCAAGCAAGCGGCGCCTCGCTCCTCCCAAAAGGGGAGTGCCGCCCAAACCCCAAGGAGGATACATGGAACCGAAACTGTTCGAACTTTTGAAAAGGGAACATCGGCAGGTGGAGAGGTGGTTGATGCAGATAGAGGACGCGTCCGAAAGCGTCAGGGAGGACATCTTCACCACGCTGCAGGATGCACTGGAAAAGCATATGCAGATGGAGGAAAGGCATTTCTACCCGCAGGTCAAAAAGATCAAAGAGTTGAAGGACCTGGCCCTGGACGCCGTGGAGGAGCACGAGAAGGTGAATAACTTTCTCTCGCAGCTCGAGGACCTGGACGTCGAAGACGAGGAGTGGATCTCGACCTTCACGGAGATGCGGCAGGCGATACTGCATCATGTCCAGGATGAGGAGAAGAAGATCTTCCCGGGATGCACCCAGTACATGAGTCCCCAGATGCTTCAGGATATCGGGGCGAAATGCATCGATGAAAAGGAGCGCGTCACGTCGTCGCGCGGCTCCGGCGGCGCTCAAAAGCAGACCAGGTAGCGGTAGGCGCCGTACAGGCAACAGGCAACAGGCAACAGGCAACAGGCAAGGGCAACAGGCAACAGGCAACAGGCAAGGGCGCCGCCGTTTCCAGACGTTGGCGCCCTGGCCCGCGCCGCGCCCAGAGCCCGGGCGCCCGGTCAAGGGAGAGATCCCGGATGCCGGGCGCCTGGTGCCCGAGCCTTGGCCGCTTGGAGAGCGCGGGCGACCCGGCCCGCCCGGCGTACTAGCGGCCCGCCAGTGTCAGGTAGCCTTCCAGCTCCCGGGCCCTGTGCGCGGCGGTATGAGCGGCCAGGGTCCTGGCGCGCGCCCGCTGCCCCAGCGCCAGGCGCTCGTCCTCCGGAAACTCCCGCAGGTAGCGCAGCACCTCGCCCGCCCCTCCGGCAAGCAGAATCTCTTCCCCCGGCACGAAGAACTCTTCGATACCCTTCCAGCGGTCGCTGATGACCGGCACGGCGCAGGCGGCCGCCTCGAACAGGCGCACGCTCGGCGCATACCCGGCCCTGATGTTTTCGCTGCGGGTCAGGTTCAGGGTAAAGCGCTGCGAGCCGTAAAAATGGCGATGCTGCTCCGGGGGGACGTGCTCGAGCCGTTTCGTGTTGGCGCTCCAGCCGAGCGTGTCCGGGTACTGGGGGCCCGCCACGACAAAGCGTCCCTCCTGCCAGCTTGCCGCCGGTGAGCAGAGCAGCCGCTCCAGCTGGGGCTGGCGGTCGGCGCTGTAGGTTCCCAGGTAGCCCAGGTCCCAGGCGGGAGCGAGGCCGGCTTGCGGGTAGTGCAGTTCCGGGTCGGCGCAGCAGTACAGGGGATACACCGCGGTGGCGCCGAAACGGTATTTGATCTCCCCGAGGGGCGCGCCTCCCGTGTAGGAGAGGTAGAGCTTGTAGCGCGGCAGCAGGCTGGGGCGCAGGTAGCTGCAGTTGCCGGCCGCCAGTTTGGCCAGGGTGACCGGGGTGTCGATGTCGTAAAAGGCGGTCGGGACGCCACCTCGGCGGGTTACGCGCTCCCCGATCTTGATCCCCTCCGGCAGGTGGGAGCCGACCATCACCCAGTCCGCATTGCCGATCTCGCCGCCGTGATAGCCGAAACACTGGTCCAAAGAGGAATAGAGGATGGTCCGGCAGTAGGGAGGGATGGGGAGGTCGCGGTGCGCAGCGAACCAGGGGGTGTCCCGCTCGAAGAAGGTGACGCGGTGCCCCAGCCCGGCCATGCCGCGCACCAGGCTGCGATAGGTGGTGGCGTGCCGGTTTCCCCACGAGGAGGTGATGGAGAGCCCGAAGATCACGAGTTTCATGGTATACCTCCCGCTCCCGAAATAACTCCCCGCATCCGCGCCCTCTGGGCAAAGAGAATCAGGAGGGTTCCCTCTTCCCGGCAGGCACCCTGTCCCTTGGTTGTCGCTTTGAGAGCCTTCTCATGGTGCTGACGCGAGTCGCTGACCTATAAGTATTTGCCGGCTTTAATGCAGTATAGGCTAAGCTAATGGATGTGCAAGGTGGTTGCCGCGTGGGGTAATGGAATTAAACTTCCGTATATCGGGGCAGAGCATTTTGCTGCCGATGTGCCGGAGCGTTCGGGGAAGATCTTAGATGTGTACTAACACCATGCCGTTCCATCGTTGCCTGCTGGCCCCGATGCCGGCGATGACCGTTGCGGTGCCGGCTGCCACAGCGCCGTCGGCGCAGAAGCAACCTGGCTAGGCCAAGCCCTGCCCCTCAAGAGGGTCAAGGCGCAAGGGCCGCCGGCGGGAGTTCACTGACCTTCCCGGCGTCCAGCACCTCGCGCACCTTGGCGGAGAGCGAGTGCACCGTGAACGGCTTCTGGATGAAATAAAAACCCTCGTCGATCGCCCCGTGGTTGGCTATGACATCGGCGGTGAACCCCGACATGAAGAGGCGCCTCAGGTGCGGATGGCGGGACAAAAGCTCCTGCGCCAGGTCGTGGCCGTTCATCTCGGGCATGACCACGTCGGTCAGCAGCAGGGAAATCTGACCGGCGTGCTCCTCGGCCAGTTGCAGGGCTTGGGCCGGGGAGTTCGCCGCCAGCACGGTGTAGCCCTGCCGGGTCAGCAGCATGGTGCTCACGTTCAGGATGGCCAGCTCGTCCTCCACCAGCAAAATGGTCTCGTCGCCGCCCTCTGCCGGTCCCTGCGCGCCTTCGGGGCGCTGCTGCAGGCTCTCACCCTGGTGCCGGGGCAAAAAGACCGAGAAGGTGCTGCCGAGCTGCGGCTCGCTGGTTACGTAGATAAACCCGGAATTCTGCTTCACCGCGCCGTACACGGTGGCCAGACCGAGACCGGTCCCCTTGCCGGTCCCCTTGGTCGTGAAGTACGGCTCGAAGATGAGGGGCACGATCTCGTGATCCATGCCGCAGCCGTTGTCGCTCACCGTGAGCAGCACGTAATCGCCGGTCGTCAGCCCCTTGTACGCGGCCACGCCGGCCTCGCCGACGCTGCAGTTAACCGTCTTTATGCCGATCTTCCCGATATTCGCAATGGCGTCGCGGGCGTTGATGCAGAGGTTCGCCAGGATCTGGTCCAGTTGGGACGGGTCGATCCTGACCGGCCAGACGCTCTGATCCGGCTGCCAGTCGAGGACGATGTCCTCTCCGATGATCCTTTTCAGCATCTTCAGCAAGCCGGCCACGGTCTCGTTCAGATCGACCACCCTGGGGGTGATGGTCTGCTTGCGGGCGAAGGCGAGCAGCTGCCTGGTCAGGTCGGCGGAGCGCTCGGCCGCCTTGAGGATCTCGGTCAGGTTGCCATGCTGCGGCTCGGTCGGATCCAGGTCCATCAGGGCCAGGTTGGCGTGTCCCAGGATGACGCCCAGCATGTTGTTGAAGTCGTGCGCCACCCCGCCTGCCAGCCGGCCGACCGATTCCATCTTCTGGGCGTGCTGGAGCTGGTCTTCCAGCTTGATCCTTTCCTCTTCGGCCAGTTTGCGCACCAGCGCGGAGCCGATGTGGGACGCGATGATCTCCAGCTGCTCCACCGTTTCGAGGCTGAGCCGCCCCTTGATTTTGCTGCTGAGCTGTAACAAGCCGAGGATGGCTCCCTGCTTCCGGATCGGCACCAGTGCCTGGGAGGCATACCCTTGCTGCAGGCAGCTGCCGCGTGGCGCGACCAGGAACTCCTCGTCGTGCGGGGTCTGCAGATCGGCGGCGAGGTCGTTGCTCCAGAAACTTCCCCCGGCGGAGCAAAGCGGATGCTCCGGGCCGGCCCTTCCGGTAATCACCAGGCCACAGAGGCATTCCGGGCTGATTGCTCCGCCCGCGCCCCGGCACACCTCGCCAAGCCTGTCGTGCGCCAGCAGGCTGTTTTCCGCCAGCAGGAACTCCTCGGAAAAACCGTTGTGCTCGAAATAGGGGAAGTCGTCCCGGTCCAGCAGCCGTATGCCGACGGCGTCGAACCCGGTGCGCTGCTTCAGCAGGGCAAGGACCTGCCGCATCATTTCGCGGAAATCCGCGGTTCCGCTCAGGGTCTGAAGGACTTCCCGACTGGTCTCCTTGTAGGCCTCCATCTGCTTTTGCCTGGTGATGTCGTACATGATGCCGTCCCACAGCCGATCGCCGTTGGGCTGCAACGTTGGGGACGATTCGAAGTGCAGCCAGGATTCCCCCGACGCTATGCGACCCTCCCAGACGAACTTCTGCTCTGACCTGCGGGCCGACTCGATCAGGCGCAGCAGTTCCGGCAGGTCGTCCGGATAGGCACGGTCGAAAGCAGCCGCGGGGTCCCGGTAGACATCTTCCGCAAGCACGCCAAGTATCGCGCACCAGCGCTCACTGACATAGTCGAAACGAAATCCATGCTCGCCGAAGGTTCTGAACTTGTAGACGCCGAGCGGAATGCGGGCAATCAGGTCGCCCATTTCGCTCAGCGAGTCGTGCAGGCGCGACTCGCTCAGTTGCAGCGTGCGCCCGTAGCTCTTGCGCCGCCGCACGATGCCGCGCCCGACCAGTCCGCTCAGAAACAGGGCGAACATGATCAATCCGCACCCGGCTGCTCCCATCTGCAGCAGCACGTGCCGGATCGGGCCTTCCACCTCGGTGGCCGGCACGCCGATGGCCACGGTCCAACCGGTCAGCGCCGACCGGCTGAACACGGTGTAGACGGTGGCGCCCTCCTGGTTCAGCGCGGTGAACATGCCGCTCTCGCTGGTGTTGAGGCGCTCCTGGAGCGTCGGGGTGACCTGCACCCCGAGGTAGCGCTCCGGGTCGCGCGACCGTCCCGCGATTTTCATGTTGGCGTCGATGATTGCGCCGGTCCAGGTCCGCACCAGCCGCTGTTCCGGGAAAACGCTGCTGAGCTGGTTGGGTTCCATGACCACGGCGAGCACGTAGCGCACTGTGGCGTCGCGCACGACCGGAGCCAGGAATAGGACGATGGGTTGTCGCACGATGTGACCGGAAAGAAAGACCCCCGCAATCAGCGGTTTGCGCGACCTGGCAACCTGGTCCACGCCGGCGGGGGAGGAGGTGGTGGCCTGATTCGACATGGGCAGTCCGCTCGCCACGATTTTGTGGGATTTCGGATCGATGAGCGCGACGTTGAGCCATTTGCTGTGGGCGCGCATCGCCCGGAGTGCCCTGTCGTGAAAGGTGGCCAGATTGCCGGTGTCCAGGCTGGCGCCGGAGGCGAGCACGTCCATGACGACGAACTGGTTTACCAATTCGCGGTCTACTGCCACCCGCAAAGCCCGCGCAGTGCCGGCCAGCTCATCGGCGACAGCGGTCTTCTTCTGGTCGACAATCATCCAGGCGGCACCGCCGCCGAACACCAGCAACGGCAGTACCGCGACCAGGACCAGTCCCGCCAGCGACAGCCAGATTGCGCTCTCCTCATCCTTCTTCCCAGAGTCCAAATTACCAGACAACTTCATTGCTTCTCCGAATCTATCTGCAGTTCTTTGACTACCTCTCGCCCACCTTTACGATGTCTTAGTAAAGCGGTGCCAGATTTTGTTCATACGCTCCACTGGTGCTGACCAATCTGACATATTGGTAGGTAAAGTGATGACAAGTCTGACAGTTATACCAAAAATGAATTTGTAACTTCAAACTGAATTAACACAAAAAACAAACTATGGCTATCTTAATATTAATGCTGAACTTGCAAGATTTATTTGCATAACAATTCTTCATGGCATTAAGGGCATTAAGAAGTAAGAGTGAGGCGGGTTGCCTGAATGTTGTGGGTCTGATCCTGCCGGTCCAGGGTCAGAATGTCTAAACTCCTCATCGACCGCAACGCGCACCCCGTTTGGTTCTGTCGGTCTTGAGCACTATCGGAAATTCAGCACCTCTGTGCATCTGGTGGACACTTACAAGCGTTCTTTGCGTTAAGAAACCGAAATTGCGCAGGTTGCCGGTGGCATGTTTGGTGCTTAGCGGTTGCTAATTAATTGGGCCGCGTCGGTTTGCTTTGGATCCTTGAGAGTTCATCGATGGGGCGGCAGCGCTGGCGCAGGCGCGGGAAGGGAGTAGACGGTCAACAGCAAATGCGCAGCCAAAGCAATCAACGAGGAGGTGATCAGAGTGAGGTGATGTCCAGCAGTGGGTGACCCGCAGGAGGTGACCAAAAATGACCACTAGAAGGAGGTGAGGCAGCCAGGTCTGAAGGTTCCTTGAACAGAACGAGAGTGCTGAGCGCTCCCTCTCCCCGAGGGGGAGAGGGAAAGTCGAAGCCAACCGACAAACACAAGGAGATCAAAGTGATGATCACACCTAGGGCAACATGATGTACCCAAGGAGGCCAACGCAATGAAAACAACAGTAAAACTGCTCATAGCCCTCTGGTTCCTCGGGGGGGCTTTGGTGTCGGCAGCCATTGCAGCCCCACTCCAAGTCACGGTAGCGCCTGCGGGTGCCGGCACCCTGTCGCTGAGCCAGTCCGGCTCAGAACAGGTAATGCTTTCCGCAACTCCGTCCGACGGTTATCTCTTCAGCGGCTTCACCGGTTGGAGCGGCGGCACGACCGGGGGCGAAACCCAGACCTCCCTCACCCTGACCGCGAATTTCATAGCTCTGCAGGAGGATAGCGCGCTCCCCGGAACCCTCGCGGTCGCACCGGGAATGCTGGCCGCCTCGGGAGCCATCGGAGGGCCGTTTGCGCCAGCATCCTTCACCTACCTCGTGCGCAACACCGGGTCCTCCGCGATACAGTGGGGCGTCGCAACAACCGCTTCCTGGCTGACGCTCTCCGCCAGCGGGGGGAGCCTGGCTCCGGGCGCGGAAACCGCGCTGACGGTTACCCTGGCAGGTTCGGCCGGCGGATTGGAAGTCGGTTACCACACGGACACGCTCAGTTTTTCGAACCTGACCAACGGTCTGGGCGACACCGCACGGCCGGCAAGCCTGGTGGTGACCTACCGGCAAGGGGAGATCGCCATTGTCACCGATGGGGACTCCTTCAGCCCGGTGCTTACCGTGGACGCCGGGGCGAGGGTGCACTGGAACTGGGGTGACGGAACCACCTCGAGTTCGGCGGCACCGGCGAAGAACTTCGGATCGCGCGCCCTGCGCTTGAACGGGCTGACGGTCACACCCTGGAGCGCCCTGAAACGGATCAACCTGGGCTATGGAGCGGACGACGGCGGCGCAGGGACCATCGAGCGGGTTGCGGCACAGCCGGTGCTCGCGGTCTCGGGACTGGAACTGGTGGCTCCCTACCTCCAGCAGTGGTGTTCGTCGCGCGCCCGGATCGCTTCGCTTAACTTGGACAACTTCGTGAGCCTCGACACGGTCGAATGCTTTCAATGCAACGCGCTGCTTCAGGTGGGTCTGCACAACACCCCCAGGTTGTCGCGCGCCTGTTTCGAAGGGTGTCAGCTCGGCGCGCTGGACCTCTCGGAGAGCCCGGCGCTCGCCGACCTGCGCGCAGCGGCCAACCCGTATCCGGGCATCGATTTCGGTGCCACGGGCGCCCGGACCTGGCACCTCTGCACCAGGGACAACCAGTTCGCCCGCAGCCTCCCCCCCATGACCCAGTTTCCCCAGCTGCGGGAGCTCCTGATCTGGAACGACAACCAGACAGGCGCGCTTGCCACCGCCTCGTCCCAGCTCTCTGCGGTGCTCGCCTCCCACAACCGCTACACCTCGGCCGATTTCAGCGGCGGTTTTACGACGGGAAACGGCTGGCTCGACGTAAGCGACAACCAGCTCAGCTCCCTGAATCTCGCCGGATGCCCCGGGCTGGTGGACATATTCGCCGCAAACAACAGCCTGGCGCCGGACGCCGTGGACTCCGTACTGGAGACCCTGGACTCGCTCGGGAGGTTCGGCGGCTACCTTGACCTGCAGGGGAACTCTCCGCCGTCCGCCTCCGGCCTCCAGCACGTCGACAGCCTCAGGCAAAGGGCCTGGAACGTCGCGCTTGCCGGCGACGAGCAGGTCCAGGCGCCCCCGGGGAGCATCGCATTCAGCACCGAAAACGACGACGTCATCATGGCTGTGCAGGTCGTCGGAAACCCCGCCATCACCTGGCACTGGTCGGACGGGGCGAGCGAAACGGGGAGCGCGGTTCAGCACCACTTCCCACAAGCAGGGCACCGGGCGCATTACCTGACGGTGGAGCCGCTCTCGGCGCTCTACTATTTCGGTGTGCCGTACGGCATCGGCCAGCAGGGGATCTCCTCGGTTTCAGGGCTCAGCAACTTCCCGAGCCTGAGCGTGGTGAACCTCTCCGGGGAGAGCCTGGCCGGCCTGGACATCTCCGGCTGCGCTCCCGTGCGCGACCTGCACCTGGCGGGAAACCAGGCGTTCGCCCCGGCGGCGCTCGACAAGGTGTTCGCCGACCTGGACGCGCTGGGCGGCTACGGCGGGACCGTCGACTATCCCGCCGCGGTCGCCACGCCGGCGAGCGCCGCGGCACGCGCCCGGCTGGTGCAGAAGGGTTGGAGGGTCAATCCGCTGTAAACGGCTTACAATAAAGGAGCGGTTACGACGGGGGCGGTACGGCGTTATGCCGACCGCCCCTTTTCCGCGTCGGGAACCAGTCGTGCTTGGGTCCTTGCTGTGGCTAAAATGCTCCCTTCCCTGGGGGGGAGCATTATTGACTGAGCTGGCAGCTGCACCCGCCCTCCAACCTCCTCCCGTGGAAGGAGGGAGCCTGGCGCAAAGCCACAACCCGGACATTGCCGGTCTGGAACAGACAACCGGGTGAATTTTACTGGGTAACGCTCTGGCCGACTCTTTCAGCCGGGCGAGTCCGGTTGCCGGAAATGAATGGCCGCAGGCATCAGAGCTGCTCGTTTGACATTTATCCATGTTGCAGGTATATCTACCGACATGAAAACATTATGTGCGTGCCTCTTCCTGATACTCCTGTACTGCCAGCCTCTGGCATGCAACGCCACTGAACTCTACGCCAACCAGACGGGGCGCGCCTGCTCCAGCTGCCACCTCGATCCGGGAGGCGGCGGCGAGTTGACGCCGGCCGGCAAGGAGTTCGCCGCGACGCTCGCCACCCACACCCAAGGCCACAACGTGGCCCTGCTGAACAAGGGGATACGCTTCCTGGCGGGCTACCTGCACCTGATCACCGCCATCCTCTGGTTCGGCACCATCCTCTACGTGCACCTGGTGCTGAAGCCCGCCTACGCCTCCGGCGGATTGCCGCGCGGTGAGGTGCGGGTCGGCCTCCTTTCCATGGTGGTCATGGGGGTGACCGGCGCCGTCCTCACCCATTACCGCGTCACCTCGCTCGACATGCTGCTGCACACCAAGTTCGGCATCCTGCTGATCGTGAAGGTTTCCCTCTACCTGGTCATGGTGGTCTCGGCGCTCTACGTCATAACGGTGATCGGCCCCAAGCTGAAGGCGAAAAAGCGCGGAGAGGCGGGAGCGCTGGCGGCCGGAGGCGACCTGACCGGCGACCAGCTGGCCTCCTACGACGGCAAGGAGGGGCGCCCCGCCTTTTTCGGTTACCAAGGGAAGCTTTACGATGCTACGGCGAGCAAACTCTGGAAGCAGGGGGTGCACATGGGGCGCCACAACGCCGGCATGGACCTGACCGAGGCACTGAAGCTCGCCCCGCACGGCTCCGAGAAGATCGCGGCGCTCACCCAGGTGGGGACCCTGGTCGCGGACGAGGCCTGGCGGGCGCCGCTGCACGAGAGGGTTTTCTTCTTCATGGCGTATATGAACCTCAGCATCGTCTTCCTGGTCGTGCTGGTCCTCGCCCTCTGGCGCTGGTCCTAGCCGCTACTTCCTCTTCCCCCCGAAGATGGCCACCAGGGCTATCACGCCCCAGATCAGGGCAAAAATCGCGATGAATACGTCGTACAGCACAATGAATCCCTCCTGGCTGGTACCTCAAGAACTTTCCAAACGGAATAACGGCGGCTGCGCCGGGCCGGACGGCGAAAAAAAAGTCCCCCGGTCAGGGGGACTTTTGGGTCACTCGCCTCAGTGGCTGCCGGTCTCCCCGCCACCGCCCAGCACCTTGTAAAAGGTCACCATGTTGGCCAGCCGGGAAAGCTGTATGGTGATCAGGGTCTGCTGGGAGTCGTACAGCGAGCGCTGCGAGAACAGGACGTTCAGGTAGCTGTCGATCCCGCGCTCGTAGCGGGCCTGCGACAGGCGGTAGCTCTCGCCGGTCGCGTCGGTGAGGGCCTGCTGCGCGGCGACCTGCTCGTCGATGGTGCCCCGCTGGGCCAGGGCGTCGGCGACTTCCCGGAACGCGGTCTGGATCGCCTTCTCGTACTGGGCCACCAGGATGTCGCGGTCCACCTCGGCCACCTTCAGGTTGGCGTCGTTGCTCCCGGCGTTGAAGATGGGGAGCGAGACCTGCGGCAGGAACTGCCAGGCCAGGGAGCTCCCCTTGAAGAGCCTGGCCAGGCTGTCCGAGCCGGTGCCGACGGAGGAGAGCAGGGTGATCCTCGGGAAAAACGCGGCCCGCGCCGCCCCGATGTTGGCGTTGCCCCCCTTGAGCAGGCTTTCGGCCTGGAGGATGTCCGGGCGCCGCAGCAGGACCTCGGACGGCAGCCCGGCAGGTGCATCCTTCAGGGCGGTGAGCGAATCGCTCAGCCTGAGCGGCAGCAGCTCGGTGGGGGCCGGCGAGCCGAGCACGAGTTCCAGGGCGTTGCGGTCCAGGGCGATCAGGGTGTTGAACCGGGCGATGTCCAGCCGCGCCGCTTCCACGCTCTGCCGGGCCTGGCTCAGGTCGAGGGCGGTGGCGACCCCCGCGTCGAAACGGCTCTTGGTCAGCGCGAAGGAGGCCTGCTGGCTCGCCTGGGTGTCCTTGGCGACCCGCAGGCGGTCCTGGTCGGCGGCCAGGGTCAGGTAGGTGGCGGCGACCTGGGATACCAGGCTGATCTGCACGCTGCGCCGCGCCTGCTCGGTGGCCAGGAACTGCTCCAGCGCCTGGTCCTTGAGGCTCCTCACCCGGCCGAACAGGTCGAGCTCGTAGGAGACCTCGCCCAGGCCAACGCTGTACTGCTTGAGGGAAGCGTGGTTGCCGCTGCTGCTGAAGTCGGGCGGCACCCGCTGGTAGTTGGCGCCGGCGCTGGCGTTGACCGCGGGAAAGAGCCCGGCGCGCTGGATCTGGTACTGTGCCCGCGTCTGCTCGATGGTGAGGGCCGCCACCCGCAGGTCGCGGTTGTTATCCAGCGCGATGGCGATCAGCTTGCGAAGCTGCGGGTCGACGAAGTACTCCTGCCAGGGGACCTCGGAAAGCGGCTTTTGCTCCTTCTTGACGGCTTGCGGCTGGTAGGCCGGGCCGGCGGGCCAGGCCGCGGGAACCGGCGCCGCGGGGCGGCTGTATTTCGGCGCCATGGTCGTGGCGCAGCCGCTTAGGAGCAGCAGCCCTGCCAGGGGGGCGCAGAGGGCGTAGCTCGATGGGTGCTTCAGGTTCATAGCGATTCGCCTCCCAGGATTTCGCCGGCAGTCTCCTGGGGGACCGCCGCGGCGAACTTGTGCTTCTTGTCGAAGGTGCGGGACACCAGCACGAAGAAAAACGGAATGAAGAGCAGGTCGATGAAGGTGGCCGACAGCAGGCCGCCGGTGACCGCCGTGCCGATGGCGTTCTGGGCCCCGGCCCCGGCTCCCTTGGTGAGGGCGAGCGGGAGCGTGCCGAAGAAGAAGGCGAGCGAGGTCATGATGACCGGCCTGAGCCTGATCTTGACCGCCAACAGGGTCGCCTCCATGAGGCCCAGCCCGTGATGCAGCTGGTCCTTGATGAACTGGATGATGAGGATCGCGTTCTTGGTGGAAAGCCCCACCGTCGTCAGCAGGCCGATCTGCAGGTAGACGTCGTTGGGGAGCACCCTGAGCTTGACGGCGGTGACTGCGCCGACCAGACCCAGGGGGAGCATCAGCAGGTTCACGAACGGTATGGTCCAGCTCTCGTAGAGTGCCGCGACGGAGAGGAACACGACCAGCAGCGAGATGGCGTAGAGGGCGGGTGCCTGGGCCCCGGCGTTGCGCTCCTCGTAGGAGAGGCCGGTCCACTCGAAGCCGATACCCGGCGGCAGTTGGGCCGCCATCTTCTCCATGTTCGCCATCGCCTCCCCGGTGCTCACCCCGGGCGCGGCCGCGCCCATGATCTCCACGGACGGTATCCCGTTGTAGCGCTCCAGGCGGGGAGAGCCGTACTGCCACCTGGCCGTGGCGAAGGCGGAGAAGGGGACCATGTTGCCGCTTTTGTTGCGCACGTACCAGGAGCCGATGTCCTCAGGCAGCATGCGGTGCTCGGCGTCCCCCTGGAGGTACACCTTCTTGACGCGCCCGTTCTCTATGAAGTCGGTCACGTAGTTGCTGCCCCAGGCGGTGGAAAGCACGTCGTTCACGTCGGCAAGCGACACCCCGAGCGCCCCCGCCCGCACGTCGTCCACGTCCAGCTTGAACTGGGGCGAGTCGTCCTGCCCGTTGGGGCGCACCGCGACCAGTTTGGGGTCCTTCATCGCCATCCCCAGGAGCTGGCCGCGCGCCGCCATCAGCGCATCGTGCCCCAGGCCGCCGCGGTCCTGCAGCATGAAGTCGAAACCGTTCGCCTGTCCGAGCTCGACCACCGCCGGGGGGGCGATGGCGAAGGCGAGGCCGTCCCGGAACTTCGAGAACCCCTTCATGGCCCGCCCGACGATGGCCGGCGCCCTCATGTCCGCGGTCGGGCGCAGTTTCCAGTCCTTGAGCTTCACGAAGCAAAGACCCATGTTCTGGCCGCGGCCGGCGAAGCTGGTGCCCGCCACCGTGACCACGCACTCGACCGTGTTCTTCTCGTTCTTGTCGAAGTACTCCTGGATCTGGTTCAAGACGGCGAGGGTCCGCCCCTGGCTCGCCCCGGCGGGGAGCTGGACCTGGCAGTAGAGAATCCCCTGGTCCTCGTCCGGCAGGAAGGCGGTGGGGAGGTGCAGGAAGAAATAGACCATGAGCGCGACGATCGCCCCATAGACCGTCAGGTAACGTCCGATCTGGCCGAAGGACCTGCCGACGATCCCCTCGTAGTTGGAGCGGCAGAACTCGAAGGCCCGGTTGAAGTAGCGGAAGAAACCGGCGAACCACCCGGACTCGCCGGCGCTGTGCCCCTTGGCGACCGGCTTCAGCAGGGTGGCGCAGAGGGCCGGGGTGAGCGTCATGGCGACCAGCACGGAGAGGATCATCGCCGAGATGATGGTGATGGAGAACTGGCGGTAGATGACCCCGGTCGATCCGCCGAAGAAGGCCATCGGGGCGAAGACCGCCGTGAGGACCGTGACGATCCCCCAGAGCGCCCCGGTGATCTGGCTCATCGACTTGATGGTCGCCTCTCGCGGCGGCAGCCCCTCCTCGCTCATGATGCGTTCCACGTTCTCCACGACGACGATGGCGTCGTCGACCAGCAGGCCGATGACGATGACCAGGGCGAACATGGTCAGGGTGTTGATGGAGAACCCGCAGGCCGACAGCACCCCGAAGGTGCCGAGCAGCACCACCGGCACCGCGATGGTCGGGATCAGGGTGGCCCGGATGTTCTGCAGGAAGAGGAACATGATGATGAAGACGAGCCCGACCGCCTCGAACAGGGTCTTCACGACCTCCTCGATGGAGATCTTGACGAAGGGGGTCGTGTCGTAGGGGTAGACCACCCTGACTCCGGCGGGGAAGTAGCGGGAGAGTTCCGCCATCTTCGCCTTGATCCGGTCGGCGGTCTCCAGGGCGTTGGCGCCGGCGGCAAGGCGGATCGCCATCCCCCCGACCGGTTTGCCCTGGTAGAAGGACTGGATGTCGTAGTTCTCGGTGCCGACCTTGGCTGTGGCGACGTCCCTCAGCTTCACCGTGGAGCCGTCGGGGTTGGTGCGCAGGATGACTTTTTCGAACTGTTCCGGTGTCTGCAGCAGGGTGCGCGCCGTGATGGTCGCGTTCAACTGCTGCCCTGCGACCGCCGGGGTGCCGCCGAACTGGCCGGCGGAGACCTGGACGTCCTGCGCCTGCAGGGCGGCGGTGACGTCGGCGCTGGTCATGTGGAAGTTGTTCAGCTTGTCCGGGTTGAGCCAGACCCGCATGGCGTTCTGGGAGCCGAAGGTCTGGATCTCGCCGACCCCCTGCAGGCGGCTCACGATGTCCTGGACGTTGGAGACCAGGTAGTCGGTGAGGCCGTTGCGGTCCAGGGAGCCGTCATCGGAGACCAGGCCGACGAAGATCAGGTAGTTCCTGGTGGACTTCACCACCGAGACCCCCTGCTTCTGCACGATCTGGGGGAGCAGGGGGGTGGCGAGCTGCAGCTTGTTCTGCACCTGCACCTGGGCGATGTTGGGATCGGTGCCGGCCCGGAAGGTGAGGCTGATGGAGACCGCGCCGGCCGAGTCGGAGGTGGAGGCCATGTAGATCAGGTTGTCGATGCCGTTGAGCTTCTGCTCGATGACCTGGGTGACCGTGTCCTGCACCGTCTGGGCGGAGGCGCCGGGGTAGTTGGCGTTGATGGAGATCTGCGGCGGCGCGATCGCCGGGTACTGGGAGACCGGCAGCATCTTGATGGACAGAAGGCCCGCCAGCATGATCATGAGGGCAATCACCCAGGCAAAGATCGGACGGGCGATGAAAAAACGAGGCATCGTAAATCTCCTTGAGCTCTATGCTTTGGGTTGCCTATTTCTTGCCGGCCGCAGGCGTCGGCGTCGCGCTCGCGGGGGGGGCGCCCGCGGGAGCCGGCGACGGGGTGCCGACGAAGGGGACCGGCTTGACGGTGGCGTCCGGCCGCACCTTTTGCAGGTTGTCCATGATGACGCGGTCTCCCGCTTTCAGACCGTCCGCGACCAGCCAGTTGTCTCCGACGGTCCGGACCACCTTGATGACGCGCGGCTGCACCTTGTCGCCGGCGCCGACCGTCATGACGACGGCCTCGCCCTTGGGGTTGCGGCTCACCCCGCGCTGCGGCACCAGGATCGCCGCGTCGTTCACCCCTTCCTCGAGGATGGCGCGCACGAACATGCCGGGGAGCAGCGCCTGCTTGGGATTGGGGAACACGGCGCGCAGCACGACGGAGCCGGTGCTCGGGTCGACCGTGACCTCGGAGAATTTGAGGGTGCCGGTGAGCGGGTAGGGGGAGCCGTCCTCCAGCAGCAGCTTGACCCGGGCCTGCGCCGCGCCGTCCTTCTTCAAAAGCCCGTTGGCGAAATTCTGCTTCAGCTTCAGGAGGTCCGCCATGGTCTGGGTCACGTCGACGTACATGGAGCCGAGCTGCTGGACGGTGGCGAGCGCCGCGCTCTGGCTGGCGGTGACCAGCGCCCCGTCGGTCACGGCGGAGCGGCCGATGCGCCCGGAGATCGGTGCGGTCACTTTGGTGTAGGCCAGGTTGATGCGGGCCGTCTCCACCGCAGCCTTGGCGCTGGCCAGGTCGGCCTCGACCTGCTGGAGCATGGCGTGGGCGTCGTCGTAGTCCTGCTGGCTCACCGCCTTGATCTTCACCAGGTCGCGGTAGCGCTCCTCCTTGAGCCGCACCGAGCCGAGGTTCGCCTCGGCCCTGGACTGGGCCGCACGGGCGGAGTCGTAGGCGGCCTGGTAGCTGGCCGGGTCGATCAGGTACAGGAGCTGGCCTGCCTTCACGTCGCTCCCCTCGGTGAACACCCTCTTCTGGATGATGCCGTTTACCTGGGGCCGCACCTCGGCGATGAGTTGCGGCGCGGTGCGGCCGGAAAGCTCACTGGTAAGCGCCACGTGCTGGGGCCGGATCACCAGCACCCCCACCTCGGGGGGAGCGCTGGGCGGCGCGGCGGCGGTCGCTCCCTTCTTCTCGCAACCGGTCGCCAGCAGGCTGCCGGCGATGAGTCCCACAGTTCCAATGAGCCTGAATCTCGTACTGATGTGCATTTGAAATACCTCGTTGCCTGGTTTATGAATGGATGTTCATTCTGCTAGCGTGAGTCGCCGAAGGGTCCCGCCCCGCCGGTTATCTCCTGATGCCGTCCCAGCAGGCCTCCATGATCCGGTCGATCAGGGGGTCGTCCAGCGAGATGAAGCCGTTGAGATGGTCCCGGGCGACCGCCTTCAGGGGGGCGAAGGCGAGGTCGAAGAGGACCGCCATCGGCAGCTCCTTGATGACCTGCTGCGCCACCCCCTCCTCCAGGAGGTCCCGGTAGATGAAGCAGTCCCCGCTTTTCCTCAGGATGATGTCCCGCCTGAACGCCACGCCGTAGGGGGAGTTGTGGAACTGCTCCAGGTAGCGGAAATCAGAGGGGTTCGCGATGAAGTAGCGCAAAAGGGCGGTGAAGATGTGATGAAAGCGCTCCCTGAGGGGCTTCTCCGGTACGTAGTCCTTCATGATGACGGCGCCGATCTTCTCGTCGATCTCCCGGTACAGGGAGGTGATCAGGGCGTCCTTGTTCTCGAAGTAGCGGTAGATGGTTCCCGCCGCCACGCCGGCGCGGTCGGCGATCATCGACATCGGGGAACCGTGGAAGCCGTGCTCGGCGATGAGTTCCAGTGTGGCCCGGATGATCTCCTCGCGCTTGTCGATGCTGGACATAGTCTGCTACTCCCTTGTAGTGAATGAACCTTCGTTCAGTCCTAAACGGTTTTGCTTTTTTTGTCAATTCCTTTTCGCGCTTTCCGGGGGGCGATGCTGTATTCGCTGGCGGCGGGCCGCCGGTGGGGCCAGGGAGCGCGGGGGAGGGGAGGGGGCGTTGCATCGGGTCGCCGGACGGTCAGATAAGGTTGGCGACAACATTCAGCCCCGACAGCGCTTCTGAAAGGGTGGGAAGGTACCTCAGGCGTCCTGTGCGCGGGGGTGTGCCGGGAGAAGTTTTGTCACCTTTTACAATCCTGTAACAGTTTCTACACAATTGAGCTGTATCAAGGGTACGGTAATAAAACCGTTTTCCGCAGAAGGGGTGTCATGCAAACCATACTGATAATCGAAGACGAAAAGGACCTCGCGGAGCTGCTCTCGTTCAACCTGGAAAAGGAGGGGTACCGGACCTTCACCGCCCTGGACGGCGTGGAGGGGTTGGAGACCGCCGCCCGGGTCGTGCCGGACCTGATCCTGCTCGACTTGATGCTTCCCGGAATGCTGGGGACGGAGGTCTGCAAGCATCTCAAGAAACGCGAAGCGACCTCCCATGTCCCGGTCATCATGCTGACGGCCAAGGGTGAGGAGATCGACAAGGTGGTCGGGTTCGAGGTCGGCACGGACGATTACGTGGTGAAGCCGTTCTCCACCAGGGAGCTGTTGCTGCGCGTGAAGGCCGTGCTTAGGCGCTCAGCCACGGAGGTCCCGGAGAGCCGCGTCATCAAGGTCGGCGCCGTCACCATCGATACCGAGCGGCACCTGGTGGCGATAGCTGGGGCGGAGGTGGTCTTCACCACGACCGAGTTCAACCTGCTGCACACCCTGGTGAAGCGTCTGGGGCGGGTCCAGAGCAGGGACGTCCTGCTGCGCGACGTCTGGGGCTACAACTTCGTGGAGGATACCCGCACGGTCGACACCCACGTCACCCGCCTGCGCACCAAGATGGGGGAGGCCGGCGAGATGATCAAGACGGTGCGGGGCTTCGGCTACAAGATGGAGGCCCAATGAAACTGAAGGTTATCGCTGCCCAGCTGCTGATCCTGCTGCTGCTGGGGAGCGTCATCTACGCCTGTCTCGACCGCACCCTGGAGCGCTACCAGTCCACGGAGGTGACGGAGCATCTGACCAACGATGCCGGCCTCGCCAGGTCGGTCGCCGCCAGGGAGATCCGCGAGCTGCGCCGGGACGCTCCCGCGCTGGCCGCCGGCATCGGACGCGAGATCAAGGCCCGTGTCACCATCATCGCCGGAAACGGCGAGGTGGTGGGCGACTCCGAGCTCTCGGCGCGAGAAGTCGCCGCGCTGGACAACCACGCGGGGCGGCCCGAGGTCCGCGACGCCGTCGCCAAGGGGCTGGGATCCTCCGTGCGTTATTCGGAGACGCTGCGCACGGACATGCTGTACGTGGCGGTCCCCTTTCGGCCGCAAGCCGGCGAGCCCGGCGTGCTCAGGCTGGCCCTGCCGCTCTCCTCCCTGGATGCGGCGAAGCGCGAGTTTCACCTGCTGCTGGGCGGGACGCTCGGTCTGGCCGCGGCCCTGCTGGTCTTCCTGAGCTATCTGCTGACCCAGGTGAGCGCACGGTCGCTGCACGCCGTGGCGGCCATCGCCTCCAGAATCGGCCGGGGCGAACTCGGCACCCGGGTCCCGGTCGAGAAGGGGTCGGAGGTCGGCGAACTGGCCCGCGTCCTGAACGAGATGGCGCTCAGGACGGAGCAACAGCTCGGGCGGCTCTCGGCGGAAAAAAACCGCCTCGACACCATCCTGCGCGGCATGGGGGAAGGGATCATGGTGACCGACCCCCAGGGGGTCATCACCCTCACCAACCCCGCCTTCAAGGGGCTCTTCGCCATCCAGGACGAGGTGGAGGGGAAGCATCTGATCGACATCTCGCGCCACCCCGCCCTGCACGGCTCCTTCCGGGACGTGGTCACCTCCAGGCAGGAGCGCGTGGAGGAGCTGCTTTTGCGCTCGCCGAAGGAGAAAACGGTGCTGACCCACTGGGTGCCGCTTTTGGAGCACGGCGCCCTGCAGGGGGTGGTCGCGGTGTTCCACGACATCTCGGACATCAGGCAGCTGGAGAAGATGCGCAGGGACTTCGTCGCCAACGTCTCGCACGAGCTGCGCACCCCGGTCACCGTCATCAAGGGGTACGCCGAGACGCTGCTCGCCGGCGCGCTGGAGAGCAATCCGGCGCAGGCCGCGCGCTTCGTCGGCATCATATACGCCCATGCCGATCGCCTGGGGTCGCTGATCGGCGACCTGCTGACCCTGTCGCAGCTCGAGTCCGGGACGCTGGTCCTGGAGTCGAGGAGCGTCGGCCTGTATGAAATCGCGGAGCACGTGCGCGCTCTGCTGGAGCAAAAGGCCCAGGACCGTCAGGTGACCATCGACATAGACGGCCTGTCCGGCGCCCCGGCGGTGCTGGCCGATCCGGGACGCCTGGAGCAGGTGTTCCTCAACCTGCTGGATAACGCCATCAAGTACACCTCTGCCGGAGGCTCGGTCACCCTGGTCGCCGGGGCGGAAGGGGAAGGGGTGCGCATCGCCGTGAAGGATACCGGCACCGGAATCCCCCCAAGCGACCTGCCGCGCATCTTCGAGCGCTTCTACCGGGTCGACTCCGCCCGCAGTCGGGAGGAGGGGGGGACGGGCCTGGGCCTCGCCATCGTCAAGCACCTCGTTCAGATGATGGGGGGGACGGTCAGCGCCGAGAGTTCCGGCAAGGGATCCAGCTTTTACGTCACCCTGAAGCGGGGCTGAGGCGTCCCGCGCGGAGGGGGGCCGCTGCCGCCGGAGCTCCCTATGCCAGGGGGGAAGGCCCGCGCCCCCCGCTTCCGCTGCGGAGCGCCATCGATGGCACTGCGGGATGCCGCCATATCGACTACACGAGGTAATCACCATGAGGGAGCAGCTGAGAAGTCAGTTTGATGCGGAACTGAACGATGTTCGTGCCAGGCTCCTGGAGATGGGAGGCAAGGTCGAACTCATGATTGCCAACTCGATGAGGTCCCTGGTGGAGCGGGACTCGGCGCTCGCCGAACGGACCATCCTGTTCGACGTCGAGATAAACGCCATGGAGATCGAGATCGACCGGAAATGCCTGCACATCCTGGCCAGGCGCCAGCCCGCGGCGCGGGACCTGCGCTTCGTCACCCTGGCGCTCAAGATCGTCACCGACCTGGAGCGGATCGGCGACCAGTGCGCCAGCATCGCCAGGCATGCCCTGGCGCTCAATCAGGAAGCCCAGCTCAAGCCGTACATCGACCTGCCGCGCATGGCGGAGGCCGCCAACAACGCGGTCCGTGATGCCCTGGACGCCTTCGTGCGCGGGGACTCGCAGACCGCCATCCGGGTCTGTCAGGAGGACCGTTTCGTCGATGAGTTGAACGAGCAGCTGCAGCGCGAACTGCTCACCTACATGATGGAGAGCCCGGATACCGTCAAGCGCGCCATGAGGATCAACTCGGTCTCCAAGTACCTGGAGCGGATCGCGGACCACGCCACCAATATTGCCGAGATGGTCATCTTCATGGTCGAGGGGAAGGATATCCGGCACGCCGGCGCCACCCCCGGGTAGGGCCTGCGGCCGGACGTTTCCGCGCCTGACGGGCAACCGGCCCCGTGGAGGTCGGGCAGGCGCTTTGGAGGTTAGCAATCGCTTGGCACCCTACAATCGTGGTAAAACGTGACCGCCGGGAGATCGAACTGGGGTCACGTTTTTTTTGTCTGCCCCGGCTTCGAGGCACGCGCTTCGTACCGGTGCCACTTCCGCCGGCAGGTTTCAGTCCGGAGCGCCGTGACAGAAACGTGGGTGCTCGGTAACGGTTTTGTCACATTGGGTTGCTACCATGGCGCCAGATATCGACAGCAACCAAGGAGAATGAATGTTCACCAAAATGCGTACCTGGTTCATCGCCCTCACCCTCATCACCGCCTGCGCCGGCGCGACTCCGGCCTTAGCCGGGAGCGTCCAACTGCAAGGGGTCGGGGCAACCTTCCCGTATCCGCTCTACGCCAAGTGGTTCAACGACTACGCCTCCGTTGACCATGATGTCGCCTTCAACTACGAGGCAATCGGCAGCGGCGCCGGGATCAAGCGGATCCTGGCCCAGACCGCGGATTTCGGGGCTTCCGATAAATTCCTGAGCGACGACGAACTCAAGGCTGCGCCGGCCAAGCTGCTCCACATCCCGACGGTGCTCGGTGCCGTGGCGGTGGCCTACAACGTACCGGGGGTCCCTTCCGGGTTGAAACTCACCCCGCAGCTTTTGAGCGACATCTTCCTCGGCAGAGTGACCACATGGAACGACCCGCATCTGGCCAGGTTGAACCCCGGGGTGAGTCTTCCCGACGCCGCCATCGTCGTCGTGCACCGCACGGACGGCAGCGGCACGACGAACATCTTCACCGACTACCTCTGCAGCGCGAGCCGGGATTGGAGCGACAAGGTCGGCAAAGGGACGGTCGTCAACTGGCCGGTCGGCATCGGCGGCAAGGGGAGCGGCGAGGTGGTCCATCAGATCGTGGGCACCCCTTTCAGCATCGGCTACGTGGAGATCGCCTACGTGCAGGAAAACAACCTGTGCGACGCGGCGCTCAAAAACAAAAGCGGCAGCTTCATCCGGGCGACGGCGCTGTCCACGCGCGCCGCCGCGGTGCATGGCTTGAGAGACATGAAGGAAGACTTCCGGGTCTCCCTGGTGAACGAGCCTGGCAAGGATGCCTACCCGATCGTGGGATTGACCTGGCTGCTCGTGTACCAGCAGCAAAAGGATGCGGAAAAGGGGAGGAAGCTGGTCGAGTTCCTGAACTGGGAACTCACCAAGGCGGAGAAGATGACCTCGACCCTGTTCTACACGCCGCTCCCCAAGAACCTGGCCGACCTGGTGCAGAAGGAGATCAACAAAATCATCGTGCCCAACTGATAAAGGCTCCCGTCGCGCGCGGCAACAGAGGAGACCAAAGTAAAAGGCGGTGCCGTCAAGAGCACCGCCTTTTACTTTTTTGAATGGTTTTAAGACTGTTCTGGCTGGTCGAGTCGGGTAGTTTTCTGCCAGCCTGACCTTCACTTCAGGTTGACGCTCGCTTCCCCTTGGGCGACGACCTGGACGGATAAGCGGTCGTTCTGGACGCTCGCCTCGCCAAGAGACAGGGACTTGACCGCGCCGGACAGCTTGACGTGATCGCCTATCTGCACCGAGGAAAGTGCGGAGCTCGCCTTCATCCGGGCCTTTTCCAGCTGCTCCACGACCGCGCCATCGAGTTTTGACTTGATGGTGCTGCGAATCTTGCTGCTGAAGAGCCAGCTTCCTGCGCCTATCAGCCACCCGGCGTGCTTGGTGTCGAAGTCGACGTTCTCGAAGCTGAGCGTGTTGCTCTGCGCGTTATAGGTGGGCTTGGCCAGGACCGTCAGCTCCCCGTCGAAATCCCCGGTAGCGGTGAGGTTGACGACCAACCGGCCCTCCTCCCCCTTGAGCTCGAAACCCTTGATGGTGATCTTCTTGTCCTCGCCGAAGGTCTTATCCAGCAGCACCGGCTTGAGCGCGCTCGTCAGGTCGGCGAAGAAGATGTCGCTGGCAAGCTGGACATGGAAGTTCTTGTCGAAGGCAGGCAATTGCTGGACCGGCGGCAACGCCTTCACCTGGGCGGCAGCCGGTTTCGGACCGACCGTGATCTCCGCGCCGGTGACGAGCCCGATGGAGAGCTGGATCTGGTTGTTTGCTGCCAAAAGCGGGCTCACCACGACCTTTTCCGGGGTAAGCTTCAGCCAGGCGCTGAATTCCTTGCTCACCAGCGTCGGGTTGAACGCGTTGCCCCAGAGCGGGGCGACCTTGGCCTTCAACTGGACGGCATCGTTGACCTTGTTGTCAATGATCGGTGCCAGGAGCCTTTGGACCGGCTGGATGATATTTTCGACCATGCTTTTGGGCTTCAAGGAGAGCGGCCCGACCTTGAAGGTCTCCGCCAGGCCATCGGAGAGACCGGTGTAGTACAACTCCGTCTTGAGGCGCCAGTCCGGGGTGACGTTCACCCGGGCCTTGAATTTGAGTCCGGCCTTGAGCGGATAACTCTCGTACATGGCGTAGCCGAAGGTCAGTTGGACCGGCAGGGTGAGATACAGGTAGTTATCGCTGGCAGTAACGACGACGGGTCCGGTGCGCAGCACGGTCACCGATGTTCCGAGACCACCCTGTCCCTTGTAGAGCTCCTTGGGAAGAGACTGGTTGACAATCGCGGCGATGTCCGCCGTAGAAGCCGCCACGCTGAGGTTGACGGAGGACGGCTGCACGGCAGCGGCAGAGCAGACTGCGCTGAGAGACAAGAACAGGGACAGTAACAAGATTCGGTAATAAATGGCGAAACCCTCCTTTGAATCCATCTGGTCGGCTCCGCCATCAGCGGCGGCGACGGCATTATGCCAGAAAAAGGTGCCGCGTGTAAACCTTGCAGCAATCGGCACGAAGCAGCGTCCCGGTGCCAATCAGATTGCAACCTTAACCGCGGCGCGCGGCCTCGATCGCGGCGATGTCGATCTTTTTCATCTGCATCATCGCTTCGAACGCGCGCTTGGCGGCAGCGAGGTCGGGATCGGTGACCGCCTGCTTCAGGGCGGTCGGCGTAATCTGCCAGGACAATCCCCACTTGTCCCGGCACCAGCCGCAGGCGCTCTCCTGGCCGCCGTTGCCGACGATCGCATTCCAGTAGCGATCCGTTTCGGCCTGGTCGGCGGTCGCGACCTGAAAGGAGAACGCCTCGGTGTGCTTGAACGCCGGTCCCCCGTTGAGCCCGAGGCACGGGACGCCCATGACGGTAAATTCGACGGTCAGCACGTCCCCTTGCTTCCCCGACGGATAGTCTCCCGGTGCAAGGTGCACCGCTTGGACGTAGGAATCGGGAAAAGTCTGGGCGTAAAACCGCGCCGCGTCCTCGGCGTCGCCATTGTACCAAAGGCAAATCGTGTTCTTGGCTGGCTTCACCATATCGTTCCTCCATTGAGATCGGGAGATTCGGGGGACAATTATTGGATTCGGGGGACAATGATTATTATACAACACACGAGACTTCTGAGCCCAAGTATCACATCTTTCGGTATTTTTTTGTATTATTCCACCGGGATTCCACAATTTCGACCTACCATTGGGGAGATTATCATGTCCCTGTCCTTATATTTCAAGACCTGGCACCGGCGATCGGCACCGGCGATCGGCACCGGCGATCAGCACCGGCGATCGCTCCACACCGGTGTGAAACCTTATATTTCAAGACCTGGCACCGGCGAGTTATTGTTGTGGCGCCAAGTTGAATACAGACTTGAAAAGCTCTGTAAATAGCTCTATATTTAGAGCTGAAAAAAGGAGGCAATTATGAATATGGACACCATTTACGCCGATCTTTCAATTAGCATGTCGGAATTCAAAAAAAATCCTGCACAGGTGCTGCGTATCGCCGGAGAAAAGCCGGTAGCTATCCTTAACCACAACAGGCCCGCATTTTATATGGTAACACCAAAAATCTTTGAAATGTTGGTTGAAGCCCTTGCTGACCGGGATATGGCGCAGCTTATCCGGAATCGACTTTCACAAAAAGACCGGAGTGTCGAGGTTGACATTGACACCGTCTGAATCCGACAAGGGTAAAACCACATACCGCCTCAAATTCGTACCAGATGCTCTCAAGGAGTGGCAGGCTCTTGACGGCAGCATAAAGGAACCTCTGCGCAAGGCGCTTAAAAAACGTCTGGAGCAACCACACATGCCAGGAGCAGAGTTGCATGGCGACTTACATGGCTGCTACAAGATCAAATTGCGCAAACAAGGATACCGCTTGGTCTATCTGGTTGAGGATGATGTTCTTGTCGTTCTTGTGTTGGCAGTTGATCGCAGGGAAGACTTGACGGCATATCATGCTGCGATGCTTAGACTTTTGGATAAATGACCCTTTCTATTAATGGGAGGTGTAGGCAGGTCTAGACTTGAACAATTCATCTTCCCTGAGGAGGTTGAGTTGTCATCCCCGCTGTGTCAAGATCCAGACCAGCCCCCCTTCCCTTGGTCACACCCTCGTCTCCTTGATCAGACCCTCACACCCTCACACCCTCACACCCTCACACGCACTTCAGTTCGCTCCATGTTTGAAAACCTCCTCATGCTGGTGACCCGGCCCGTTCTCCTTGATTGCGTCTCAAAAAACAGCGCTTTTAAAGGCAGGTTAATGTTGTGTTGTTATACCGTATTGGGATATGATGCGGGTCATTTAATGTGGCGCTGTTGTGCTGCCCCTGCCATGCAATAAGCTGCCGCTGAGTGAGTGGAGTTGTGCTATGAAAGAGTCGAACGCTCTGGAGTCTGCCCTGAAGGATTTGCTGCACTTCGAACGGGTCCTGCTGGATCCGGCGCTGGCCGACAACGTGCTGCTCCCGCACATGCAGCGCCTCCTGGTGCTGGCGCGCAACCTGGACAGCAACTGCGACAAGCTCACCAGGAAAAACCAGCAGATGGAGAGCGAATTTTCGGACCTGAACAGCTTCCTGAAGCAGGCCACCCGCATCGACCCGCTGACCCGCCTGGCCAACCGGCGCGACATCTCGGAGCGCCTGATCCGCGAGGAGAGCCGCTCCCAGCGCCACTGGCGGACTTTTTCGCTCATCCTGGTGAACCTCGACGACTTCACCCAGATAAACGAGGTGCACGGCTGCAACGCGGGCGACGAACTGCTGGTGGAGATCGCCTGCCTGCTGCAGGGGTGCGTCAGGAGCGAGGACATCTGCGGCCGCTGGGCGGGGGACGAGTTCATGCTGATTCTTCCGGAAACCCCCCTCGAGGGGGCGCTGACGGTGGGGGAGAAGGTCGTCAAATCGGTCGCCATGACGGAGTTCCGGGTCGACCGCCCCGGCATCCGCACGACGGTCAGCGTCGGGCTCGGCGAATACCGCCCGGACCATAACGTCCACGAATTCCTGGCGAGCCTGGACCGGGGCGTGCAGCAGGCCAAGCTGGAGGGGAAAAACCGCTACCTGATCGTGTGACCATCCCCCTTAGCCTGACTCGATCAGCTCCCCGTTGCGCAGGGCGTTGCGCACCGCGCCCAGCCGGGCGTCCATCGCCTCGAAGTGCTCCAGGTTGGCCCGCTCGGCCGGGCTGGTGGCGATTATCTTGCTGATCCCCCCGTTTTTGAACACCAGCCGCCGGTCCCCCATCAGCGCCAGGATCGGGTCGTGGGTCGCCATCAGCACGATCTTTTGCTTGTCCACCAGGGTGTGCACCGCGCGCTTGCGGTCGATGCCGGCGTTCTCGATCTCGTCCACCAGGACGATGGGGGACGCGCTCAGGCAGGAGATGTCGGCAATCATCAGGGCGCGCGACTGGCCGCCGGAGAGCGCGGTGACGGGGGTCTGGGGCGTGAAGCGCTCGCCGGCCAGGCTGTTGGCCAGCTCGATGATGGTCCGGCTGACCCCCGCCACGTCGTCCACCATGCGGCTTTCGGCGTGCATGGTGACGAACTCCTCCACGCTCAGGTCCATCACGAAGTTCATGTTCTGGGACAGCTGCGCCACCAGCTTATGCTCGATGGAGAAGCGCTGGCCCGGGTCGGGCACGCAACCGTTGATCAGCACGCTGCGGCCGGTCGGGGTGTCCCCCTGGGCCATCCACTCGATGTCGGCCAGGAAGCGGCTCTTTCCCGATCCGGTCGGGCCGACGATGCAGATCACCTCGCCGGGTCGCACGGTCAGCTCGAAGTCCTCCGGCTGGCCGCTCTTGTCGCGCCCCCCCCGGACCGTGATGGACCGGATCCTTGACCCGCCCGCTCCCGCCTTCAGGTTCTCCAGCAGCGCCACGAAGCCGACGAAGCGCTCGGCGAGCTCCTGCCGCTCCAGCCCGAGGTCCTCCAGAAGCTCCGGGTCGAGCGCGGCGAAGTAGCTCGCCGGGCTCAGGTGCGGCGCGGGGAGTGCCAGGCCGAGCGTACCGAAAAAATCCGTGACGAAGGGGGCCCGGAGCAGCAGCTCGGCGCTCGGGAGCTCCAGCAGCTCTCTTTGGTCATCGGTCGGTGTCGGCATACCTAGCTGAACTCCATCTTCTTCACGTTCCCCATCTGAAAGTCGCTGCCGATCTTGCGCTGCCCGAGGCAGTAGGAGCAGAGCGCCGCCGGCATGGAGAAGCGCAGCAGCATCCCCTCCAGATCCGCGGTCTCCGGGGCTTCCCGCAGGAGCCTTCCCAGTTCGTGCCCCCCCTGGCCGGTCAGGCCGTTCACCTGGATGATGGTGGCGTTGCCGTTCACCTGGCGCACCCGGTAGGCGAAGACCTCGCGCTCGGCCTGGGACACGATGTCCCCCTTGGTGATCACCACCAGGTCGGCCATCTTGAGCATCGGGCCGATCTTCTTCGGGGTGTCGACGCCGCTTAGGTTGTCGATGACGCAGACCGCCAGCACCCCCTGGATGTGCGGGGCGCAGCGGTTGCAAAGCCCGGCGCTCTCGATCACCAGCAGGTCGAACCCCTGGCCGAGGCCCCAGGAGAGGCAGTCGCTCACGTTGCTGACGAAGAAGTGGTCGGGACAGAGGTTGCCGGACAGGCCGGTGGTGACCGGAATCCGCTGGCGCTCGTAGAGCGCCTGGTCCCGGGTCGAGAGGCTGTCGAACTTGACGACGCCGACCCGCACCCCGCTCTGCTGCAGCGAGGCGATCGCCTTGACGGTGACGGCGGTCTTGCCCGCCGAGGGGGGGCCGGCCAGGGTCACCAGCTTCATGGGGCCTCACCGTTGAAGGAGCGCAGGAAGGCGGCGTTGGTGTCGGCGATCAGCGCCTTCAGGTCGTGGTTCTTGATGTAGTCCCAGCCGATCCACTTGAAGGTGGCCTGTTCGGGGAGACCGTTGTCGACCTCGGGATGCACGGCGGGAAAGGCAGCTCCGGCGCAGATGCCGGCCACCTCGGGCCCGATCAGGAAGTTTATCAGGGGGCGCAGCTCCTCGCGCTTTTCGGCTTTGACCAGCATGGTGACCGGGCTCACCAGGGCGCCGTCCCCGGGCCAGACGATGCTGATCTTGTCGCGGTTTTTTATGTTCTTGGCGAAGAACAGCGGCATGGCGCTGATGGCCGGGGTATCCTCGCGGCCGCTTCCGGCCGACTTGACCATCTGGGAGGGGTGCCAGCCCCAGGCGACGTTGCGCCCCAGGCTCGCGAGCCCCTCGGCCCCGAAGTCCTTGAAGAGCGCGAGCAGCAGGGTCTCGCAGAAGGTGCCGTCGCGGTTGCCGCGGATGGCGATGCTCTTGGCGTATTCGGGCTTCAGCAGGTCGGACCAGTTCCGCGGCACGGCGCGCGCTCCCAGGCGGGTGTGATCCACCACCAGCACCAGGAGGTTCATCGCCAGCACGCTGTAGTGCCCCTCCGGGTCCGTCACCCCCATCTGCGCCAGGTGCCGGTCGCCGGCGAAGAGGTTCACGCTGGCGAACTGGCCGGTCTTGATGAAGCGCCCCACGAAACGGGGGTGGAAGAAGCTGTTGAAGCCGGGGGTGATGATGATGTCGGGCATCTCCGCCAGGGTCTCGAAGTGGTCGGCGTAGTCCGCGTAGTCGATCTGGGTATTGGCGTTCCCCTCGATGCAGTAGGAAATCCCGTCGCGCTCCCTCGCGGGAAGCGCCTCCAGGAAGCCGTGGAAGGCCTGCTCCAGGGGGACCTTCAGGGGGCAGGGGAGCAGGGCGAACAGGTTCAGGTTCTGCTCCCCGGTGCCGGGCGGGCTCTCCAGCCCGGCGCGCGGCAGGGCTGCCGCCACCGCCTGCAGCAGCAGGCCCTCGAACAGCTCGGGATCGATGCCGGCCGCCTTGAGGGCCGTAGCCAGCCTGACCGCTCCCCCGAAGCTGGCGCGGACCTCGGGGTCGCCGAACATCTCCAGTCCGTTGGCCGCGAATACCGGCAGCGTTTCGGGATGCAGCTCAAGTACCTTCAGCACGGTCAGGTCGAGCAGTGAGGCGGGCATATGCGGTTCCTTATGGAGGTGAATGTTGTTCGGGCACCCTCCGGACCCGGGTGCCTGGCGACGGGACAGCGAATCCGGAGCCGAGGCGTCCGGAGCGCACGACCGGGGGGCCCGGGCTTGGTAAGCCCTTGGCACGTCAGTTGGTCCCCTGCTGGATACATGGTGTGTGCCAAGTCGGATTGATTATAATTGGTAATTATATCGGGGTCTTGGTGTGGCATGCTTGGGAAGGGGGCTGACGGGGTGCCGTAAAGATACGCAGATGGCGCGAGGCTGCCTGATCTGTAGCCATGCCGCCGGTGGCTGTCGCGGCGGGCCTCCCCTTTCCACGGGAACGCAGGTGCAACGGCCGCGGCCCGAGGCTCGTCGTTCAATTCAAGGTTTTTCTTTCCTCTCATCGTCGAGGAGGCGTTTCACGGCTGACACCAGCAGGCCCAGGATGAGCAGAAACAGCATGTCCTCGATCGAATTCCAGTACCTGATTTTGCCGCTGGTATAGCTGTTGACGTCCGAGAGGTACCTGGCATATCCCGATACGCCGGCTATGGTGACCGCACCCCAGTCACCCTGTGACCAGGCGGCGAGCCCTATTGGTATTGCGTAGAAGATGAGAATCGAGTAGTCACCGGTCAGGTAATCGATGTATCCTATTAAGCCAACCAGGACGACTTCGATGATGATCGCAAGCCACACGGGCAATTTTTTGTAGCTGTTCAACCGCCTTCGCATATGTCACCCCTATAGTCTCTACGAAATGTACCTGATTTCCTTGATTTCGCAACCATCAAGGACCAGGGCAGGGCGATCTGTCTGTACGATCTGTCTGTTCCCATCGGTTTAAACTTAATCCCGATACATCTCGGTACGGCCGGCTCGGGCTCGGAATACTAAACAGCCCTCTCAGGAATCCTCTACCACCCCAATAAGGAGGAAATATGGATGCGTGCGGTTAATTTGCGATCGCGGGCAGTGGGGTACCTCCCTCCCACTAGACTCCGGGCCCTACCCCCTGGGCGGGGGAGAAAACTGAGCGGGCAGGGACCTGCCGGACCGGCATGGTGCCCAGGCGACCGGCGCGCACGACTGGTTCCGGCACATGTCGCGCTCAATGCCCAGCGACACGGTATGAGCTATGGTATCATTGCCGCTGGCAGAAAGACATCACTACTGACAGGACGCCTGATCCTATGACTGATGCACCACTTATTGAACTGCGGGGCATTTCCAAGAGCTTCAGCGAAGGGGAGCGTGAGCGCTCCGTTTTGAAGGACGCCTCCCTCGCCATCACCCGGGGGGAATGGCTCTTCCTCCTCGGCAAAAGCGGTTCCGGCAAGTCGACCCTGCTGAACCTCCTGAGCGGCATCGACCTGCCGGACTCCGGCGAGATCCTGTTCGACGGCAGGGCCGTGAACCGGCTGGGCGAGCGGGAGCGCACCGTGCTGCGGCGCACCCGGATCGGCTTCATTTTCCAGTCCTACAATCTCATCCCGACCCTGACGGTGGCGGAGAACCTCCTGCTGCCGCTGGAGCTGATCGGCGAGCTGAACCGCGCCCGGCGGGAGGAGGGGCTGGAACTGCTGGACCAGGTGGGGCTCGCCGACCGGGCCGGGAGCTATCCGGACCGGCTTTCGGGGGGCGAGCAGCAGCGGGTGGCGATTGCGCGCGCCCTGGTGCACCGGCCGCTGCTGGTGCTCGCGGACGAGCCGACCGGCAACCTCGACGCCGAGACCGGCCGCGAGGTGCTCGGGCTCTTCCGGCGCCTGCTCCGCCCCAGCGGGGCGACGCTGGTGCTGGTCACCCACTCGGGCGAGGTGGCGCGGCTCGCCGACCGGCTGGTCTGCATCAGGGAGGGGCGCCTGGTGCCGGCGACTCTGGGGTCGGGGGAGCTGGTATGATCCTGCTGCGCGCCGGCCTGCGCAACCTGCTGCGCCACCCCTGGCAGAGCTTCCTGGCGGTGCTGGGGGTCGCCCTGGGGGTCGCCGTGGTGACCGCGGTGGACCTCGCCAACGAGACCTCCCAGCGGGCCTTCCGGGTCGCGGCCGAGACGGTGGCGGGGCGGGCGACCCACCAGATCCTGGGCGGCCCGCAGGGGCTCCCGGAGGACCTCTACCGCCAGATCCGCGTGAACCTCGGCTTCGCTGGGTGCGCCCCGGTGCTGACAACCGACCTCAGGGTGCCCGGCTCTCCCGGGACGACGCTGCAGCTGGTCGGGGTCGATCCCTTCGCGGAGCCCCCCATCCGCGCCTTCAGCTCGCAGTTCCAGGACGGCCAAGCCCTCGCGGCGCTGATGACGCGCCCCGCCAGCGTCCTTTTGCTGGGGCAGACCGCCCGGCGCCTGGGGCTCAGGGTCGGGGAGAGCTTCGAGGCCGAGCTGGCGGGGGGGAGGCGCCGGCTGACCCTGGCCGGCCTGCTGCAGGCGGGTGACGAGATGGAGCGCCTCGGGCTGGAGTCCCTGGTCGTGGCCGATATCGCCACGGCGCAGGAGCTCACCGGGCGGATCGGGCGGCTCTCCCGGATCGACCTGGTGCTTCCCGGCGGCGCCGCCGGCGAGCGCCTGCTGCGGAGCTTGCGCGGCCTGCTCCCGCCGGAGGTCACCATCGTCCCGGCCGGGGCCAATGCTGGCGCGCTGGAGCAGATGACCCGCGCCTTCCGGCTCAACCTCACCTCCCTGAGCCTCCTTGCCCTGGTAGTCGGCATGTTCCTCATCTACAACACCATGGTCTTCTCGGTGGTCCGGCGCCGCCGCCTGATCGGGCTGCTGCGCGCGGTCGGCGTCACCCGGCGCGAGGTCCTGGTCCAGTTCCTGGGGGAAGCGCTGCTGGTGGGGATCGCGGGGACCGCGGCGGGCCTGCTGCTCGGGGTCGCGCTGGGCCAGGAGCTGACCCGGCTGGTCACCCGCACCATCAACGACCTCTACTTCGTCCTGGAGGTGCGCTCCGTGCCGCTTTTGCCGGGAACCCTGGCCAAGGGGGCGCTGCTCGGGGTGCTGGCGACCCTCGCCGCCGCGCTCCCCCCCGCCCTGGAGGCGACCGGCGCCCCCCCGCGCGCCGTGCTGGCCCGCTCCTTCCTGGAGGCGCGCAGCAGGAGGCTTTTGCCCGTCGCCCTGGGCTGCGGCCTTTCGATCCTGCTCCTGGGCGCCGGGGTGCTGGCCGTGGAGTCCTGGGGCATCCCGGGGAGCTTCGCCGGCCTGTTCGCCCTCATCGTCGGCTACGCGCTCCTGGTGCCGGCGGGGGTGGTGTTCCTGGCGCGGCTGCTCCGCCCGGTCCTGGGCGCGCTGTTCGGGGTGATCGGCCGGATGGCCTGCCGGGGCGTGCGGGTCTCCCTCTCCCGGACCGGGGTGGCGACCGCGGCCCTGGTGGTCGCCGTCTCGGCGACCATCGGCGTCGGCATCATGGTCGGGAGCTTCAGGACGACCGTGCAGCGCTGGCTGGAGAGCTGGCTTAGGGCCGACTACTACCTGACCAGCGCGGCGGGGGGCGAGGCGCGCCGGCGCCCGCCGCTCGACCCCGCGCTGGTTGGGCGGCTCTCCCGGATTCCCGGCGCCCGGGTCAGCCTGACCCGGCGCGTCTCGCTCGCCACGGCCGGGGGGCCGCTCGAACTCTTCGCGGTCGATATCCCCCAGTCCACCTTCGAGAGCTACCGCTTCAAGGAGGGGAGCCCGGCGCGCGCCTGGGACGGCTTCCGCCGGGGAAGCGCCGTCCTGGTATCGGAGCCCTATGCCTACCGGCACCGGGTCCACCTGGGCGACGCCGTGGAGCTGCCGACCCGCCTCGGACCCAGGAGCTTTCCGGTGGCGGGGGTCGTCTACGATTACGGCTCCGACGCGGGGATCGTCATGCTGAGCCGCGCCGGGTACCTGAGCTTTTGGGGGGACGGGAACGTCGACGGCATGGGGTTCTACGCCTCGGGCGCGGGCTCCGCGGCGGACCTCCCCGCGCGGATCAGGGCGCAGGCGGGGGGAAGCCGGGTCCAGCTGGTCTCCAACGCGGAGCTGCGCCGGGCGACGGTCGCGATCTTCGACCGGACCTTCGCCATCACCGGGGTGCTGCGCCTGCTGACCCTGGTGGTCGCCTTCGTCGGCATCCTCTCGGCGCTGATGGCGATGCAGGTGGAGCGGGCCCGCGAGCTCGCCGTGCTGCGCGCGCTCGGCCTCACCCCGGCCCAGGTCTGGGGCGTCATCACCGGGGAGACCTGCATCATCGGGCTCGCCGCCGGACTGCTGTCGCTGCCGCTCGGGGTCCTGCAGGCCCTGGTGCTGATCTTCGTGGTGAACCGCCGCTCCTTCGGCTGGACCATGGAGCCCTACCTGAACCCGGAGCTCCTGGTGCATGCGGTGCTGCTCTCCCTGGCGGCGGCCCTCCTGGCGGGAATCTACCCGTCGCTTCGGATCGCCCGCCAGCAGCCGGCTCTGGCGCTCAAGGAGGAGGAGTGACATGCGCCGCCTGCTGATCTTCCTGCTGCTCCCCGCGCTGCTTGCCGCCGCCTATCTCGCCCTGCGCACCCGACCGCTCCCCGCTCCCGCCGCGGGAGGGCTCAGCGTCGGGCAGGCGCTCGGGGGGATCCCCGATGCGGGGTTCGCCAGGGCGCTCACCCGGCGCGCCTTCCGCTTCCCCCGGGATCACGGCCCCCACCCGGAGTTCCAGACCGAGTGGTGGTACTTCACCGGGAACCTGGAGGCGGGCGGCGGGCGGCGCTTCGGCTACCAGCTCACCTTCTTCCGCAGGGCGCTCGCCCCGCACGCGCCGCAGCGGCTCTCGCGCTGGGGCGCCGACCAGGTCTACCTGGCCCATTTCGCATTGACCGACGTGGCGGGGAAGCGCTTCCGCTTCGCCGAGCGGGTGAGCCGCGGTGCGCTTCGCCTCGCCGGGGCCGGCGGCGACCCTCTCACTGTCTGGCTGGAGAACTGGTCCGCCCGGCAGACCGCGGCCTCCCCCTGGAGCGTGAAGCTCTCCGCCACCGACGGCGTCGCGTCGCTCGACCTCGACCTCGCCAGCCTCAAGCCGGTGATCCTGAACGGCGACCGGGGGGTGAGCCGCAAGGGGAGGGCGCCGGGCAACGCCTCGTACTACTACTCCATCCCGCGCCTGGCGACCCGCGGCACGCTGACGGTCGCCGGCGAGCGCTTCCGGGTGAGCGGCCTTTCCTGGCTGGACCGGGAATGGAGCACCAGCGCGCTTTCCGGCGACCAGGCCGGCTGGGATTGGTTCTCCCTCCAGCTCGATGACGGCCGCGACCTCATGTTCTACCGTCTGCGCACCAAGGACGGCAGGGAGGACCCCTACAGCGCGGGAACGCTGACGGCGGCCGACGGCAGTTTCCGGCCCCTGGGAGCCGGTGAGGTGCGGCTGGCGGCGACCGCCTGGTGGACCAGCCCGGTGAGCGGGACGCGCTACCCGGCACGCTGGCGCCTCGCCGTTCCCGGAGAGGGGATCGACCTGGAGGTGGTGCCGCGCCTGGCGGGGCAGGAGCTGCTGGCCCGCTTCAGCTATTGGGAGGGGGCCGTTGAACTCAGGGGGGTGGCGAACTCCTCTCTCGGCGGCTCGGGGTACCTGGAGATGACGGGGTACGGGGCGGACGGCGCCAACCGGCGCTGACCTGCAGAAGCACCAGGGACACCAGAGACAGCAAGGACAGCAAGGACAGCGGGACACCAGGTGAGGTCTGGTGCGAGCGCTCAGTTTTTTCTGTTTTTTGAGGTCGGTTGCGGCTATTATGCTTTCGTTCGATTGCTGGCCGGTGCAGGTCCCGTTCCGGAACTGCGCGCTTAGAGGGTAGGTACCATGCCGATGATGCTGCTTTGGAAGATTTTCTGGCTCTTTACCCGTGTCGCCGTCTTCTCCTGGGGAGGGGGCCCCGCCTCGCTGGCGCTCATGCAGCGCGAGACCACCAGCGCCCTCTGGATGCCGCCCGGCGCCTCGGCCGCGCTCCCCTGGACCACGCCGGAGGAGTTCGCCGACGCCGTCGCGGTGGGCAACGCCCTGCCCGGACCGATAGCGCCGCAGGTCTCCGCCTTCGTCGGCTACAAGCTGGCGGGTATCCCCGGCGCGGCGGCCGCCGCCGCGGGGACCGTGCTCCCCACCACGCTCCTCATGCTGGTCATGGTCATCTACTTTTTCCGCGTCAAGGACAGCCCGCACATCGGCAACGCACTGAAGGTCGTGCGGCCGGTGGTGGTCGCGCTGCTCTTGTGGACCGCCTATGACATGGCCTACGCCGTCTTCGGCGTCAGCAAGCTGAGCTGGACCGGCGCCATGACGGTCGGCTGGGACAAGCTTCTCATCGTGATCGTCACCTTCGCGGTCCTGACACTGACCAGGATCAACCCCGCCTACGTCATCCTGGCCGCCTCCATCGGCGGGGTGGTCATGTACCGGTAGCGTCCGTTCCACATCGTGACAAAGTAACAACGGCGGATTCACCGACTGACTGGAGAAACCGGAGGACTCGGCATCGCTTGCGATACTGCCTCCGGTTTTTTTTCGTCGGGCGCTCCAGCGGTCGGGCACGGCAGTCGCCAGTTGCACAAGATACAGGCACGCTGCCGTATATTAAGCGTGTTGAGCCCGGAATCGCCTGGCACACCGGGGTGCGGCGGGAATCCCCGGCAGATCTTCCCTGCCAGCGGCGGCATCGCCCGCCCTTCGCCCAGTTCCGGCCCACGGGGCACAGTTGTTGCTAGTCATGACATCGGAAGATCCTCGGTAGCCTGAAACAAACACGGGAAGTATCGCCATGGCTCTTTCAGGGACATGGCTTTTTAGTACTGTCAAGGAGAACACACCCTATGTCTGCAACGATAGAAATCAAGCCCGGCGTGTACTGGATCGGTTCGGAGGACCCCGAGCTGAGAACCTTCGACGACCTTTTCCCCACCGAGCACGGCACCACCTACAACGCCTACCTGGTCAAGGGGAGCGACAAGGTCGCCATCATCGACACGGTCAAGGGAAAGCTCTGCGACCTGTTCCTGGACAAGATCAAGGCGCTGGTGGATCTGAAGAGCGTCGACTACATCGTCGTGAACCACGCGGAACCGGACCACTCCGGCTCGCTTTGCTACCTGCTGGAACAGTGCCCCCAGGCCACGGTGCTTTGCACCAACTCGGCCAAGATCTTCCTGGGGAACCTGATGCGCAAGCCCTTCAACTGCCGCGTCGTCAAGGACGGCGACTGCGTCGACCTGGGCGGCCGCACCCTGCGCTTCATAACGGCCCCTTTCCTGCACTGGCCCGACACCATGTTCACCCGGCTGGAGCAGGAAAACCTCCTCTTCACCTGCGACGCCTTCGGAGCCCATTACTGCGCGCCCGGCAGGATCTTCAACGACGAGGTGGACGACTTCACCTCGGCCCGCCACTTCTACTTCGACTGCATCTTCCGCCCCTTCAAGGACAAGGTGCTGAGCGCGGTCGAGAAGATCCGCCACGACCCCCTCGACATGATCTGCCCGAGCCACGGCCCGATCATCAGGACGGACCCCTGGAAGGTGATCAGCCAGTTCGAAGCCTGGAGCCAGCCGACCCCCGCCTGTTCCAAGAAAATCTTCATCCTCTACCTCTCGCCCCACGGCAACACGGAGAAGATGGCCAAATCCGTGGCGCAGGGGGCGCGCGGCGACGGCGTGGAGGTCATCAGCTACCACATAAGCCACCTGGGCCCGGACGAGGTGCGCAACCTCATGGAGGAGGCGGAGGCGCTGGTCTTCGGCATTCCGACCATCAACCGCGACATCCCGAAGCCGATGTGGGACGTCATGTCCTACCTGAGCACGGTGAAGCTGAGGAGCAACCTGGTGGGGGTTTTCGGCAGCTACGGCTGGAGCGGCGAGGCGAGCAGGCTCGCCACCGAGAGGCTGCAGGGGATGGGGTTCAAGCTGGTGAGCGACGCGGTGCGCACGACCTTCGCCCCGGAGGCCGCCACGCTGCAGCAGTGCGAGGCGCTGGGACGCTCGGTCGCCGAGGCGGTGCTGGCGAGGGGGTGAGGAGGGCCCCCCGCGACCTGCAGGGGGCGCGGGCCGGGGGGCTTAGGGATTCGATGCGAGAGGATGCCAGCAGGCTCCTGCCGCCGGCGGCGGGCGCGGCAGGAGCCTGCGGCGCTCTGCAGGACGCGGCGCCCCGCAGACCTAGATGAACAGGTTGTTGTCGGCCTGTTCCGAGGCCTCGAGGTAGGAAGCCACGCCGCCGATCTCGATGCCGTCTATCAGCTCCGCCCGCTGAATGCCCATGAGATCCATGGACATCTGGCAGGCCACGATCCTGGCACCTGCCTCAATCGCGGTCGCGATCATCTCCTCCAGCGACGGAACGTTCTTGCTTTTCATGATGCCGCGGATCAGCATGCCGCCGATGCCGCCCATGCTCATGCGCGACAGCGCCATTTTGCGGCTGCCGCGCGGCATCATCATGCCGAAGGCGGCTTCGATCAGGTTCTTGCCGAGACCGGAAACCTTCTCGGGCTTGCGCAGGGCGTTGAGCCCCCAGAAGGTGAAGAACATGGTCACCTTGCGCCCCATGGCGAGCGCCCCGTTGGCGATGATGAAGCTGGCGATGGTCTTGTCCAGGTCCCCGGAGAACACCACCATCGTCTTGTCGTTGCCGCAGTTGGGCGTCAGCACCTGCAGCTCCCCCCCCTTCTCGATGACCGCGGTCACGATCCCCTTGTCGATGCTGATCTCCTTCAGCAGGTTCCCGGTGGCCCTGGCCCAGGAGGGGGCGTCGGCGTAGAAGCCGGGGTCGCTCGCCCTGATGGAGAGCCGCTCGCCGCAGGCGAGCCGGTCCATCTCCTGCTTCAGCTTCAGTATCGGGCCGGGGCACTGCAGCCCGCAGGCATCTACCTGGATGGTCGTGGCGAGTTCCCCTCTGGTACTGGACATGTCTGAGCCGGCTCCTTTACTCTCTGATGCACTCGGTGTCTGGTTGCGGTGCGGCGTCGTTGCCAGCAGGTAGGTGTCATACCCGCCGGAGAGGTTGGCGCAGTCGGCTATCCCGTGCTGCCTGAGTATGCGGCAGGCGAGGTAGCCGCGCAACCCCACCTTGCAAAAGACGGTGATCCTGCGGTCGCGGGGGACCTCGCCCAGGCGCGTCCTCAGGGCGTCGAGCGGTATGTTGAGCGCCCCGGCGAGGGAGCCCGCGGCGAACTCCTCGGGGGTGCGCACGTCGAGCAGGAGCCCCGCCGGGCCGCCCTGCACGGCGTCCCAGGTGGTGTGCGCCACCAGGCCGTCCAGCGTGTTCTGGGCGGTGAAGCCCGCCATGTTGACCGGGTCCTTGGCTGAGGAGTAGGGGGGGGCGTAGGCGTGCTCGAACTCGGTCAGGTCGTCCACCGTCATGCCGCCCATGATGGCGGTCGCTATCACGTCGATGCGCTTGTCGACGCCGGAGTAGCCGACCGCCTGGGCTCCCAGCACCCGGCGCGACTCGGGCGAATAGGTCAGCTTCAGCGTCAGCGCGGTGGCGCCCGGATAGTACCCGGCGTGGTCGTTGGGGTGCACGATCACCGACTGGAAGGGGATTCCTTCCGCCCGGCAGAACTTGTCCGTGGCGCCGGTCATGCCGACGTCCAGGTCGAACACCTTGGCGATGGCGGTCCCGAGCGTGCCGCGGTAGCTTCCTGAAGCCTTCCCGCTCATGGTGCCGGCGACGATGCGCCCCTGCTTGTTGGCCGGCCCGGCGAGCGGTATGGCGGTCCTCTTGCCGGTGATCGGGTTGACGACCTCGATGGCGTCGCCGGCGGCATAGACGTGCTGGTCGCTGGTCCGGAGCTGCTCGTCCACCACGATGTGCCCGCGCGGGGTGAGCTCGATCCCCGAGCCGGCCAAAAAGCCGGTGTTCGGCTGGACGCCGATGGAGAGCATGACGAGGTCGGCGCCGATCGTGGCGCCGCTTTTCAGCCTGGCGTTCACCGAGCCGGCGCCGTCAGGTTCAAAGGCCAGGACGGCGTCCTCCAGGTGCAGTTCGATCCCCTTCTGGCGCAGCTCGCGGTGCACCTGCGCCGCCATCTCGAAGTCCATCAGGTTCATGGCCTGGCTGGCCATTTCGACGACGGTCACCCGTATGCCGCGCGCGTGCAGGTTCTCGGCCATCTCCAGCCCGATGAAACCGGCACCCACCAAAAGGGCGGTCCGCACCCGGCCCCCGTCGACGACGGCCCGGATCGCGTCGCTGTCGGGGATGGTCCAGAGCGTGCGCACGGCCGGGTGCTCGGCCCCGGGGATCGGCGGCTTGACGGGGGAGCCGCCGGGCGCCAGCAGCAGCCGGTCGTAGGACTCCTGGTACTCCCTGCCGGTCTCCAGATCCTTGACCCGGACCAGCTTCCCGGCCGTATCGACGGAGAGCACCTCGCTGCGGACCCGCACCTCCACCTCGAAGCGTTTCCTGAAGGACTCCGGGGTCTGCAGCAGGAGGTTGTCCCGCTCGGTTATCACGTCGCCGATGTAGTAGGGGAGGCCGCAGTTCGCGTAGGAAACCTGCCCCCCCTTTTCGAACACCACGATCTCGGCCGTCTCGTCAAGGCGCCTCAGGCGCGCCGCCGCAGACATGCCTGCCGCCACGCCACCAATCACTAGATATTTGGACATCGATCCCTCCCTTTGCTCTGGTCGTGGATAATATATTCAAACATCTGCATTGTTGCAAGTGCTAAATCGTGTCCGGAGCAAAATAGGGGGGGGACCGGTCGACGCGGTGGCGGCGCTTGGTGGGGGGAGGGGGCAGGGGAGGGGGTGGCGTGGCCGACTGCCGGATCCGATTTTCAGGCGACTGGTTTTCTGACCACGAACAGGTGCCCGGCCACCGGGGAGCGCCCTTCGTTACGCAGGGTGTCCGTCGCGTAAAAAAGCACCACGAGGCCGGCCGCGGCGAGCGCTTCCAGGACGCCCGCGTAATTGTGGACGTAGCGGCCGTTCGGGTTGAGGCGGAAGGCCGGGACCTCGTCGGGAGCCGCCTCCAGGGTGAAGGCCAGGTATCCGCCCGGCTTCAGGGAGCCGAAGGATGCCGTCAGCATCGGCACCAGGTCGCCGAAGTAGCAGAGGGTGTCGGACGACACGATGACGTCGTGCGACCCGGGGTGGCGCTCCAGGTAATCGGTAAGTTCGGCCGCGACAAGGGTGTCGTAGACCTCGCGCGCCTCGGCCCGGGAAAGCATGCCGCTGGAGAGGTCGACCCCGGTCAGGGACAAGGCGTGCGGTCGCAGCAGCGGGCCGCACAGGCCGGTGCCGCAGCCGGCGTCCAGTATTTCCAGGTCGCCCGCCGGCGCGGGAAGCAGCTGGGAGAGCGCCCCGCAGATGAGCGCCGGGGCCTGGTAACCGAGCTTTTCCAGGTGGCGGTCGAACCCGTCGGCTGCGTGGTCGAAGATCCGCTGCAGGTAGGCGTCCGGAGCCCGGGAGGGGGAAGGCCCGCCGCCGCAGGCGTCGATCATGTACCGGACCGACTGGTCGCCCGGGTTGAGGCGCAGCCAGTCCTCGAACACCTGGGTGGCGAGATCGTTTCTGCCGGCCCGTATCAGGGTCTGGGACAGGCCGTTCCAGGCGTCGTGGTAGTGCGGGTCGATGGTGATGGCCTGCTGGTAGGCGACGACCGCCTGGTCGAGTTTCAGCGTCCGGTAAAGGAAATTGCCGAAGTTGCACCGGAACTCGACCGACTCGGGCGCGAGCTCGCAGGCCCGGCGGTAGGCGCTCTCCGCCTCCGCGCCGCGCCCGGTGGCGGCAAGCACGACGGCCAGGTTGCTGTGCGCCGAGGCGTGTTCCGGGCAGCGCCGTATCGCCTTCCGGTAGCACCCCTCCGCCTCCGGGTCGAGCTTTCTCTCCTGCAGGATGTTGCCGAGGTTGTTCAGGGCGTCCGCGTGGTCCGGCTGGCAGGAAAGGATCTGCCTGATCAGGGCTTCGGCCTCCGCCAGCCTCCCTTGCTGGTGGCAGAGCAGCCCGAGGAAATGGAGGGTATCCAGATCCTCGGGGGCCGCGGCGAGTATCAGGCGGTACAGCCGCTCGGCGTCCTGCGCCAGCCCGCTGCGGTCCAACTGGCGGGCAATCTGCCGGGCATGGGAGATTTCCAGCGACACCGTCCCCGTCATCTGGTCGGGTCCAGCTTGATCTGGAGCTTGACCGAGGCCGGAGTGCCGGCTTTGCCGTTAGAATCCTGGCCAATGAAATCACTGACCAGCTGCGCGACGGTCATCGAACCGTTGTCGGTCACCCGCTCCTGTCCGTCGGAGAGCTCGGGGGAAAGGGAAGCGGCCTTGCCCTCCTTTATGTTGTAGCCGAAAGGGACGGAGCCTTCGGCGGAGCCGTCGGCCTTTTGCGGGGTGTATTCGTACTTGAATTTGGCGAAGTTCAGGGAGATGTTTTCCGTCAGTCTGTCACTGCCGCCGGAGCCGCCGGTGGAGATGGAGGAAACCAGGATGTCGGACAGGGTGATCTTGATGTACTCGAGGGGGGTTTTCCCTTCCTTGCGCACGGTCAGGGTGGCTTCCTTGATGTGCTCCCCCTGGCAGACCTTGCCCAGGAGCAGCGGGGAGGCCTTGTCCACGTACTTGGTGATGGAGATGTCCTGGATGTTGGCCTTGCCGGAGCCGCCACCGCCGCCCGATTGTGTGCTCCCCGAGTTGGTGGCGCCCCAGCTCCAGGCCAGGATGTCGATTTCGTCCTTGTGCTTGGCGTCCTGGGATTCCCCCTTGACGCCGTCGATCTTGATGAACATGTCCACTGCGGCAACCGCGTAACCTGTCAGCGAAATGGATAATGCCGAGGTGATGGTTGCCAACTCCACGAATTTTCGTACCTGCCGTTTCTGCATGGGGACCTCCTGATTACCTGTCAGTTAAGAGTGCGCTATCGCAATGAACCGGGACCTGATGTCGTCTGCAGCCTGGAAAGAAGCCTTACTTGATTTTTATGAAGATGAAGTCCCCGCCGTCGTGGCCGGAGTTGCGCACGACCTTGTACTCCGGGGTCTGCTCCGTCCTGCCTGCCACCGATTCCTTGAGCTGCCGGGTCATCAGCTCCTCGGCGGTGAAGACCGTGTCGAACGGCTGGTTCAAGGCGGCGATCAGCACGTCGGAGAAGATCGAGTGCCCCTTCCCCCCGGCGTCGGTCACCGGCTCGTTGCCGCCGCTCGCTATCAGCACCCGCGAGGCCTTCTCGGACAGCTTGTTGAGATAGTTCTCCCGGGTCAGCTTGCCGGTCAGCTCGACGTTGGCGTCGCGCGTCATGGTGCCGGAGAAGCAGCTGTCGGCGATGATCAGCACGTGCCGCGCGCTGATCAGCTTCAGCTGGTCGGAGATGCTCCTCGACTCGAGCCACTTGGTATTGTCGTCCGCCGCGGCGTCGACCGGCAGCCAGTACGAGGTCCCCGTCTGCTTGTCGAACTCCCCGTGCCCCGAGTAAAAGATGACCAGGCTGTCGTTCTCGGTGAGCTTCTTGCGCAGGTCGTTGAGCGATTTCATGATGTTGTCCCGGCCCGCCTGCTCGTCCAGCAAAAGCGTGCTCTCGAACCCGTAATGCTCCCGCAAGACCTGGTCCATGACCGTGGCGTCGTTCACCGCATTTTGCAGCTTGTTGATGTGCTGGTAGTCGTTGATGCCGATCATCAGGGCATAGAACTTCCCTTCGGTGAGCTTCTTGCTGAGCGACCTGCTCGCCCCTGCGGGATTCGCGGCTGGCGCCCCCCCGCCCGCGCCGCCCGAGGTGAGCGCCGCCCCGTCGGCGGACCGGCTCAGGGCGTCGAAGATGGCGACCAGGGCCTCGCCGACCTTCTTGATGGCGAGGCACCACCCGCCGCACTGGATCTTGATCGTCAGCACGTCGGGAGCACTCCCGTCGGCGCTGACCCCCCTGGAAAGACCCCGCTTCCTGACGGTCACCTGCTCGCTGGTCTGGCCGGCGGCGATCGACCTCTCCCCGGCGGCGCCGGCCGCGGCCTCCTCCGGTGTCATCACGGTCGCCCCGAGCTGGCGCGCCATATCCTCCGCCTGCGCCTGGAGGTCGCTGCAGCCGCTGCCGCAGGAGACCTCGAGCTGGTAGCTCGCCTTGGAAGCGGCCCCGTCGGCACCGAGGTTCAGCTTGGCCAGGGCCTCGGGGGTGAGTTTCAGATAGACCCTCTGGGGAGGCGCGGGGGCGGCGGCAGTGCCGGAGGGGAGCAGGGAGCGCAGCGACTGGTTCCGGGTCAGTTTCGGCACGTCGTACAGGTCGAACTTGGCCGTCTGCTCGGCGGAAGCGTTCCCGGTGGAGCCGACCGCACGGGCGACCACGCGGTAGGCGCCGTTGGCCAGGGTAAACGGCTCCGTGCTCCCTTGCCAGTGCTTGCCGAGGGTTTTCAACAGCTGCTGCTTCACCTGCCTGCCGCCTTGGTCGAAGACGGTGAAGCTGACCTGGTAGAGTCCCTTGTCGTCGGTGGCGATCGAGGAGAAGGAGACCAGGTTCCCACCGGGGAGGTTCACCTGCACCAGCCCGAGGCTCGGAGCGGCGTCCGCCAGCGTCGGGTCGGCGATCCCGCGCGACCTGCCCGCCGCGGATTTGAGCCGGACCCTTCCCGAGACCTTGTCGCTCAGCGCCCCCTGGCTGTCCTCCAGGGTGATCGTGTAGGGGAGGGCCGTGTCGTAGGCGGCCAGATCGATCCGGGCGGAGAAGCTTCCTTTCCCTGCGAACCCTTCCACCGTGCGCCTGTTCAGGGCCTCGTCCACGTTCAAGGTTTTTTCTGCGCTTCCCACGGTGAGGTGCAGCACGGTCACCGGGTTGCCGGAGGTCCACGCCAGCGTCAGGGAGAGTTCGTCGCCCAGCACCAAGGCGGCATGTCTGGTCAGGGAAACCGCCGGGGAGGCGGTCGCAGGGATTTGGGTCGTGACCAGCAGGGCCAGACAGACGGCTATAACGTGCCACAAATGTCTCATGTCATCTCCTAAACTTCAGCAACAGGCGACAGTCAAAGGTTCATGGTGCAACCGCCCCACGGGCCCGGCAGGGGAGGGGGGGGCGCCGCTTATTGGGGGCCGTTTGCGACGACAGCTCCCTTCACCCAGCTCGCGGAGTTCTCCTGGTCCAGCTGGCCGAAGATTTCCGCTATGGAATGAGCCACCACCTTGATGATCCCGCACCATCCGGTGCAGGTGACCATGAGGTCGAGGGCGCCGGCGACCTCGGAGGAGATCCCCTGTACCGAGCGGCTCTGGGGAGCGCCCTGGAACGAGATGAATTCATAGTGCTCGGGCTCCAGGGAGCGGGAGGCACCCTGGTCGGCGGCGACGGTGCCGCCCAGCCGGGCGGCGATCTTGCCCGCCTTTTCCGCGAGGTCGGTGCAGTTGTCGGGGCAACTGAGGACGATCCGGTATTTGTCGTCGTGGGAGGATCTGAAATGCACGTCCTTCATGGCGGCGACCGCTTCCAGGGGGAGCTCGATGACGACCTGGTCCGCGAGGGCACCCCGGGGTCCGGTTTTCCCGGGCTCGGCCGGAGCGGGGGGGACGACGCTCGGGTCGCCGGAAGCCCCCTTGCTTTTCGCCAGCGCCCCCTCATAAAGGTGGCTTAGCTGGCCATACGCTTCCTTGTGGCCGTTTCTCCAGGCGGCACGGAAATAGCTGACCGCCTCGACTTCGCTGGCGGCGACCCCTTCCCCCTTCTGGTACATCACGCCGAGGCTGTAGAGCGCGTCGGCCCCCTGCGGGTTCAACTTGACCGCCTGCAGGAAGCTTTTCAGGGCGGCCGGGAAATCACCCGAACCGTACTCCCGGATTCCCTCCTGGTACAGCGCGGGGTAATCCTTGCTGACGGCTTCGACGCCGGACGCGGTCGGCTTGGCAGCGCCGGGGGGATTGGCCTCCTCGCCCCTGGCGAGCGGCGGGGCGCAAAGGATCATGCACAGTACGATAATCGGCCAGGTCCTGCCGGCAAGGCTTTTATGCATGTCGTGCATTCTGCCTCCTTGTTGGGTTGCTGAGACACAGAGGGAACCAAAACGAAATCATCTGAGAACCAGTGAGCGACGCCAGACTGAAAGATCTCAGCCGGTTTTCCCGGTGACAGTGTACCGTGCACAGATACATCCGACCATCGCCCTATCACAGGGTTATAGACGGACAATCCTCGTTTTTCCCTTAGTTGGCAATGCGATGGTGCGAAAAAAACCGGGATACGCCGCGCCAAAACCTTGTCATATGACGGCTAAGCCTGGTCGTGCTTCGGCGGAATGGCGTAGCGCGACCAGGCGGTCACGTACAACTCGCTTAAATCATATGCTGTTTTGATTTGGTTGCTATGTTGCATAACTAGCTAATTTTTTACCGATATTTTTCTTAATGAATGGGCCGTGGCACCTGCGCGGGGGCGAGGCGGGGGGGGGGCGTTTCTGCCGGCCGAATGCCGTGTGAGGCGAAAATATTTTTTGAGTCGCCGCCTTCCCAACGGATGGGCGCAGAGAATACGGCATTTGTCCGTCAGAGTATCTGGAAGTCCGGGGTTCGCTCCCGGTGGGGCAGTCATCCTTTCCCCCGTCCCCCTTTCGCAAAGGGACGGACCCAGAGCGTCGCATGGTGCTGAATAGTTTGCAGATTTTATGGTATTTGGAGAGGGAATTCATGACCCGCTGCACCCGCATCGCGCTGTTCTTCTGTTTTCTCATCTCGCTTCCCGGTTCGCTCAGCTACGCGCTGCCGCCGGCACCAGTGGCCCAGACCGGGCAGACCGGTTGCTGGGATGCGACAGGTATCCCCGTCACCTGTTCCGGCACAGGGCAGGACGGGGATTTGAAAAACGGTTTTCCCACGCCGGCGCCCCATTTTACCGACAATGGCGATGGTACCATAACGGATAACCTCACCAGCCTTACCTGGAGCAAGGATGCCAATGCGGCCACGATACCCAAAACCTGGCAGCAAGCGCTTGATTACATCAAGACTCTCAACAGCCAGAACTACATGGGGCATAATGACTGGCGTTTGCCCAACATAAACGAACTTAAGACCCTGATAAATAAAGACCCGGCCAATCTCAGCAACTGGCTGGCGACTCAAGGGTTCACCAATGTCCAGCCTTCCTTTTACTGGTCGTCCAGCACCTATGCGAGTGCGGGGAACAAGAGTGCCGCATTGATCGTCTATCTCGACCAGGGCTACCTCGCTTACAACTATAAGACCAGCACCGTGTATGTCTGGCCGGTGAGAGGAGGACAGACTGGCTCATTTAATTCATTGACCATCGCCAAAACGGGGCAGACCTCTTGCTGGGACAGCAACGGCGCGGCCGTTGCCTGTGCCAATACCGGACAGGACGGGGAAACGCAAACGGGCACCGCTATACCGAATCAGCGTTTCAGCTACAACGGCGATCTGACCATCACCGACCAGGCCACCGGTTTAATCTGGAGCAAGGATGCCAATGCGCCCGGCCCGGCCAGTTGCAATGGCGGCAACCCGATGCTGCGGCAGGGGGCCTTGGATTATGTGAAATGCTTAAATTCGCATGCTTGGCTGGGGTATACTGACTGGAGATTGCCAAACCTGAATGAGTTGTCGAGCCTCGCCGATTGGCAGCAGAACTCCAATGTGAACTGGTTGACGGTGAATGGTTTCAATAATGTTCAGTCTAACTATTACTGGTCTTCTACCGGCTTACCTAACTACCCGAGCGCAACATGGCTCGTCAATGTTGATTTCGAGTATATGAACAACGCCGGTGGCAACGCTGTCAACTATGTTTGGCCGGTACGTTCAGGACAGTATCGGCCACTGGGTTCTCTGATTGTCTTTGGCAACCCGACCATCAGCAGCAGTCCTGTCAACCAACCTGCTCCTTTTTCCGTCAAGCAGCTTGAGATCAAGAACCTGGATGCTGCCGCCGCCACGGTCAGCGCGATCTCACTTTCCGGAAGCAACGCTTCCGAATTCTCCGTAGCACCCGGCGGCACGGCGCCCTGTGCCAGCCTGACCCCTACCCTGGCAGCCGGGGCGAGTTGCACGGTGCTCGTTAGGGCGCTGCCCACCTCCCTCGGGGCCAAGACCGCCAGCATCTCGTTCGCATCGGCCGGGTTAAGCCTCGACGTTCCACTCGCCACCAGCGCAATAAGCACGATCTACGGAAGCGTCACCGACAAAAACACCGGGCTGCCGCTGGGCGGCGCCACGGTCACCCTGTTCAACGGCCCCTCGGTCACCACCGCTGCCGATGGCAGCTATACCTTTTCCTCGCTCGACGCCGGCACCTACTATCTCACGGTTACCGACAGCGGCTACCTGTCCACGACGGCGGGGAACCTGACGGTGTCCTCCACCCAATCGGCCCGCACGGACCTGAGTTTGAAACCGGCAGCGACCCGCTTTGTCGACCATCAAGACGGCACTCTGACCGACACTCAAAGCAATCTGACCTGGCTAAAGAACGCCAACTGCTTTGGGGCGCAAGTTTGGAGTGCTGCCGTTTCCGCTTCGAACGCCCTGGGCAGCGGGCAGTGCGGGCTCTTTGACGGCAGCCAGGCGGGGGACTGGCATCTGCCCAGCGCAACTGAAGTCAGTACCTTCATGGGTGCGACTCCTTATGTCTTCCTGAGCGGCGTTGGCTTTACCAATGTCGTGAACAACGAGTTTTACTGGTCATCCACCCCCATTCCAACCAATCCGGCCGCCGTGTATGACACCTATACGGTAAGCGGCGTCCAGGTCAGCGGCTTCCTGACCCAATCGAGCTATACCTGGCCCGCGAGAGGCGGACAGTACTGGACCTTCGACCCTTTCGTTATCTCGTCGGTCAAAAGCCCCGCCATGGGGGTGGCGCCGGTCGGACTTACTTCCGCGCCACAATTATTCAACATCCTCAATAGCGGGTCTCAGCTGCTCTCCCTAACTGGCATAAACATCACCGGGCCCGATCCCGGCCAGTTCAATGTGGTGCCCGGCGGCGCCAACCCTTGCGCGAGTCTGTCACCCACCATCGCCGCAGGTTCGGCTTGCAGCGTCAGCGTGACCACCGCGCCCACCACGAGCGGCGTCAAGGTAGGCGCGCTGACTGCGACGACCGGCGGACAAGCGTACTTCATACCGATGACCGTGAGTGCCATAGCAACGGTAGTGGGGACGGTAACCGACCAAGCCACCGGCCTGCCTGTTTCAGGAGCGACCGTTGCCCTCGCCGGCGGCGCGACAACCACGACGGCCGCCGACGGGACCTATTCCTTCGGCCCGCTTGCCGCCGGGACCTACTCCGTCTCCGTAACGAACAACGGATATCAGACCGTCAACGCAGGGAACCTCGTCGTAACCGGCAGCGCCTCGGCGCTGGCGAACATCCTCCTCCCGACGACCGGCCCCTTGAACATCAATACCACGGCCTTACCCTCGGCAACCGCAGGGACCGCCTACAGCACCCGGGTCACGGTTGGAGGGGGCAGCGCGCCGTACAGCTTCAGCATCGGGTACGGCGGGCTCCCGGCCGGTCTCGCCCTGGAAGCCGGCACCGGTGTCATCTCCGGCACCCCCACCGGTTCCGGCAGCTTCATCGTCGACGTCGCGGTCACCGACAACGCCGGCGGCTCGGTGGACCGCGAGTTCACTCTGGACCTGGTCCAGCCGCTGGTCATCAGCACCTCCACGCTCCCCCGCGGCACCACGGGAACCCCGTACAGCGTCCCCCTGGTGGCGGCCGGAGGAAAGGCCCCCTTAAACTACAGCGTCAGTTCCGGCGGCCTCCCCGCCGGCGTTTCGCTCTCCGCGACCTCGGGAAGCCTCAGCGGGGTGCCGACGGCGACCGGGGACTTCAGCTGCACGGTCACCGTCAGCGACGCGACCGGCCGGGCGGTGAGCAGGCAGCTCACCGCGAGCGTCGACGCGCCTTTGGCGGTCGTCAGCTCCGGCCTCGATACCGCGAAGAAGGGGATCCCCTACAGCTTCACCCCGGCGGCAACGGGAGGGTACAGTTCCCGGAGCTGGAGCATCCAAAGCGGCGTGCTTCCCGCCGGACTCTCGCTCGATCCGGCAACCGGCGGCATAAGCGGCACGCCGACCGAGAGCGTCACCCGCGCCGTCACGCTGATGGTGCAGGACAGCTACGCCAGGGTGGCCTTCGCCAGCTTCCCGCTCACCGTGACGGTGCCGCTCGCCTTCACCGCGACCAAGCTTCCCAACGCCTACAACGGCGCCCCCTATGCCGAGTTCGTGGCGATGACCGGCGGGCTCCCCCCCTACAGCTTCAGGCAGAGCGGGCTCCCCTCGGGGCTCTCCCTGAACGCCGCCACCGGCGCCATCACCGGGAGCTCCTCCATAAACGGCGGCAACACCGTGTCGGTCACGGTCTCCGACAGCTCCACCCCGACGCCGCAGAGCATCACCCAGAACTTCTCCCTGCGGACCACGACACTGATCACCCCGACCAGCACCGGCAGGCTCCCCAACGCGCGCAAGGGGACGGCGCTCCCGCCCTACGTCCTCGGCGCCTCCGGGGGGACCCCGCCCTACGGCTTCACCCTGATCGGCGGCGCGCTCCCGGGCGGGGTCAGCTTCGACCCGTCCGGCGCCACGCTCTCCGGCACGCCGAGCGAGGCGGGGGACTTCAGCTTTACGGTGCATCTGGCCGACAGCCTGGGTAACAGCACCGGAGGGGCCAACGCCGCCTTCGACCCGGACAAGGTGTACACGCTGCACGTCTCCGACACCCTCGCCGTGACTACCGCAGCCATCCCGACGGCGGCCCTGAACGCCCCCTACAGCTACCCGCTGCTGGCCGGGGGCGGTCTGCCGCCGCTTTCCTGGAGCGTGGCCGCCGGCGCGCTCCCCCCGGGGATGGCCGTGAACGGCTCCGCGGGGGTCATCTCGGGCACCCCGACGGCCGGCGGCAGCTACAGCTTCGACCTGCTGGCCACCGACTCCGACCTGCCGCCCCAGACCGCCCGCACGACCCTCGCCCTGACGGTGAGCTCGGTACTGTCGGTGGTCGACACCGCGGTGCCGAGCGCGCGGGTCAACGTCCCCTACAGCGCGAAGATCAGGGCCCAAAACGGCAGCACCCCCTACAGCTGGAGCACTAGTTCCGGAGCGCTTCCCGCCGGGCTCTCCTTCTCGGTCAGCAACGGCATTGCCGTCCTCTCCGGCACGCCCACCTCCGTCGGCAACGCGAGCTTCACCCTGCAGGTGACCGACGGCGGCACGCCGGCACAGACCTCCGCAACCCCGTTCACGCTGAGCGTGCTCCCCGCTCTCTCCCTGACCGGCGGGCCGCTGGCTCCCGTCGTCACCGGCGCCCAGTACGCCCAGACCCTGAGCGCCGCGGGCGGGCAGCCTCCCTACCTCTTCGGCCTTTCCTCCGGGAGCCTGCCGCAGGGTCTTTTCCTGAACAGCGCCACCGGCGCGATCTCCGGCACGACCGCCTCGACCGGCGGCTCCAGCTTCACCGTGACGCTGACCGATGCGGGGATCCCCTCGCAGAGCGTGTCCCAGAACTACACCATGGCGGTCCTGGTTCCGGTGGCCGTCAGCAAATCGTCGGCAGCGGCCGGCAGCGTCAGCAGCGTCCCCGCCGGCATCAGCTGCGACACCGCCTGCAGCTCCAGCAGCGGCTCCTTCGCCGCCGGGACGGGGGTCACCATCAGCGCGGCTCCCGCCCCCGGCTATTTCGTCGCGGGCTGGAGCGGCTGCGACTCGTCGGGCGGCAACAGCTGCTCGGTGTCCGCCGTCAGCGGAGCCGGCACCATCACCGTCTCCTTCAGCCGCCAGATGGCCAGCAGCCTCAGCGTCGGTCCCCCCGTCACCAGCATCAAGCAAAACGCCCCGGTCACCCTGTCGGGCGTGCTCGGTACGGTGCCGCTGAGTAGCGGGAGCTACCTGGCGGGGCAGAGCGTGACGGTCGCCGTCACCAAGCCCGACGGCAGCGTCGCCAGCTACACGGCGACGACCGCCGACAACAACGGCAGCTGGAGCCTGCAGCTCCCCGCCATCTTCTTCGCCGCCGGCACCTATCTGGCCAGCGCCAGCTTTGCCGGCAGCGATCAGCTGATCGGCACCGGCTCGCCTTCCGTCAGCATCCTGATGGACAAGAGCGCCGGCTACGCCATCGTGGTGACCGGGATGCGCAGCGACGCCAGCCTGCTCTCCCTGCACAACAACACCGCCAACGCTGTCGTGAACACGCTCAAGGCGCGCGGCTTCCTGGACGCCAACATCCTCGTGCTGGAGAGCAGCGCCTCCGCGGCCGTCACGCCGGACCAGGTAGGGACCGCGATCACCTCCTGGGCCAAGGGGAAGCTGGCGGACACGGCGGCGCCGCTGTACCTGATCATGGTGGACCACGGCTCCGCGGGCGCCGGCTTCGTCATGGGGAACAGCGTCCTCACCCCCGCCGCCTTGAAGGGGTACCTGGACACCCTGGAA